>ENA-OPJV01000603-OPJV01000603.1-human-gut-metagenome-genome-assembly--contig:-NODE-603-length-13263-cov-1.772714_pt1 | contig 13263 bp, 10 predicted proteins | sample MGYA00241772_ERZ501669 | MGnify/ENA primary metagenome ERZ501669 (study PRJEB25962, sample SAMEA2042290) | human gut metagenome | biome: human gut; feature: human-associated habitat; material: faeces...
CCTTGCCTATCTTCTTTGCTTCTTCCTCAAATACACGGATGAATTCTTCGCCGATGGTCTTTCTCTTTGTTTCGGGGTCGGATACACCTTCAAGCTTGCCGATAAAACGGTCTGCGGCATTTACTCTGATGAAGTTTACGTCCCAGTCCTTAAATGCCTGCTCGACCTCGTCGCCCTCGTTCTTTCTCATAAAGCCGTGATCAACGAACACGCAGGTGAGCTGGTTGCCGACTGCCTTTGAAAGCAGAGCGCAGGCTACCGAGCTGTCAACGCCGCCTGAAAGAGCAAGCAGTACCTTGCCGTCACCGACTTTTTCACGGATCTGCTTTATAGCTTCTTCCGCATAGTTTCTCATTGTCCAGTCACCCTTGCAGTGACATACTTTATAAAGGAAGTTTCCGAGCATATCAAAGCCCTGCTCAGTGTGGTTTACTTCGGGGTGGAACTGTGTAGCGTAAAATCCCTTTTCAACGTTCTCGATTGCGGCATAGGGGCATTTGTCGCTGTGACCTACAGCCTTGAAGCCGTCGGGGAGAACCTCGATATAATCGTTGTGGCTCATCCATACGACAGAGTTTTTCTTAAGACCGTCAAATACGGCACATTCCGTATCAAATTCGCACTCTGTTCTGCCGAATTCAGCGGCGGCGTTTTCGTTTGCCTTGCCGATAGTACCGCCAAGACCGTAAACCATAAACTGCGCACCGTAGCAGATACCGAATATCGGTATGCCGAGTTCAAATATTTCTTTTGTCATTCTGGGGGAGTCGTCAAGATATACGCTTCTCGGACCGCCCGTGAAGATGATGCCCTTAGGATTCTTTGCCTTTATCTGCTCGATAGGTGTCTTGTATGAGATGACCTCGCAGTATATGTTATGTTCTCTGACTCTGCGTGCGATAAGCTGATTGTACTGCCCGCCGAAGTCAATGACGAGTACGAGCTCGTGCTCGCTTGTTGAAAATTCCGCCATTTTCCAGTTTCCTTTCCTTCTTGTCTTTGGGAATTCAAGTGCGAAAAACCGCACCGATGGTGATATTATATATTTCTTAAAGTATAACATATCCGGACGGCTTTTGCAACGGCTTTTTAAAAAAATAAAATCAGTAACGTTTACGAATTATCTTGACATTTCCCTTTAAATATGATAAAATCGTATACAGAATAAGTGCGATAAATTTACGCACTATATTCTTTGGAAAGCAATAAACCTAAAAAATGAAAGGAAGTATCAATTATGAGCCATATAGATGTAACGTCAGAAAACTTCAAGCAGGAGGTTTTACAGTCCGATAAGCCGGTTTTAGTGGATTTCTGGGCATCGTGGTGCGGCCCGTGCAGAATGCTCGGCCCTGTGCTTGAGGAGCTTGGAGAAGAGCATCCCGAAATCAAGATATGCAAGGTCAATACGGACGATGAACGTGAGCTTGCAATAAGCTTCGGCATAGATTCTATACCCTGCGTAATATCTTTTAAAGACGGTAAACAAATAGACAAATCGGTAGGTTTTGTCAGCAAGGACAAGTTGCTCGCTTTACTCGACTAAAACTGCAAAGCAAGACGGGGAGCGGTTTTACAGTTGCTTAACGCTAACTTGAAAATGGCGTAAATTTTCAGAAAAAAGTGTGATATTTCAATATAAATTTATCAAAAGGTCTTGATTTTTTTTGAAATTGTGTTACAATATAAGCAAGTCATATAACTCTATGACAAAAAATCACAAGGAGGATCATTCCGATGGCTTATAAAATTTCTGATGATTGCATCTCTTGCGGCGCTTGCGCTGCTCAGTGCCCCGTTGAGGCAATTTCTGAAGGTGACGGCAAGTACGTTATCGACGCTGACACATGTGTTAGCTGCGGTGCTTGCGCAGGTGTATGTCCTGTTGGCGCTCCCGCTGAGGAATAATTTTAAATCAAGGACAGCCATGAGTTTTCAGCTTATGGCTGTTTTCTTTACTGTTTGTGAAAACGTTAACACGCAGAAGAATTCTGCAAGTTAAAAGGAGAATCTGATATGAAGATATATTCGGTAAACGATAAGGAATTTGCCGCATACGGCAAGGTACATACCGGTTATGACGTAAGCGACCTGCTTTCAGCACTTGACAAAAGCACGCCGTTACCCGACGCTGTAGGATATGTTCCGAGCGAGGCAGCACTTGAAAATACAAAGCTGTTCGGCCTTTTGCAGAACAACGCATACGGCGGTATGCCTGTTCAGCTTGGCTGGTGCAACGGTCACAACACAAAACTCAACTGCCTTGAGTACCACCGTGACAGCGAGTTCAACATAGGCTTATACGATTTTGTCCTGCTGGTTGCGAAAGAGGATGATATTGTTGACGGCAAGCTTGATACATCAAAGGTTATGGCTTTCAAGGCTAAGGCAGGAGATGTTGTCGAGGTTTATGCCACAACACTGCATTACGCTCCCTGCAATGCGACTAAGGACGGATGTTTCAAGGTGGTCATAGCGCTTCCTAAGGGAACAAACGGAGCAAAGCCCAACATTACTCCCGTTTATGATGAAGATAAGACGCTCTGGGCTTGCAACAAATGGTTACTGGCTCACGCAGAAAGCGATGAGGCAAAGCAGGGTGCTTATGTCGGTCTTACAGGAGAGAACATCGACATAAAGGATATTATATAATCTGTTTTTCATAAAATCCGTACCGGTTAGCTGCCGGTACGGATTTTTTTGTATCTGCAAAAAAATCGCTCCCTTGAAAAAGGGAGCGACCGTAAAGATGCTGTCATTCGTTTGTTTCGTTGTTATTATCGCCGGTGGCCTCTGTGGTATCCTCGCAACCGGCAGGAGCGGTATCACTGTTTTCGCTGACGGGAGCGGCTGTATTATCATCAAGCGGTTCGCCGTTCATAAGCTTGTAGAAATCCTCGCCGTCAATCTTCTCATGTTCCATAAGGTAATGAGCGACCTTGTCAAGCTGATCTCTGTGGCTGAGCAGTATCTGCTTTGCGTTTTCGTAGCTTGTGTCTATAAGCTCACGGATCTCGCCGTCAATTTCTGCCGCAACGTTTTCGGAGTAGTTTCTGCCCTGAGAATAATCTCTGCCGAGGAACACTTCCGAGTTATCGTGTCCGTATACGATAGGACCGAGCTTTTCTGAGAAGCCGTATCTTGTTATCATACTTCTTGCAAGGTCTGTAGCACGTTCAATATCGTTGCTTGCGCCTGTCGAGATTTCGTCAAGCACAATCTTTTCGGCAACACGGCCGCCGAGAAGAACAATAATCTCTTCTTCCATCTGCGTCTTGGTTCTGAAGCTCCTGTCATGCTCGGGGAGCGACATTGTGTAGCCGCCTGCCATACCTCTCGGTATGATTGAAACCTGGTGTACGGGGTCCTGCGTCTTGCAGTGGAACGTGCAGACAGCGTGACCTGCCTCGTGGAATGCTGTAAGGCGCTTTTCTTCCTCGCTTACAACCTTCGACTTCTTTTCGGGACCTGCAACCACCTTGATGGTAGCTTCCTCTATATCAGGCTGAGTGATAGCCTTTCTGTTGTTTCTTGCCGCAAGCAGAGCCGCCTCGTTTACAAGGTTCGCAAGGTCTGCGCCTGTAAATCCTGCCGTACCCTTTGCTATTGTAGCAAGGCTTATATCGGGAGCGAGCTTTTTATTTTTTGTATGAACACGCAGGATAGCCTCTCTGCCCTTGATGTCGGGGTAGCCTACTGTAATCTGTCTGTCAAAACGTCCGGGACGGAGCAGTGCAGGGTCGAGAATATCACGTCTGTTGGTAGCCGCAATAACTATTACGCCCTGATTATCCGTGAAACCGTCCATCTCAACGAGTAACTGGTTCAGTGTCTGCTCACGCTCATCGTGACCGCCGCCAAGACCTGTACCTCTCTGACGGCCTACGGCATCTATTTCATCTATGAAAATTATTGACGGGGTGTGCTTTTTTGCCTGATCGAACAGATCTCTTACACGGCTTGCACCGACACCGACAAACATTTCAACGAAGTCCGAACCGCTTATTGAGAAGAAGGGAACGTTTGCTTCGCCTGCAACAGCCTTCGCAAGTAATGTCTTACCTGTACCGGGAGGGCCTAAAAGCAGAACACCGCGCGGTATCTTTGCACCAAGCTCCTGATACTTTCTGGGATTCTTCATGAAATCAACGATTTCGCTCATTTCTTCCTTTTCTTCTTCGGCACCGGCAACATCGGCAAAGGTTATTTTAGGACCGTTTGAAGGCTGTGTCCTTGCATTTGCCTTTGAGAACTGCGACATCTTTCCGCCGCCGCCTGCCTGACGCATTATGACGAATGTAAATCCTATCATCAGCGCAACCATCAGCAGATAAGGCAGGAAGCTCAGGAACGAGTTGTCTGAAACGGGGTAGAAGTCCTCGACAAGCTGACTGTCGGGATTCTTTTCGTTGTATGCCTTTCTGTAGCCCTGCGTATCCTGTAAGAACAGGCTTACGTTCGGTACGGAATACTTATACTTCTTTGTGTTGTCGCTTTTCAGGGTGTATTGTAATTCACCCGAACCGAGATCAAGCGTGTAGCCCGATACGTTGTAGTTGTCAAATTCGCTTATCACCTTTGAGTATGTCGTATGCTCGCCGGGAGTTGCACTCATCTGAAGCATTGTTACCATACCGATAACAAGCAGAACGATAACTGCAAGGTAAATGAAAACGCCTTTGAATTTGTTGTTCTGATTCATCAGTTTCCCTTTCTGTCGGTCGTATCTGCATAGCATCCGACCGCCTCTACGGTTATATTTTTACAGCCTCGACGTTGCTTTCAACGTGCCTCGACCTTAAGCTCACCTATGTAAGGAAGATTCCTGTAAAGCTGGGCGTAGTCAAGTCCGTATCCTACTACGAACACATTGTCAACGTCAAAGCCGATATAATCAGCCTTGATTACTTCTGATTTTCTGACTTTCTTGTTGAGCAGAGTGCATACCTTTATCGACGCAGGCTCTCTTTCAAGGAAAAGATCCTTTACGAATTTCAGCGTTTTTCCGCTGTCGAGAATGTCCTCGACAAGAATAACGTGTCTGCCCTTTATATCTGCCGAAATATCCTTAGTCAGTCTTAGCTCTCCGGATGTGGTGCCGTTTCCGTAAGACTGAACCGTTACGAAATCCAGCTTTGTATAAAGGTCGACATTCTTCAGCACATCTGACAGGAACATAAACGAGCCTTTCAGTATGCCTATCACGGTTACTTCTTCGCCCTTATAATCCTGTGTTATCTGTCTGCCTATTTCCTCTGCTCTTTTTACAAGCTCTTCGCTCGTAAAAAGCACTCTTTCAATGTCATCATGTATGTTTTTCACTACTAATTCTCTCCGTAATCACGTTGTATTAAATAATACATCGCTTATGTTAAATAAATGTTAAGCGATGAAAACAAAACGGCAATACAGCCATTATAGCACGATTATGCCGAAAAAGCAACGGCGATAATCATTTTTAAGCTGTTTATCACATTAATTTCGTCTGAATTTCTCACGGTCTGTAACAACAAACAGCTTTTTCTTTCTTATCTGAACAAATCTGAACTGGCACGGATTTATCTTTCCCTGTCCGGCTCTTATAATTCCTACGCAGCTTTCAACCGCTTTCATATTCGGCGGTATATCGTTATCCTTGAAAATTATCGTAACGATACGGCGAAGTATGCACTCATCGGCGGTGCGCAGTATACCGACATCATATTTATTATCGGCGGTGCGAGCCTTTTCCATAAGCTCCGATGCGATTTTGTCAAGATACCTGTCATCGTCCGACACAGACTGCGACAGTCTGCTTATCGCACTGAAAAGTGACGGGTTTATCTCCTTCAGCAAAGGCACGACCTTATGTCTTATCTTGTTTCTTGTATAATCATCGGACAGATTGGTGCTGTCTGTGACATAATCAAGACAGTTTTCACTGCAATAAAGTTCTATATCCTCACGGGTGTTGTATAACAGCGGACGTATTATATTGTCACGCTTTGCCGGAATTCCGCATATACCCGAGAGTGCAGTGCCTCTGACCATATTTATGAGAATGGTTTCGCAGTTGTCCGATGCTGTGTGGGCAGTCGCTATCAGCTTACCCTTGCTTATGCTGTCGAAGAACTCATATCTTAACCGCCTTGCACATTCCTCAAGGCTGTCGTGCTTTTGCCGTAAATCATTTACCTTTATGCTTGCGGTGTACAGCGGAATGTCAAGGAATCTGCACATCCTGCGGACAAACCGCTCATCGCTGTCGCTTTCCTCGCCACGCAGATTATGATTTACATGGCAGGCGGCAAGCGAAAAGCCGAGTTCGTCTTTCAGCGAATATAAGACATACAGCAAGGCGACGCTGTCTGCGCCGCCGCTTACCGCCGTAATTACAGTATCGCCCTTATTTATCATCGAATACCGTTCTATAGTATTTTTAACGGAATTTTTTAAATTACTGCTCGGCATGGACATACTCCACATCTGTAAATCTCGTGTACTGACCGTCCCATATCATGTTTATATCGTTGGTTTCACCGTGACGGTTCTTAGCAACGATACACTTGCAGGCTCTCTGATCCTCTGCCTCTTTGTTATAATAGCTGTCACGGTACAGGAACAGAACTATATCTGCGTCCTGCTCGATAGAACCGGAATCACGCAGGTCTGACAGCATAGGACGTTTATCATCCTTTTTCTCGGCGGAACGTGCAAGCTGTGACAGTACGATTATCGGAACATTAAGCTCCTTTGCCATTATCTTGAGGTTTCGTGTCATTTCCGAAATTTCGTTTACACGGTTAAGATCCCTTCTGCCCGAAGAAATAAGCTGAAGATAGTCTATTACTATCAGCCCGAGATTATCGACACGGCGTAGCTTTGCCTTCATTTCATTGACCGTTATCGCTGAGCTGTCGTCTATGTAGATATTCATATTCGACAGTACGAATGCGGCATCGGCAAGATTTCTCCACTGTGCAGGGTCAAATCTGCCTGTTGACATAAGCTCGCTTGAAATTCGTCCCTCAGATGACAACATACGCTTTACAAGCTGTTCCTTTGACATTTCGAGGTTGAATACGCAGATAGATTTTTCGGGATGATATTTTGCGACATTTGTCGCCATATTCATAGCGAATGACGTTTTACCCATACCGGGACGTGCCGCAACTATCAGCAAATCAGATTTATTCAGTCCGTGTATGTACTTGTCAAGCGAGGGGAAGCCCGATTTCAGACCCTGTATACCCTGCTTGTCGGGGTTTGCGCAAAGCTCGGAAAGCTCGTTGAGAATGCCGACAATGACAGCGTTCAGCCTTGTAAGACCTTTTACCTGGTTCTCGTTTCTTATATCGTATATTCTTTTTTCGGCAAGCTCAAGCAGAGCGGCAGTATCCGTCTGTCCTTCGTTTGCGTTTTCAAGAATATCGCCTGCTATGCTTATAAGAAGCCGTCTTGTGTACTTATCCTCGACTATTTCTATATATCTGTCAACGCTTGAGATGCTGGGGACGGTTTCCATCAGCTTTACAAGATAGTTTCTGCCTTCCTCCTGCGACTCGAAAACATTGTTCTTCATGCAGTTTTCAAGCACGGTAACAACATCAATATTGTCACTTGCCGCAAACATCTGCATCATAACAGTGTATATATCGGTGTGGACTTTTACATAGAAATGCTCCGGGTGCAGTTTTGCCGACGCTTTCGGCATATTTGCGTTTCCGTCAAGCAGTATAGCGCCCAGTACGGACTGCTCTGCGTCAAGGCTGTACGGAAGATTTACCCCCGCAAGCTCCATCTCAGCCATTATTCTTCCTCAACCTTTACACTGAACTGTGCAACAATGCCTGTAAACAGCCTTGCCTCTGCAGTGAATGTACCGAATGATTTTATATCGCTTTTTGTAACGATTTTTCTCTTATCAACATCAAAGCCGAAATCACGCTTTATAAGTGCGCTTATATCCTTGCCGGTAACAGAGCCGAACAGCTTTCCGCCCTGACCTGCTTTTGCCTTGAATGTAAGCACCTTACCGTCGATAGTATCCTTTATCTTCTTTGCGTTGGCGGCTTCAACATCGAGCTTGTGCTGTGCGGACGCCTTCTGTCCTTCAAGGTGGTTAAGATTCTCGTTTGTAGCCTCGACCGCAAGGCCCTTCTTTATAAGGCAGTTTCTTGCATAAGCGTCCTTTACTTCCTTTACCTCGCCCTTCTTGCCTGAGCCTGCCACGTCCTGTGTGAAAATTACCTTCATTTTATATCGTCCTTTCTTTAACTGCGCTGTGCAGTCTTATTATCGTTTGAGTTTACCTTTATAAGACTTAAATAGTAGTCGTCAATCGACTTCTTGAGAGTATCAAGCGCTTCGTTTACCGTAACGTCCTTTAGCTGAGCACCTGCCATAGTCTGATGACCGCCGCCGCCAAGAGCCTCCATTATAAGCTGGACGTTTAAGTTGCCCATACTTCTTGCGCTTATTGATATTTCGTTGCTCATCGTTTTGAACAATACAAACGATGCGTCAACATTCTTGATAGTCAGCAGTTCATCTGCCGCCTGCGGAGCGACTATCCTCAGATCGTCCGCATAGAAGTCACACGGTGCTATTGCACACTTGCGGTAAATTTCCGCCTCTGCGACTATCTGTGTTTTTCTCTTGTAGCTGTCTATAGAACTTGAGAACATCTTCTTTACGGTTATCGTATCCGCACCCATCTTACGCAGTACAGCCGCCGCTTCAAATGTTCTTACGCCCGTTTTCATAACGAAATTCTTTGTATCAAGCATAATGCCTGCAAGCAGACACTCCGCCTGCACCGCTCTAAGCTTTCCTGCCTCACCGAAATACTGTATAAGCTCCGTCACCATTTCTGATGCGGATGAAGCATACGGCTCGTGGTGGAATATGACCGCATTGTCTATGTAGTTTACCATCTTCCTGTGGTGGTCGATGACAACTACCTTCTTTGCTTTTTCGTAAAGCTCCTTGCTTTCTATTATAAGCGGATTATGCGTATCGCAGATAATCAGCAGTGAATTGTCCGTCAGCTCCTCCATTGCGTCCGCAGGCTCTGTGAACAGCGGTTCTTCACCGTCAACGTGGGGGAATCTGTCTATCAGGACTTTTGCAAGCGAGGTGCTGTAGTCGCATACCGCCCAGGCACTCTTGCCGAGATTCCTTATGGCGCAGGTAAGGCCTACAGATGAGCCTACGCTGTCAAGGTCGCTGTACTTGTGACCCATTATGAATATCTTGTCTGCATTGTCAACAAGTTCAAGCAGTGAGTTTGCGATGATTCGTGTCTTGACCTTCGTGTGACGCTCAACGCCCTTTGAAACACCGCCGTAAAATTCAAAGCCGTTGTCCGTCTTTACAGCCGCCTGATCGCCGCCTCGTCCAAGTGCCATTTCAAGCGCCTGACGAGCGAACTGTTCGCTTTCTTTGAGCGTTTTACCTGTTCTGCCGATACCTATCGACATTGTTACGTTAAGGCGGTCATTTACGAAAATTTCTCTTGCTTTATCGAGGATTTCGACCTTGTTACGCAGGATTTCCTGCAGGTGTCTTTCTTCTATTACGGCTATAAATCTGTCGGACGCATTCTTTCTGAGTACGCCTGTCGTCTGTCCCGCAAAATCTTCAAGCAGCTTGTCTATCTGTACCGAAACGTGAGCCTTTTCACTTTCAAGGCAACCGCTTATAAGCTCCTCGTAGCCGTCTACCATAAACAGTATAACAACGGGCTGTGACAGCTTTTTCTCTGTTTCAAGAGCGGTTATGTCGGTTATGTTCTTGAAGAATAACAGCGTCAGTTCCTTTGCTTCGTTCTCATCGGGTATTCTTGCAAAAACCTTATATACCTTGTCCTTGTATCTGACGGTTATTCCGTCATCGGTGAAGAAATCGGCAGGCGGAATATCGGTTATATTTGACAGTTCCATACCGTATTCGCAACAGTCGGGAAATTCCTCGGTAAACTTTCCGTTTGTCCAGACTATTCTTCCGGCACTGTCGATTATAACGGCGGACATAGGAAAGCTATGCACGGACATATGCATTTTCGATTCAAGCTCATCGTCTATTCGTGCATAATACTGGAATGTTTTCCTTGTGACCTGTATCAGTTTTCCTATCGCAAAACCGCCGATAAGCACAACAAAAGGCGCAGACAGCCAGAATACATTGATGTCCTTCGTGTAAATATATCCCTGGATTATTACCAGTGCGATAACCAGTGCGGAAACCGATATTACAAGTCCGCCGTCACGATAAAAATTCTTCACCTTTTGCGCCTCCTTTGTATTCCGTTATTTTACACTTCCATTATGATAGGCAGTATCATAGGACTTCTCTTGGTTCTCTGGAATATGAAGTTGCCAAGCTCATCCCTTACGTTAGACTTTATATTGCCCCATTCTCTGATGTTCCTGTCTGCACAGGTCTGGAGCGTTTTCTTGACAAGCTGTTTTGCTTCGTCCATAAGCTCCTCGGATTCCCTTACATATACAAATCCTCTTGATACTATATCGGGGCCTGCCGCTACCATACCTGTTTCACGGTTGATAGTGGTTACAACAACAATAAGACCATCCTCGGACAGATGTTTTCTGTCACGCAGTACGACCGAGCCGACATCTCCCACTCCGAGACCGTCGACAAGCACCTTTCCTGCAGGCACCTGACCTACTACCTTCATTTCAACACTGTCGGTTTCAACCACCTGACCGATATTCAGAAGGAATATGTTTTTCTCGGGTATGCCCATCTTTATTGCAAGACCCTCGTGCTTTTTCATATGCTTGTATTCGCCGTGTATCGGTATAAAGAATTTCGGCTTTGTCAGCGCAAGCATCATTTTAAGCTCGTCCTGGCAGGCGTGACCCGAAACGTGTACCTCGTACATAGCCTCGTATACTACCTCTGCACCCTGCTTCATAAGCTCGTTTACAAGCTTTCCGACAAACTTCTCGTTGCCGGGAATCGGAGTAGCCGAAATAATGATAAGATCGCTCGGTGTTATAGATACCTGTCTGTGATCTCCCGATGACATTCTCGAAAGTGCGGAAAGCGGTTCGCCCTGACTTCCCGTTGTGATAATTACCATTTTTTCAGGAGGATATTTGTTGACATCTTCTATATCTACAAGCATACCCTGAGGTACTTTTATATAATTGAGTTCAATTGCGGTAGTAAGCACATTGAGCATACTTCTGCCCGAAACGGCGACCTTTCTGTCCCAGCTTTCCGCATTGTTTATAATCTGCTGTATTCTGTGAATGTTTGAGGAGAATGTAGCGACAATTATTCTCTTGCCCTCTGCTCCTGCAAAAAGGCTCTTGAAGCTCTCTCCGACCTTTCTTTCTGTAGCCGTATAGCCCGGACGCTCTGCGTTTGTACTTTCCGAAAGCAGTGCGAGAACACCCTTGTTTCCAAGCTCACCGAATCTTGCAAGGTCAATTATACCGCCCTCGATAGGCGTATAGTCAACCTTGAAGTCGCCTGTATGCACTATCACGCCTGCAGGCGTATGCACTGCCATTGCGCAGGCATCGGGGATAGAGTGGTTCACTCTGATAAATTCAACGCTCATACAGCCCATTCTGACATTCTGACGTGGTACGACCACGTTCAGCGAACACTGCGACAGTATTCCATGCTCACGGAGTTTTCCCTCGACAAGTCCGAGCGTCAGCCTTGTGCCGTATACGGGTACGTTTATCTTCTTGAGGAAGTAGGGGAGTGCGCCTATGTGGTCCTCGTGGCCGTGCGTCAGAACAATGCCCCTTATCTTCTCCCTGTTCTTTTCAAGATAGGTGAAGTCGGGGATAACAAGATCGACACCGAGCATATCGTCATCGGGGAAGGCAAGTCCGCAATCTATGATGAATATATCGTTACAGCACTCGTAGACGTAGATGTTCTTGCCTATCTCGTTTACGCCGCCGAGCGACATAATCCTTACGGGTGTCTTTCTGCCGCTCTTCTTTTCGTCCTCCGCAAAGAAAGAGGGATACTCCTGCTTTCTCGGTTCCTGCTTGTTATTGTTATGATGCGGCTTGTTGTCTGTAAGAACAGGCTTTTTGTCATTTCTGCCGTCTGCGGATATGCTTTTCTTTTCACTGCTTTTATTGTCGGTCAGCACGGGCTTTTTGTTCTGACTTCTGTTGTCGGTCAGCACCGGCTTTTTGCTTTCAGAGGCTCTTTTGTCAGTCAGCACAGGCTTTTTGCCCTGCTGTCTGTTGTCGGTCAGAACTGTTTTATTTGCAGGCTTTGCATTTAAAATCCCTGTAAGCGATTCGCTTGCGGGAGCGTCCTTAGGGGCGTTCCTGTCGGTCAGCTTGAACTGCTTTGCAAAAGGATTTTTTCTTCTTTTTGAGTAAGGCTTTGTAGCCTTCGGCTTTATGTTTTCAGTCGCCGTCAGTAAGTTTTTTGAGTCAATAATTCCCATTCAGTATACCATCCTTCCGAATAGCCGACAGGTGTTGTCCTTTTATATTTATGTATGACATACAGCCCTCGTCGGCGGTTCTGTACGGAAAAGCGGCAGTATATAATTTCGTCCACAGCTTTTACGGCAAAAAGCCAAAACCGCTTGTACGCTCCTGTAAAAAGACACACCTCTCCCTGCAAAAGCCAAAGCGAAGCTAAGCCTGTATCACTGATACAGCCATTCCTGCCGTAAGCGGCATTGTCAATATGTCGTCCTGAGTACAATAAACGTGTTGCTATTACCGTAACTGAACGTTTACCTTGTAAGTACCGTATTCGTGCTATCGAAATTTTATGCTGAAGTAAAAGGAAAATATATAATTTCTTAAAGCCGCTTTTCCGTTATTCTTTTGTTTTTATAATTTACTTAAAATAAATCCGTTATTCATTCCGCTTAAAATCATTTGCCGAGCCTGCATGGAAAATCTGTCACGCTGTCACCGTGAAAAAAAGCGGAAAGCGGTTACTGCCGCATTCAACATATATTTTACAACATAAAAACGATATTGTCAAGAATAATCAGTATGGCGAAACGGTCGTATTTTGCTTTATAAAGCCGAAAAAGAGAAAAATAAATAATTCAGTTTGTAGAAAAAGTATGTTTTTCAAAAAGAGTGCTTGTCCTCAATCCCTATCCCCAAACCCCTTCCCCTGGTGAAAGGCTGTGTATGCTTTGTTGGCTCTGCATCGTGCAGAGCCTTTGGGCATACACGCCCGGCATCCGTGCCGGGGCTGAGTGTGGGGCTGCCGCCCTCACCAAGCAAGGACGCTTGAAGTCAGTCGCACATAGTC
>ENA-OPJV01000605-OPJV01000605.1-human-gut-metagenome-genome-assembly--contig:-NODE-605-length-13245-cov-1.384382_pt1 | contig 13245 bp, 8 predicted proteins | sample MGYA00241772_ERZ501669 | MGnify/ENA primary metagenome ERZ501669 (study PRJEB25962, sample SAMEA2042290) | human gut metagenome | biome: human gut; feature: human-associated habitat; material: faeces...
CGACGGAGCGGTTATAAAGGTAAACGACTTTGAGAAACGGAGAATTCTCGGCAGCACAGCTAAATTTCCAAAGTGGGCCATTGCTTTTAAGTATCCGCCTGAAGAAAAAGAGACAAAGCTATTAAGCATTGAGGTAAATGTAGGCAGAACCGGCGTTCTGACTCCGACAGCTGTATTTTCACCTGTGCTTATAGCAGGATCAACCGTAAGCAGAGCGACACTTCACAATGAAGATTTCATTAAGGAAAAGGGTATTTGCATAGGCGATACAATAATTATACGCAAAGCCGGAGACGTCATACCGGAGGTCGTATCGGTAAAAGAGCACATTCCCGACGCAGTTCCGTACAGAATGCCGGAAATATGTCCGTCGTGCGGAGCAAAAGCCGTCAGAGAAGACGGCGAAGCTGCGATACGTTGCAATAACCCCGACTGTCCGGCGCAGCTTCTGCGTATGCTCATTCATTTTTGTTCTCGCGACGCTATGGATATAGAAGGCCTCGGTGACGCTTTACTTAATAAGCTTGTAGAGCAAAATATGATAAAAACCGCCGCCGATATCTATTCGCTTGACTTCGGCAAAATTGCGGAAATGGATAAAATGGGCAAAAAAAGCGCCGAAAATTTAAAGAAGGCCATTGAAAAATCAAAGGAAAACGATTTGAGCAAGCTGGTATTTGCACTCGGTATACATCATGTCGGTGCAAAAGCCGCCAAGCTTTTATCCGATAATTTCAGAGATATAGACAGCATAATGAATTCGTCGGCAGAAGATATTTCAAAGATAGACGGCTTCGGCCTTGTAATGGCTCAATCCGTGGTTGATTTTATGTCTATGCCTCAATCACAAAAGCTTATTGCAGACCTTAAAGCTGCCGGGGTTAATATGAAAGCCGAGGATACTCATATTGACAACAGATTTTCGGGGAAAACATTTGTCCTTACCGGCACACTTACAAAATACACAAGAAGCGAAGCGAGCCGGATAATAGAAAACTACGGCGGCAAAGCCTCATCCTCGGTATCTAAAAAAACAGATTATGTTTTAGCCGGAGAAGCAGCAGGCAGTAAGCTTGCAAAAGCAACTGAACTTGGAGTTAAAATCATAAATGAAGATGAATTTGCCGAAATGATACAATGATATTTCTATTTATTCAAGCTTAATAAACAACATAAAAGAGCGAGCAGATTTTTTAATAAAATCTGCTCGCTTTTTTCAAATGGATTTATGCGTTACTGTCGGAGTTTGGAGTTGCGCCGAAATTTGAGTTGTCATTCAAAACCGCACCGTCTGTCTGTTGTTTGATATCCTCAGGCAACATTGATCCCGAAATGCACATGGCATATGCTGTTTTTTCATTTTCTTCTCCGACAATTTCAAAGGTCACTAAATAATCATCCTGAATACTAACTATATGACGCATTACCGAAACAGAATAGAGCTTGTCTATCACATTTTTATCTGTCGATTTATATTGATATTCGCCGCCCGGATATACAGACTGACCAAGTGCCTCTTTGCCCATTGATAATCTCGATACATATCTTGTGTAGTTGTTACTGTTATAAAGATCGGATATTTTAGAAACATACACAGCTTTAATATTATTTTTTGTGTTGAGCGCAGCATCCAAGAAGCCGAGTTCTTTTAAATATGCAACGGTTTCTTTCATATCGGGAGTGATATATATAACAGGTGCGGATTGTGAAGGAGTATCAAACTGCGCTACTCCGGTGGCATAGGCAAGGCTGCCTGAATAATAATCGCTTGACATATAGGAATCCTGTGCTTCGAAGGAATTCGGTACTGCGGTAAAAGCCAACGCTCCGTATGTCTCGGTAGGATTATAGAGCTTTGCAGGAGACAAGGTTGATATATCATTGTAAATATGAGCCAGAAGGGTTTTCCTTTCCGCGGATGAAATTTCGAGCTCGGTACCAAACGCAGACTTGTTATAAAACGTAATTGTACTGCTGTCGTCCTGTAGTGCCCTTTTATAGGTATTAAAGTTGTATTGAGAGGTATATTCAAGATCGCGCTTTTCCACGGCATCTTTATAAGCCTTTATGTCATCCTTTGAATATTGAGCTTCGGTTTTGTATTTACCGAAAAAGGCATCATAAAGACGGGCAGTACGATAATCGGATTTGTCAAGGTCTAAAAGCATATTATAGATATCCTGATTCCCTCCGTAATATGCGCAGTTAACCTGCTTTCCGTCATTTAGCGTATACACAATTTTGATGTACATGGGATGAATATCGCTGTTGTAGGTATCCGCAACCGTTAGCAAGCCGCATTTTGCGAGTGCATTATGAATATCCAGTATTTTTTGTTTATCGGCAGCCGATTCAAATTCGCCGCTCGGATAAAAGCATCCGCTAAAGCTGAAATTGTTAAGTCCGTAATAGCTGCTGTCGGACTCTGCATCATCAGAGTAGCTTGTGTACCCCGATGTTATTTTTATATTGCTTATTTTTTCAATTTTCGGTGTTTTGCTCGCTGCTCCGAAATATCCGGTAGCAAAGAATGTAAATATCAACAGAGCTGCTGCAAGATGTATCGGAAGCTTATATAGACCTTTGGCAAAAAGCTTTAGGTTTCTTATAAATATAATATCCAACACAAAATATATAACTGCAAATATCAAGCAAGAGATTGCAAGCGACGGCCATTTGCCGATATATGTCGACGAAAAGCTGTATGCCAATACAACTCCGTAAAATCCGATTGTAAAGGTGCACAGGAAATTAAGCACATTGTTTTTGCCGATAAAGCCACCTATTTCCGCTTTGCGTTTTTTGTAAACAATCATAGCGCAGAAAAACAATACAATCGTTATTCCGAACCATAATAATATGCTTCTGAAATCCGGAGTGGTCCAATCAACTAATTTCCCTGTTTCGTATCCGGCTATCTTTCCCTTTGCATTGGCATACATATTTTGATATAAGCCTTTGGAAAGATAGGTAAACGGTGTACACCACGGAAGCTTATTAAATATTGATTCTTCGCTGCCCGAATATCCCGACAGCGAAAAAACCACACCAAACGGCGTTCCCGGCACAAGTCTTATGATAAAAGACTGAACGCAATAAAGAATAATTGCGGGCATAGACACTATAATACCGGAAAATACCACGCCCTCAAAAACAGTTCCGACTGCGCTGAAAACCATCGCTGTAAGCGAATATGAAAGGGCTGACAAAGAAAATAAACCCAAGAAATAAAAAAGTGCGGAAAACAAGAGTTTAGAGGACATTCCGAGCTTTACGGTATTCATTATTACATCTGCCAATATCGGCAAAAAAATCGCAACCGCCATAAGCGTAAGTCCGGAAAGATACTTGGCTGTAAAAAGATGTGTCCGCTTTATGCCGAGACTGTAATAAACATTCATAGTCTTCTTTCCGGTCATAAACTTAAACGTCACTATTCCCATTATAATGCCAAGTATCAAAAAAGCAGCAATAAGTAAATAACGAAGATACTGCATATTATCGGTCAAATAAAAAGAGTAATCGTTTTTTACGATATAGCTTTCAATTTTGCCTGACGCAGAGTCAGCGGCGACCTTTTTAAACAGCACCTTAGCCGGTACATATACAAATGCCAACGCACCTATAAAAAACTGTATAAGTGCTACGGCAATGTTGCTTTTAAGACCTGAGCGATATGCAAAGCCGAAAGTGTTTTTAAAAGATTTTTGAGAAGTCATAATTTGTTCCCTCCATTTCATCAAGAAATACCTCTTCAAGTGAAAGCGGCATAGGTTCAACCATTATCGGCGAAAGAGTATTAAGCTTCGCAGCGGTTTCTTTTTCACTGCCCTTAACTGTTATAACAATGATTCTGCCGTCACGCTTGAGCGACTTCACATTGATTCCGATGCTCTTTATATCTTCCTCTGTAACATCATCCTTAAAAACAATACGAAATTTCGCTCTTCCCTCGCTCAATTCTTTTATAGACGAATCAAGCACAAGCTTTTTGCCGTTGATAAGGCCGAAATGGTCACAAAGCCCTTCAAGTTCATGAAGGTCATGTGAAGAAACAATAACGGATGCATTTGTATCTTCCATATATTCATTAAGCAAATTCTTAATAAGTGCTCGCTTAGCGGGGTCAAGTCCGTCAAAGGTTTCATCAAAAAGAATAAAATCCGGCTTTGTGGAAATACCGAGTACTATCTCTGCCTGCCTTTGCATGCCCTTTGAAAATCCGTTGATACGTGCTTTTGTGTCAAGACCGAACACCTCCGATAGCTTTCGGAATGTGTCAAAGCTGAAGTCAGGATAAAAGCCGTTATAAAACTTAGCCATTTTTTCCATATTAGCATACGGAGCAAAATAAATGTCATCAGGCACATAAAACATATGCTGCTTCATTTTTGCATTGTCAAAAGCATTTTCTCCGTCGAGACGAACCTCTCCGCCGTCAGGCTTGTAAACTCCCGTTATAGTTTTTAAAAGAGTCGTTTTTCCGGCACCGTTATATCCGATAAGCCCGTAAATAGAACCGTCACTGACCTTAAAATTTAAATCTTGTATAGCTGTGAAGTCTCCGAATTTTTTTGTAACATTAACAACCTCAATCAAGAGTTATTCCTCCTTTTGGTTTGGTTTACAAGCTCAATATATCATTATATATTTGTATCGTCAATTATAAACGCCGTTTTGTTATCATTTTTTAACAAAACGGCGTTTTATGAAAAAAATCTTAATATGATTGTAATAATTAAGCGATAAAAAGGTTATGCATAACTCATACCGATTTTGCATAACAGTAATCCTTGTCGCTGTCAGTAATTTTAACAAGTACTGTTTTGCCTATTGTATCTTTGCTCACCTTAGCCATAACCGGAGTATAGTTTTCGGTATATCCGAATACAAAACCTTCCTTTCCGTGAGTTTCCGGAATGATACTTACGGTTTTACCGATTTGCGAGCGAAGAAAAGCACTTCTGATTTTTTCGGCTGTAACGGCAAGTGCAGCAGCTCTTTCCTCTTTAACGTGCTTTTCGATTTGCGGTTTCATAAGAGCCGCCCGTGTTCCCGTGCGTACCGAATAAGGGAAAATGTGTATCTTCTCGAACCCGACTTTTTCTGCAAAAGCCACAGTCTCCTCAAAATCTTTTTCCGTTTCGGTCGGAAAGCCCACCATTATATCGGTAGTAAGAGTACAATTTTTAAAAGTGTTGCGAAGCTTCATTGCCAACTCGTAATATTCTTCGGCGGTATAATGTCTGTTCATTGCTTTAAGGGTAGAATTGCTTCCGCTCTGAAGAGAGATATGAAATTGAGGACAAAGCTTATCTATTTTGGCAAGATTACAGAGAACCTCATCGGTAAGGTGGTCAGGTTCGAGTGAACCGAGACGGACTCTCTTTATACCATCAACATCGGCGGCAGCCTTAACGGCGTCATAAAACCTTTCTCCAGTATCCTTACCATACGCAGAAAGATTGATTCCCACAAGTACAACCTCCGAAAAGCAGAAAGCCGCTAAAGCCTCTGTCTCTTTAACAATATCTTCAATCGGCTTTGAGCGGACCCTGCCCCTTGCCTTCGGTATAATACAATACGAACAAAACCTGTCGCAGCCGTCTTCTATTTTTACTATTGCTCTTGTACGTTCGGAAAAAGCATTTATACTCGTTTTGTAAAACTTTTCTCCGGTACAATGCTGCTCAATATCAATCATTCTTTCATGTGAAGATAAGTAGCGGCGGAGCTTCGGAAGTATCTCTGCATTGTTTTTATTGCCGATAACTATATCAGCTTCCTCAAGTCCCTGAGCCATTTCCGGAAACGCCTGCGGCATACAGCCGGTAAGTATAACGATGCTGTTCGGATGATTATGTTTCAGTCTGCGAACAGTTTGGCGCGTTTTACGGTCGCTTTCTGATGTAACCGTACAGGAATTAACCACAAATATGTCGGCATCGTCATCAGATAAAGTTATTTCATATCCGTTTTTTAAAAAATCCTCGGTTATCGATTCGGTTTCATACTGATTAACCTTGCAGCCGAGAGTGTGCATTTTGACTTTCATTTTAGCTCCTAAAAATCCAATTTAAGCTAGTAACGTACTGTATTTTATTATTGTAACATAATAGTAAGTTTTTTTCCATACTCACGGTATATAAAACGCCTAAGCTCACAAAATATTTTCGGTGATTTTAATGGCAAAGACACGTGAATATGCATTTGTCTACCTGTTCGGCGGTATTATGTACGGCCTTATGGAAGTAATATGGCGCGGACACACGCACTGGACAATGACTCTGACAGGAGGTACAGCTCTTTTAATACTGTATATAATCAATATCAAGATGAACTGCAATATTTTTTTGAAATGCCTGATAGGTGCATCTGCAATAACACTGCTGGAGTTTACGGTAGGCGTTATTATAAATATTATATTAAAATGGAATGTTTGGGATTATTCAAATAGGCCATTGAATATTTTGGGACAGGTATGCCCTCTTTTTTCTTTTTTTGGTACTTACTGTGTTTTCCGGGATTTACCATCTGCCGCCTTGTCAAAAAAGAAAACAGAAACAGATGTCGCAACAACCCGTTTTTTTATAATGAGTCTTTTTCGAAGGGATAACTATCAACATAACAACAAAATTCCCCGCGAATAACGACGATGCATATTCGTGGGGAATTTAGCGTTGTTAAACTAATTAAAAAGTATTGTGTCAAATAGATTTGACTCTGTAAACCTTAACACCGTGAGACGGTACATCTGCCGTTATCTTATCGTTGGTAACGGATGTTTCATTATCCCAGAGCTCTGTGTACTGATAATTGCCGCTGTTATTAAGGTCTACAAACGCCTCATCGGCAATAGACTTTAAGGAAACGGTCATATTCAAAGTTGATGGGGATTTATTAAAAAGACACACAGCAACTTCGCCGCCTTCAAGAGGCTTTACCAAAACATCGGAAATTACATTTGTTTTTACTCTGCGGCATTGGCAGCCTTTTTTATCCTGGTCTATTGCAATAAGCTCTTTATTTTTGAGGATTGAAAGAACTTTATTACTCTCATCAACTTCTCCGTCAGAATTGATAAAAGTTCTTATATCATTTCCCAAAATCAACGGAGCGGCCATCATACACCACAAAGAAAAATGGGATTTATTCTCTTCGTACGTAAGCTTGCCGTTCCCGACTTCAAGCATATCGGGATCATTCCACGCACCGACACTTGCATACTTATAAAGCCTGACATTTGCTTCATAAATAGCTAAAACCGATGGCCATATAGGTTTTATGTCCGGTGTAGTTCTCCAAAGGTTACCGGCTTCCGCTCCCCATTTCCACGGCTGATTTGTGCCCCATTCGCAAATAGAATAAACAATAGGTTTCTCCGGCACATTATGCTTTTCGGCATAAAGTTTTGTCGCACGTTTAAGCTCTTTTCCCATATTTTTGTATTGTGTAGCAGCACTGTCCATAGGCGAACCAATCGGATTTTTTAACTCTATCGTGTTATCGCCCTTATTAAGAGAAATAAGCGTCTGAGTACGTCCTTCACGCGACCAAGCCTTTGTCTCCGGAAATTCCATAGGATAGCTTTCGTCGGCGTTCACGGTAATTTCAAGATATTTTTTCTTTCTATTTGCCGATTTCACAAATACAACCGTGAGAGCATACTCACCGTCTTCAGGAACATTAACAAAGCTGAATCTGACAGAGCCGTTACCGCTGTCAAGATGCGAAATATATGAGCCTTTTGCATCGGTTATAACCTTTGCTGTTCCGTAAAGCTCACCGTTTTCGGCTTCAAGAACAATGTCCTCTGTAAGCTTATCTCCTGAAATGATTATTTTATCTATGTTAGGAGCAAGAGAAGAGATCAGCTTATGATGGCAATAATCATATTTAAAATATTCTATTCCCCAATCAGCAAACGTCTCGGCATCAATTCTTTCATTCCCGAGAGACGCCGGCAAATCCTCACACGTAAGAGTACCGTTTGACGAATAAATACCGGCTTTAAAACCTTTTTCGTTTAATTGCTGCACAAGTGTCTTAATACCCGAGGAAAATGACTTAAGATCGCCTTGAAGCCTGCCGTCCTTGTCGCGTACCGAGCTGTGCCAACAATCGTCAAGGTTCACATATTGATAGCCTGCATCAAGCAAGCCGCTTTTTTTCATAGCATCGGCAGTATCAAGAATCAGCTGTTCATTTATATTGTTCCTAAAGGTATTCCAGCTCGACCAGCCCATGGGAGGTGTAAGAGCAGCATTATTTCCGTATTCTCCCGCGGCTTTAATATGCACACCGCATTTTGATATAAGTTTTTTTACCTCGCATACGGGGCAAATGTTCTTCTTTTTCATAGCTGTTACGCCTGCAGCCGCAGTAAAAACAGCAGCGGCAGAAATAATCTTTCCTATCATTTTATTCCTCCGTTATTCCTTTTTATACACAAAAAGGGAGTCAGCTAAAGCCGACTCCCCAAAATCGCAATAATTATTCTTCGGTCTTTTCTTCCTCTGCGGGAGCTTCATCGGCAACCGGAGCGTCAAGCAAAGCTTTTCTTGAAAGGCTGACACGTTTTTTGTCAAAATCAACGTCAAGAATTTTAACCTTAACGGTGTCGCCGACTTTAAGAACCTCAGCAGGATTTGCTATATGCTCATGAGCAATTTCAGAAATGTGGATAAGGCCGTCAATTCCGGGAAGAATGTTGGCAAACGCACCGAATGTAGTGAGTCCGACAATCTTAGCTTCACATTCGGTTCCGACGGGATAATCACGCTTGAGAATCTCCCAAGGATTGTCCTCAACCTTTTTATAACCGAGAGAAATCTTCTTATTCTCTCTGTCAAGAGCCTTTATGTATACTTCAACGGTATCGCCGACTTTAACTACATCAGACGGATGCTTAATTCTTGTCCAAGAAAGCTCTGAGATGTGAATCATACCGTCTACGCCGCCAAGGTCTACAAATGCGCCGTAAGAAGTAAGTGAACGAACTACACCGTGATAAACCTGGCCTTCTTCAGCCTGTGCCCAGAATTTTTCTTCGGCAGCCTTTCTCTCTTCTTTAGCAACAGCTCTGATAGAACCTACAACGCGCTTTCTCTTTTTATCTACCTCGATAATCTTGAACTTAACAGTCGTTTTAACCATGTCTTCAAGGGAATCGCTGCGATTAGCCTTTGCAAGTGAAGCGGGTATAAATACTCTTATTCCGCCGTACTGTACAAAGAGACCCTTGCCGTCTCCTACAACGCCTGTAACCGTTCCTTCCACAACCTGATCGCTCTCTTCGGAAAGCTCATCCCAAGCCTTAGCCGCGTCGTAACGCCTCTTGGAAAGCATCATAGTGCCTTCTTGATCGTTAGTCTTCATAATTATAAGATCAAGCTTGTCACCGACTTTAACTTCCTTCTGAGGATCGGCATTCGGGTCGGCACTGTATTCGTCAAGCGGAATATAGCCTGCATGTTTTCTGCCGGCAATCTCAACCTGAATCTCGGTAGGTGTAACGCCTACTACATAACCGACAACTTTTTGGTCTGAGCTTGAATCTATATATTCGTCAACCAAATCAGCGAAACTCTCACCGGACGGCTTCTCTTGCTCCTCCTTTTCGACTGATGTTGATGCGTTTTTGATTTCTTCGTTTTCGGACATTGTTTTCAGTACCTCCTTAATAATACTGTCGGGAGTTGAAGCTCCGGCAGTAACGCCAACTGAATGAAACCGCGACAAATCAATATCTTGCAGCTCTGCGGCAGTCTCAATTAAAAAAGTCGGACAATTGGATTCGCAAACAGATTTAAGCTTCGCGGTATTGCTGCTCTGCCTTCCGCCAATTATGACCATTGCATCATTGGTCAGCGAAAGTGCCGCAGCTTCCTTTTGTCTTTCTTCAGTCGCACAACATATTGTATCAAAAATTACGGCATTTGTATATACCATTTTTATTTTTTTTACACATTTTTCAAAAATTTTTGTACTGAAAGTGGTCTGAGAAACCAAAATCAAGCCGTTTTTTGATAAATCCGGATGATTATCAATGATTTTGTCAAGTTCTTTTTCACTGTTAAACACAAAGGAACGACCGTTGCAGTAGCTTCTGATTCCGATAACCTCCGGATGCGATTTATCACCCGCTATCAAGGTTACATTCTCTTTCAATGAATTTTCGCTTACTATTTTATGTATTTTTGTAACGAAAGGACATGTGGCGCTGCAATAATTCGGAGAAATACTCTTTACCTTTTCCATCATATCCTTGGGTATACCGTGCGTTCTGACAACGATTAAGTCGCCTTCTTTGCACTCGTCCGGACTGTCGATAATACGCACGCCCTTATTCTCAAAATGCTTTATAACCTGAGGATTGTGAATTATAGGACCCAATGTAAAAACATTTTGATTCTTTTTTACAAGCTCTTCGAGCAATTTTACGGCACGATTGACGCCGAAACAAAAGCCTGCACTTTCAGCTAAAGTTATTCTTTGCAATTCTCTTCCTCCCAGAGCGCGGTAATTTCCTCCATAATCTTTTCAGAGGCTTTTGTTACCTCTTCATGAGAATCGCTGTCGGTAAACCCAAACTCCTCATTTTTAATAACCTTACCGAAACGCACGGTAAGCAGCGTTCCGCTCTTGTAATTATTATCACTGTAAATGCTACATGGAAGAACATCGGCATGGGTCACCTTTGCTATCAAAGCCGCTCCGGCTTTCGGCTTGCCCGGTTTTCCGTCGTGATTACGTGTACCTTCCGGAAAAATTCCGAGCACCCATCCGTTTTTTATAAGCCGCTCCGCATAATCAATAGCCGTCTTATCGTTATGACCTCGCTTAATCGGGAATGCATTAAGATGAGTTAAAAACCATGCGGAAAACGGATTTTTAAACAACTCCGATTTTGACATAAAATGTATAGGTCTGACATTAGAGCCGCCGAGTGCTATCGGATCAAAATTGCTTGAATGATTGCAAGCAAGAATAAAGCCGCCTTCCTTCGGAACATTTTCCTTGCCTATGTACTGAACCTTCATTTTTGTTTTACATACCGCAAGGCAAATCGGCATTAAAATATGATACATTTTATATTCTTTCAGCTTATCGAAATTGAACTTCATGGTTCACATATGCTCCCTAATAATATCTGTTATTTTTTTTATTGACTCCTCAAGCGTAAAAAGCGTCGTATCCACCGTAATGCTGTCTTTTGCGGGCTTCAACGGGGCAATTTTTCTATGTGAATCATTGTAATCTCGTTCTTTAAGGTCTGCTAAAACCTCATCATAACCAACCGAAGCGCCTTTTTCCTTAAGTTCCTTATAACGTCTCATGGCACGTGACTCCGGCGATGCGGTTAAGAATATTTTAACATCTGCATTAGGCAATACGACTGTTCCTATATCCCTGCCGTCCATAATACAATTATTCTTTACCGCTATATCTCTTTGCAAATCAAAAAGAAAGCTTCTGACCTCAGGCACGGCAGAAACGTCGGAAGCCGCCATAGAAGCTTTTGGTGTACGTATTTCTTCTGAAACATCCTCGCCGTTTAAATAAACGTGCTGGACGCCGTCTTTAAAGACGAGCTCAACCTTTATATCGGGTAATGCCTTTTTAAGCTGTTCGCCTGATTTTGTGTTTATTCCGTTCCTCAACGCATAAACACCCACAGAGCGATACAACGCTCCGGTATCTACATATATAAAGCCCAGCTTGTCGGCAGCAGCTCTTGAAATAGTGCTTTTTCCGGCACCTGCAGGACCGTCAATAGCGACATTTATCATATTTTTATCTCCTGTATACATTATTGCGCGTTGCCTGCGGCAAATCCGGTGGAAAAGGCGATTTGGAGGTTGAATCCCCCTGTATATGCATCAACATCAATAACCTCACCGGCAAAATACAAATTTCGGCACAGCTTACTCTCCATGGTTTTGGGAGAAAGCTCATTAACATCGACTCCGCCCGAGGTTATAACAGCCTCGCTGATAGGTCTGAATCTGAGAACAGTCAGCTTTAAATTCTTAATTGTGTGAGCAAGCCTTTTTCTCTCTTCCTTTGTGAGTTGATTGCACTTTGTTGAGTTTTTAATTCCGGAAAGGCGCACAACGGGATTAATTATAGCTCTCGGTAACAAAAGCCCCACGAGATTAGAAATAGCCTTATTGCTGTTTTCCGACATCTCACGTAAAATGCGAGCATCGAGCTTTTCATCATCTAGTGCCGGTTTCATATCAACATATATTTCATAGCGGCATGGCTCCATATTTCGCATATGTGCGCTTGCAGATAAAATCATTGGGCCGGACACGCCGAAATGTGTAAAAAGCATTTCTCCGAAATCAGAGTAAACCTGCCTTCCTGTTTTGGTGTCAATAATCTTCAAGGCGCAGTTACGAAGCGACAAGCCCATTGCCTCTCCGCAAAATCCCTCTCGGCATTCCAGGGCAACAAGTGAAGGCAGACAGGCGGTTACCGTGTGACCGGCTTGCTTTGCAAAAGAATACCCATCTCCGGTAGAACCTGTTTTCGGATAAGATAAGCCGCCTGTTGCGACTATAACGGAGTCTGCATAATGTATAAGACCGTCTTCGGTTTTTACACCTCTTACCTCTCCGTCGAAAATCATCAAGGATTTAACGCGCGATGTTTTTCGCTTAACTCCGTTTACGGTTACAAACTTATTGAGCGCATCGACTATATCCACCGCTTTATCTGAAACCGGGAAGACTCTGTTTCCTCTTTCAACTTTAAGAGGCACCCCAAGCTCTTCGAAGAAATCCATTGTATCTCTTGCGGAAAACTCAGAAAAAGCGCTGTATAAAAATCTGCCGTTCCGCGGAACATTATCAATGAGACTTTTAGTATCAAAGGTGGCATTTGTGACGTTACAACGTCCTTTACCGGTTATCATTATTTTTCTGCCGACCTTATCGTTTCGTTCAAAAAGAATTACGTCGTTACCGTTTTTTGCCGCTGTCCCGGCAGCCATAAGTCCTGAGGCTCCGGCTCCTACAACTATAACTTTTTTATTCATTTTCGGAAATATCCTCTGCTTTTTCGTATACCTGGTATTCGTCCCAAATACTCTCGAGCTTATTGAAATTGTTGATTACCTCTTCACGCTTACTCAGCGTTACAGCAACAATAAGTGCATTTATAAGACTAAGCGGTGCAACAAGAGAATCAACTACGGATGCCATATCGGAGCGCGCTACAAGCAGGCAATCGGCATAT
>ENA-OPJV01000612-OPJV01000612.1-human-gut-metagenome-genome-assembly--contig:-NODE-612-length-13166-cov-1.896575_pt1 | contig 13166 bp, 9 predicted proteins | sample MGYA00241772_ERZ501669 | MGnify/ENA primary metagenome ERZ501669 (study PRJEB25962, sample SAMEA2042290) | human gut metagenome | biome: human gut; feature: human-associated habitat; material: faeces...
GGATAGAAAATTCAGCACGGCTCTTTCGATAAGAATAAAAGGGAAAGATCAAAAATGATAATATTAATATGTGACGATGATAAAAACTGCCTCGCAAATGAAGAAAAATATATAAGGGATAATACCGAAGCGGTACCCGAATGCTTTCTCGGCGGTAAGGAACTTTTAAAAAGGCTCAGCGCAGGCACTGAGGATATAGCGGCTGTTTTTATGGATATTGAACTTGACAATTCGGAAAACGGAATTGTGGTTGCCGAGCAGATAAGCAATCTGTATCCGGATATAAGAATAATATTCCTGACGGCATATTCGCTCAAATACTGCGAGGAGATTTTTCTTGCAGGGAAGAATCTTGTTCCGTTTGCATTGGTTGACAAACAGAATCTTGATGTGAATCTGAAAAGAGCAATGGATAAGCTGAGAACGGCGCTTGATTCCGATAATGAGAAAAGCAGGATCGTCGTAACGGTTAATTCGGAAACGCTTTTCATAGAGCCTATGCAGACTTTATATCTTGAGAGCAATGCCCACACCCTTATTATAGTTACATCGGGCGAAAACAAGTCTGTCAGAAGCAAGCTGTCCGATGTGCTTGAGGCTTTTCCGCCGTATTTCATACAGTGCCATAAAAGCTATGCGGTGAATATCCATCATATCGTTTCGTATACAACAAAACAGATTGAGCTTGACAGCGGTGTAATAATTCCTGTAAGCCGTAAATTTTCGCTGTCTGTCCGTGAAAAGATGCTCAGGCATGAATGCGGGATATGATAACCGAGATATTCACAACTGCCGATAAGCGACTTTATAAGGCTAAGGCGGCAGGAAGAAATAAGATAATGATAGAATGATAACAGAGCAGTATTATATAAAAATTGCCCTTGTCTGTGAATACAATCCACAGACAAGGGCGTTTTGCTTATTTATACAACAATGCAAAAACCAGCATGATCAGAATTAATATAATCATAAACAAAAATGTCATTCCGATTGCTTTTAATTCGTTGCCGCTTATATCTTCTTTATTGCAATTATTATCTGCAGTCACTTTCCTTTTATGAACGGTTGGCGTTTTATTTACTGCCGGCTTGGAATGCTGTTCGGAAAACCCATCTTTTATAAGCTGTGCACCGCAATGCGGACAATTGTTATAATAATCGGGTACGAACGAATCGCAGTATCTGCATTTCATTGATACAGTCTTCCTTATTTTATATAGTCGGTATCGGCGGCGGAACGGGTCGGCTTACAAGAGAAACAAGTTCTGCAACTGAGTCTGCTCTTGCCCATGAAGCCATACCGTTTTTCCATACGAGCGTTTCGGCGGTAAGCTGACCGTTTGCGGCAAGCTGAGCCATAGTGTTCATATCATAAGGTCCTGTTGTCTGACCGTTTACGGCTATATGATAAGTTGCTGTCGGGATGGGCGGAGGTGCGGCTGCCGCAGACTGAGGCATTGCATTTTGCATTGCCTGATTTGCCGCATTTGCGTTATTCATTCCGTTAATTCCGCTCATAGCGTTGTTCATAGCACCTGCCATATTCTGACCTACTACACCGCCAACAGCCATAGCGGCCATAATTGCGGCAGGATTGAAGCCTGCGCCGCCCTGACCGCCGAGGTCTACACTGCCTGCACCGTTTGCCCCCATCTGACCGAGAGCTTCTGCGCCTGCTATGCCGACATTTGCCTGTAACTCGGACTGGAACGCTCCGAGGTTTGCACTCTGTGTCTGCTTGTGCATTGCATACTGTCCTTCCTCACGCTGAACACGGAGCGATTGCTCATAGTTCTCGGCTTCTATACGCTGTTTGTCGTGGATATTTTTGATATTTGCGGCTGTCTGAGCCTGAATTGTATCGCTTGTTACCTTGCGTGTTACCGCCATAAGCTGTTCATAGCCGTCGCTTGTCTTATCAATTTCTATAGAGTTGATATCTACGCCGGATACGGTAACTCCGAAATTTTCACGAAGTCTTTCTCCTATGTCGTATTCTATCTTGTCGTTGATAAGAGCAATTTTATTTTCGATCTGGATAACAGGAATGTTATTTTCAGCGGGAGCGGCTGTTACCGCATCTTTGATATACCGGCAGATAGCGTCTTTTATCTGCTTGTTGAAGTCATCTGTTGAGAACTGTGTAAGGCGATGCAGCTTTACAAATTCACGATAATTTGTTATTTTGAAGCTGACAGTACCTCTTACTGCTACAGGTACGCCGAAGTCCATAAATCTCGGATCGTATACATCAAAATACGGTATTCCGAACTTTGTCTGAATGATATTCGCTGTATTGATAAAGTATACTTCAGCCTGGAACGGTGTTCCGCCTGCGTAAGCAAGTCCTACTATGCTTGCAAGCACAGGCAGATTGCCTGTGTCGAGCTTTCTGTCGCAAGGACCTTCAATAAAGTCCTCCATAACGCCGTCGGGACGATTATATACAAATACGGCTACCTCGCCGTCCTTTACACGAAGCGATGAGCCCCAACGTATTGCATTTTCACGGCTGTTATTGTTAAGTTCCGCACCTGCCGGACGCCACTTCCATATAAGATATGATTGCTCGTCGCAACGTATCTCGTCCATAAATCCGCCCGCTTTTGGTTTACCGAATAATCCCATAATATTTCTCCTTGACAGATTGTAAAAAATATGTTACTTCTTTTTTGCCTTGAACATTCGTGTAAGCATAATGATTGCGCATATAACGGCAACGACCAATATCATAATATATCCGACGCTGTCTTTGTCGGCACATCTCGGAATCAATAGTCCGAAGCAGACGAGCAAGCCGATAGTTGCTATGAATTTAGGCATAGCCGAATCGCATCGTGTCATCGGAGGAATAATTATCGCACCGAGAATGAGGTCAAGCATAGTAACTAACTGTAACGGGCTGAATCCTGAACTGTCAACGTTCTGACAGCAGATTATTACAAGAACAGCAATACTTATCGACCATGCAAGAGTAATGATTACCTGAGGAAGAGAACTACTTATCTTTACAAGAAAACTTCCTGCTTTTTTAGCTGTTTTAACATATTTGTCACGGGTGAGCTTTTTCTTTGCCTGTTCGTACAGTTCGTTGAATTTTGCTTTGTCTGCATCGGCAGTAAGAGCAAGCTTAGCTTTTTGCTCGACCTGTCTGAACTTTACCGCCCATGCGTCACATATATTCTGTTCTGTATTGCCTGTTATGTTTGAGGATGCAAGAATGAGAAATTCAAATATATCTTCCTTTGTATTCGGAACGGGAAAATTTCTGATAAGCGATGTGCGCTGTTCGTCTGATGCTGCGTTTGCGAGTGACATAGAGAATTCATGTAAGGATGCCGATGATTTTCCGCCTCTTATTTCATAGCCGCATGACGGACAAGTGGTAACAAAAGCACCCAGCACCTCTCCGCATGACGGACATTTATGTATTTCGCCTTCAAAAACAGTTTCACGTTTTGAGTTGCCTGCCTGATATGATTGTGAGTTTTCCGGAGAGCCGGAGCTTTGTGCACCGCAGTTCAGACAAAATTTTGCACCGTCCGGTAACTGCGAGCCGCATTTACTGCATATTGACATATTTTTTCTCCCTTTAGTTCACGGCTTTATCGGAACTAAAGCCGTTTTTTAATTATGGGTAAGACAAATCAGTCCGTATACCTGTCGGTATCGGGGATTGCATCACATATATCGCCGATGTTGCAGTCAAGATACTCGCAGATACGGAGCAGTACCGATAAAGCCACCTCCTCGTTTTTGCGGAGCTTGGTCATTGTACCTGTCGCTATATTGAGATCTTTTCTGAGCGTCGCCGGGGATATATCTTTTTCAATTAGTCTGATCCATAATTTCTTATAGCTGATTTTCATGAAAACATACCTTTAAAGGTATGCCTGATCACTTAGTATTATACACTGCGCAATTCAAAAAGTCAACAGATTTCAGCAAATTTATAGATAAAATTCGCAACTTCTTGCGAATTTTCCGGTTCCGACGGAAAATTCGTTATTGTTGACCGAGAAAAATATTAAGTTACAGCTATAAGAAAAAATGATCGGGCAGACCTTGTTCATATCAAGTAAAGAGTACGTATTCCGGTGCAAAGGATTTTCGTACTCTAAAGTCGGCTCAAATACATATAATTATTTAATTCTAGTATACCATAAAAAAGTGATAAATTCAATAGCCCCTATGCCATGATTGTGACATACGGGCTGAGATTGTATCGGTAACGGAGATTTGCATTAAGTTGAAGGCAATTCATAGCATACACCATATTTGAACCATTTTGCAAGAACCGATGTACGCTTATGCCGTTTGAAAAAACCGCCCTGCTTTCGCAGGGCGGTTTTCACTTAAAACTGTGCTGTTGTTACGTTTGATTCGCTGTTTGCAGAATCGGCAGTGTCGTATTCGTCCGACAGGTTATCCTCTATCCACTTAGCCATCATCAGCGGTGAAAGTATGATGTCCATAGTCTTCTGTTCACCGTCGCTGACGCTCTCCATAGTAACTATCTCTCCCTTTTCACGTCCCTCACTGCCTATTATATCGTAGGTCAGCTGACAACGGTACTTGATGGAGCAGAGCAGGAATTCGGGAGGAATAACCTCACAGCTTGCAATCTCGTCAAGCCATACGAAAGGACTCATTCCGCCTATGCTTATATCCTCAATGATCCAGCCGCTTGCCGCATAGGAATCGTTAGCGCACATATAAAGAGAGAATTTGAACTTTTCTTCTCTGTCGTCCTTGAACAGACCGACTTCAAAGCTCTTTATAACGTAGTTGTTTATAATGCTTGATTCAAATCCGCAGCAGGAGCAGGTTCCGCCGTAGCCGAACATCGTGCCGTTAATATCCTTTGCAAAATAGTTGCGGTAAACACGCAGGTTTGAAAGGCTGCGGAGCGACTTGTATCTTGTACGCAGGTACTGAAGCTCCTCGGCGGTAATTGACGGCAGAGGCTTATAGTAGTACGGAATCTGGTCAAGAAGTACCTGATTCGGTTCTTCGGTGCTTGAGTAGAACTGGCTGAGAACGTTGTTGTTCTCGCCTACCAGCAGATATTCGACATATTTTGCGAATTCGGGTTTGGTGCAGTCGTCACGGAGTATAACATACTTTGTGATGCTCTGACGCTCCTCATCGCTTATCGGGTCGTTTATATCTATGATACGGATAATCTTGTCTTTTTCGCCGAGAAGTGCGATACGGGGAATTTTAAGGTCGCAGATATAAAGGTTAGGCATAGTTGCCGATACCTTTTCATCTGTCAGATTGCTCTCACGCAGAAGGCTCATAAGCGAAGCCTTTTCGAACGAATAGCCGGACTTCATGAACGGGAAGTCGAATACACGTCCGTTGAACATTCCGCAGTTGATAAGCGCATAAACGTCGCCGATTATCTCAAGAAGGTCGGCGTTTGTGATACTGCTCGGTATCATGAACTGTTTGCCGTATGCGGCAAATCTGAACTTCTTGTTAATATCAAGCTGGAGCGTGATGTCACTGCCTTGCGATTTCATCTCACGAAGGAAGGTCATAGTATCCTTGCCCTGTGTGAAGCTGTTTATCAGCATATTTATGACTTCGTTGTATATCTGGTGATTCTCGAAGCTGTTCTTGTGCGCCACAATGCAGTCATAAGCCCGCTTGAGATTATGCACTGTCATTCTTGCAACATCGAAGTTATGGGTGATGTCACGGTAGTGGACGTTGAACTGGAAGTATCTCATTCCTATCTTATAATCCTGACCGTACATCGTATCGAACAGGCCGAGCGCTCCGATAAGTGCGTCCTCATCGGCAACAGCGTCATTTATAACATACTTGCCGAGCTTAAGGCTGACTATACTTCTGAAGCCGAAGCTAAGGTCGAAGTCTTTGATAGCGGGATTCTTCTCGCTGTCAAGAACGTATGTATTACCGTCAAAATTGAAGTTGTAGCAGAACTCTCTGCCTTCCTCGTCACTGTCCTCGTCAACCCACTTATAGCTTGCCATTATGATGTTTTCGGGCATATCCGATACATCCTTACGCATCTTGACAAGTTCATCTTCGATATACTCGGTAAATGCCGAGCCGTTCTCATGCTCCTGCTTTGAAACGTGGTCGGTGAGCGAGAAGAAACCAATCTCTTTTACTTCGGAATACGGCATAGCCTCGCTTTTTCCGGGTAAAAGCAGTGAGATGCTGTTGTGGAAAACACTGCGCAGATCGCCTACCATAACGCTGGTAGAAAGATAATTGCTGAAGAATTCAAACACATAGTGCTTCGGACGCATATAATATTTGTCCGAATTCGTTCTCGGCAGCAGCTCGATAACGAAATAGCGTGAATACTTTTCAATCATATATTTGAGATCACGGTTTATAGCTTCCGAAACCTCCTCCTCACATTCGTGGCGGATGCCGGTTCTGTGGGTGGTAATATATGAGTTCGGCACACTGATGAAGAATGCCGACAGCTTTTCCTTGATGAAATCTTCTCCCGTTGACTTGATAAGACCTGTCAGCTCATAAGTGGAGAAGTAGTTGTATTTATCAAGCAGGACTTTTACCAGTGTGTCACGCTTTGCGGAAGAAACCGCAAACGGAATAAGATATACAAAGCCCTCGTTTTCGTGCCAGATAAATTCGATAACGCTTTTGCCGTTCTGTAAGAAACGCACTGTCGGGTCGTCGTCAGGCGTTTTCTGATAACGGATAACCTTATATACCGCAAGAGGCTTGCCCATATCCATAACGGCAACATTGAACGTGCGGTTGGGGTTTTCCGCTTCACCGAATCTGCCAAGCTGCTTCTTTCTGATAAATGCAAAGCAGAATTCGACAAGGTTTATATATTCGCCCTTGTGGATAGTGAGGTTTACGAGGTTTTCCTTGATCTTAGCCTGTTCTTCTTCGGAAACCTTGAAAACGATCTCTGTACCCTTGAAAACGGGTGCGGTAAGGTTAAGCTCTCTTATCTTGAGAATGCCCGCATCGTTTACTATTCTGAAATTGAAGTTGTTCGAACGCAGCTTCAGCCACTCAACGTTCATAAATACGCTCTTTGAGCCTACGCCGAAACGTCCTTCACGGGATTTGTCGCCGTCGCTTCTGCCGATACTGAGATAATAGAGTATCTGCTCAAGCGTAAAGCCATCCTCGTTGTATGTGAGCCTTACTTCGCCGTCCTGCTCAAAGTTGAAAAGAACCTTGATGTCGGGGTCGGAGTAGTAACAGCCGAATGTGTTCTGTAACAGCTCTCTTATTATTGATTCCTTCGGATAGTCGCTTACGGACAGTGAGGCATTATACGGTGTGCGTCCGCCGAATACCGAGTTGAAGTAGTCTTTGAACGGGGTGCTGTCGGCTTCACCTGTGTAAAGCAGGTTCTGCATCTTCATCAGCGACTGTTCCATCACTTCACGGTTCTCGTTTGCGTGCGCCTGATAAAAATCGCCTAAAAGCCCCGCAATTTCTTCGTTACGAAAAGCCTCCACCTTACATCACTCCCTCGTTATATTTTTTCATGAATTGTCTGAATGTTTCCTGTATCATAAAGTTATCGGTAAGATAACGCCAGGAGTTGAGAAGCACAGGCATCTTTACCGTATCGGGTAGCATATTTACGCATAAACGCAGTTCCGCATTCTTGTTATCTGTGATAAAGTTCTCAAAAGCCTTTTGAGCGGCTTTTATGCCCGCCGAAATATCAAGCGTGGAGCATTGCTCCTTATATGAATGGTACTGCTCGCTGTACAGACATTCCTCAAGTGCCGCTCCGCCGAGTGCAACTATATGCTGCTGATCGTCCAGGTAGAGCAGTGCTCCGCTGAAGCGTTCCAGCGCTTCCTTTATCATAGGCTTCAGCACCTTTTCTTCTGTGGAGGTGTTTTCCTTTATTCTGTTTTCAAGACCGAATGCACGGTAGATTTTATCCAGCTTCAGCTTTGTGTATTCGTGCGTCTTTGCCGCAGAGGAAATATCTATAGAGGGCGAAATGTTGTAATCGCCTTTGAATTGCGTTATTAAATCGTGGCAGTTTGAAACCTCGCCTGTGTAGGAGCAGACATACTGCAGATCCCGTATAGCATCGGTTATAAGCTGTGCGGCATTAGGAAGGTCGAAAAGCACGTTTCGTCCGGGAAGCCCCGCTACAATGCTCTTGTATATCTTTCCGAACAGAACCTTTGACAGCATTCTTGCGTCGAACAGATTGTTCTTGTCGCACATAACTATGAATTCTCTTGATTGTTCGTTTCTGCCTCCGTGACGTGCGGCACGCTGTTCAAAGATAACAGGGCTGTCGGGAAGCTCATAGTTGAATATATGGGTAAATCTCTTTACCTGAGGGTTTATCGAGCCGATTTTATCAACTGTAATCACTACTCTTGCATTGTCACGCACATCGTTTGTGAAATTATCGTAGCGTGTGTTGAATATGTCGCCTCTGTCTATTTTCAAAAGACCGTTTATATTAGGATAAAGAGCGGATATAACTTTCTTCAGATACTGGATGGTCGAGCCGGTAACACAGTAAACGACTGCTCTGTTTTCCGAACTTTTCAGCACCTCGTCCAGCTTTGTAAGGAAGCAGTCGAGCTTCTTGTCGACCTGACGAAGCTCCTGCACATCAGCTATATTATAGGAGGGCTTGGTGTAGGTTTTCTTTGCTTCCAGTCCGTATTCCTCAAAGACGTTACCGCCCTGCGCATAAAGAGGAAGACCTGTCTTTATGTCGATAAGACGTCGTGAGTTCGAGATGAAATCCTGTGGGAATTCATATTCGAGCATCACAACATTTCTTGCTACCTCGCCGTTATAGACAGATTTGTCAAAATAACGCATTACCGGAGTGTAGGGGTTGAAGCATATTGATTTTTCGTCAAAGCTGATGTCATCGACCGCATTGGCTTTATTTTCGTCGGCAAGCAGAGCCTTGACAAGCGACTTTATCTCATCGTAGCTTTGGTGATAACCGCACGGTACGGGGCTGAGAATAACGAGCTTGTTCGTTTTTGCTTTCAGATGCTCCGTATAAAGTCCGCACTTTATACCCGATGTGCTGAGGCCTGCGTCTATTATCACAAGATCCCATGTAAGACCTGCGTCCACAAATTTCTGCATCAGAGGATTGTCCGCCTCAAGTGCTTCTTCTGCGATTATATATGTATTTGATGCTTTTTCGTTAAAATATGTGATAGCCTTAGACGAGCCTGAAATCATCTTGAAGTCAACGCCGTTACCCGTTACAACACAACGGTACCAGCTATGCATAAGGTGTCTGGGACATATCAGCAGAATGTTCGGTGTCTGAACCTCAAGCACCGTATCAAGTATACCTATCTGAGCCTTTGTCGCTTTATCCGAGCCGTATTCATCAAGGACAAGACAAAAGCCGTATTTATTTAATTTTTCGTGAAAAGAACAGCTTATCGCACTTATGTCCTTGCCATAATACGATATCCATTTAATCTCTTCGGTATTCAACAAATCACCCTCCGCTCTCCTGCATCTGCCGACGCAGATTAAATAATATAACTATTATAATACATTTGAGCATTTTTTACAACAGATATTTCGCATTTTATAGAAAATATATAAAAAATGAAGTGCGATTTTAGCAAAAACAACAAACGTATCTCAGGATTTATAAATACATTATCAAGAAAAAAAGTCAGTAATTCTTGGCTTTCGGTTCGACTTTACTTGACAAAAGCCGATAAATATAGTATTATACTGATATATGTAAAAGGGGAGTGGTGCGCTTGTATTTCGGTAGTGTCAGATTTTTTAAGCATCTTATTCTGACTGTAACGGCATTACTGATAATAGTGCCTACGGTGCTTTGTATATTGCTTGCGGTTGACAACGGTAAAAAGTCGGATGAGATAGACAGGCTGAATTCTCAGCTTTCTGCGCAGTCGCAGGTGTCACAGACATCGGACGATCAGAGCAGAACGTCTTCGGCGACAGAAAGCTCCGACAATGTTAAAGCGGAGCCTTCTGTGACCGAAAGCGTAAAACCTGAAACATCGGCGGCTCCTGAAACATCGGCGGCTGTCCCGGAAACCACAAAGGCGCCTGAAACAACGCCGGCTTCATCATCGGCGGTTGAAAGCACCGACAGTTCCGTGTCCTCCGGTGCGGACAGCTATACTTCACTTTTCCCGACGCTGTATGCAGATAAATATGACGGCGAATATGAAAACAGTGAAAACACCGTTTATCTTACATTTGACGATGGCCCTTCTGTGCTTACGGAAAATCTGCTTTATTATCTGAGACAGGAAAACGTCAAAGCTACTTTCTTTGTAGTTCCCGAAAGAACGGAGTATTGCTATTCATTACTGAGAGAAATAAGCAATGCGGGACACACGATAGGAGTACATTCCGCATCTCACGATTACGAAAAGATATACGCATCTGTTGACGCATTTCTCGAAGATTTCAACGAAGCGTATGAGATAGTCCTTGAGGCTACGGGCAAAGCACCCGACATTTACAGATTTCCCGGCGGCAGTGTGAATGATTATAACGAAAAGACCCGTGACGATATTATCGCCGAGATGGATCGCAGAGGTTTTACATATTTCGACTGGAACGTGGACAGCAACGACTGGCAGGGTTACGGCTGGACAACACTGTACACAAACGTTTTAAAAGATGCTGAGGAATTTTCCTCGCCCGTGATACTTTTCCATAATACAGGCGACCGTGATAATACGGTGCTTGTGATAGAGGATATAATCAAGGCGCTTAAAAACAAAGGCTATAAATTCGGCAGTCTTTCTCAGAAGATAAAGCCGGTTCAATTTTAAATTCTGATTTCAAGAAAGGGATAACAATGGGAATCAAGGATAATTTCACACAGGCTATGAAGGAGCTGACGAATCCCAGACCGTCTGACGCTCGTAAAGAGGTCAGGGACGTTGCCTCATATATGAATGATCCTGCCGACGCACAGACAACAGAACCTGTACAGCCTGTACAGAATACTCAGCCGTCCGAGAACAAACAGCCCGAACAGCAGGCGCAGCAGGCACAGCAGAGCGTAAAGCCCGAAACAGCAGGCAACGGCTTTACACAGCAGGAGCAGACACAGGATTTTTCGCAGAGGATAGCCCGTGATATGAATGAACAATACACACAGAACAACTCGTTTGATCAGAATGTACGCAGTGATGCTTTTACGCAGGCACCTCAGAACAACGGATTCTCAGGCGGTCAGAACGGATTTGCACAGAGCGGCTCAGACAACGGCGGCAACAATCCCTTTATGAGCGGTATGAGGGCTGATAATTCGCAGGAAATGACCGTTATATCCAAAAACACCATGATAGACGGCAATGTACGCTCGTTTGCCGATATGAAGATTGACGGCAATATAAAGGGTAACGTTGAAACGACCAAGAATATCACTATAAACGGCAAGGTCGTAGGCGATCTTACCTGTGACAATATCAGTATGAAAAATTCGGCTGTACAGGGTAATGTACGTCTTAAAGGACAGGCTGTAATGGCTAACGATTCGATGCTGATAGGCGACCTTTCATCACAGGTGGCACAGCTCAACGGTAAGATAAAGGGCAATATCGAGATTTCGGGCAAGATAATGCTTGACAGGGATTCTGTCATAATCGGCGATATAAAGGCAGGCTCGATTGCAATATCCGACGGTGCGGTTATCAACGGCTTTGTTACCACGACTTATCTTTCAAAGGATGAAAGTGCCAACATCTTCCCCGAAAATATCGCACTCGGAGATTAAACATAAAAATATTGAAGCCCTGCGTTGCGGGGCTTTTATTTGACTTTATATGAAAAGGAGGTTTTGCGATGACGCAGAACAATGAAGCAAAGATACTCACACCCGAGCAGATTGAAAATAACAAACAGCAGATAATAGATATTTACAGAAATTGCGTTAAAAGAGAAGGCTCGGATAAACTGCTCGACTATCTTATAAACAAGAGCGATTTCTTTACAGCCCCCGCAAGCACACGTTTTCACGGTGCGTATGACGGAGGACTTGCACAGCATTCTCTGAACGTTTACAACTGCTTCAAGGCTTATCTTGAAAGAGATCGTGTCCGTGAGCTGTATAATCTCAACGCAAGCGATGAAACGATAGCGGTATGCGCTTTACTTCACGATATATGCAAGGTCAACGTCTACACAAGAGGCACAAGAAACGTGAAGAACGAAGAAACGGGTCAGTGGGAAAAGGTGCCGACATTCTTCTTCGATGACGGATTGCCTTACGGTCACGGCGAAAAGTCAGTTTATATGATAACGGGCTTTATGCGTCTTACCCGTGAGGAAGCCTTCGCTATACGCTATCATATGGGATTTTCGGGCGAAGAAAACGCAAACAACGTGGGAAAGGCATTCGGAATGTTTCCTCTTGCGTTTGCTCTCAGCACCGCCGATATGGAAGCTACATATTTCCTTGATTGATAATACGCAATAATATAAAAGAGCAGTCGCTGTCACACGATTGCTCTTTTTTGCTATGATGCTCGTTCAGAAATTAATAACCCCTAAATGCTCCAGCAGGATTTTAGTACCGATAAGTATCAGTATGACACCCCCTGCAAGCTCCGCCTTCGACTTGTACTTTGTGCCGAATACATTTCCGACCTTCAGACCTATCGCTGACAGGATAAAAGTTGTTGCTCCGATGAACAGGACGGCCGCAGCTATATTTACATCGGGAAGAAGCGCAAAGGTTATGCCGACCGCAAGCGCATCTATGCTTGTCGCTATCGCAAGCAGCAGCATTGTCTTGAAGCTGAATGATGCGTCGAGTTTTTCCTCGTCCTTTGAAAGCGCTTCTCTTATCATATTTCCTCCGATAAAGCACAGCAGCACGAATGCTATCCAGTGGTCAACGGCTGTGATATATTGCTCAAAGGTCGAGCCGAGAAGATAACCCACAGCAGGCATCAATGCCTGAAAACCGCCGAACCAAGCGCCTATTATCAGATAATGCTTAGCTTTAAGCTGTCGCTCGGACAGCCCCTTACAGACGCTCACCGCAAATGCATCCATAGAAAGTCCCACAGCAATCAGAAATAATTCCAACGGTCCCATAATTTGTCCTCCGGTGTTTTATCTTAGGCAATACCGCATAATTATTGTCGTGCGATTGCGCAGTCAGATTTTTCGTCAGAT
>ENA-OPJV01000615-OPJV01000615.1-human-gut-metagenome-genome-assembly--contig:-NODE-615-length-13152-cov-2.424448_pt1 | contig 13152 bp, 10 predicted proteins | sample MGYA00241772_ERZ501669 | MGnify/ENA primary metagenome ERZ501669 (study PRJEB25962, sample SAMEA2042290) | human gut metagenome | biome: human gut; feature: human-associated habitat; material: faeces...
TGGAATATCTTTTTTCTTTTTGTAATAATTTTTAACGGTATTTCCGGCAATTGTATAAAGATAATTCTTAACTTTTCCATATTCTTTATATCTATATAAATTGGAAAAGAAACGTGTAAACACTTCTTGTGTCAAATCCTCTGCCTCATAGGGATCATTGATATGTAGCAAACAATATTGATATATACTTGAGTAATATTTTTTGACCAGTTTTTCACACGCATCTTCATCTCCTGCTCTTGCTAGATGTACTAACAAAGAATCAGTTTTGTATTCCATTCGCAAATTTGCCTCCCTCTGTTTTCTAAATAATATAACAATCCTACTATAAAAAAAGTTAGGATTTTCTTTTGTTTTTATTTATATTTTTCTAAATATTCTTCCAAACATAAATTTTCTTCTTTCATTATTTTAGCGACAGTCGTTCCAACATAACGGTAATGCCATGGTTCATTACTAATTCCTGTTATATCCGTTTTATCTTCCGGGTAACGTTTTACAAACCCATATTTATATGCGTTTTCGTCTAACCATTGATATACTTTTTCAGAAGAACATTTGTCGGTATCCGCATTAATATCAACACTCAGTCCTAATTGGTGTTCGCTTGTATCGGGAATTGCAACATATTTCTCGGCTCTTTTTTTTGCTTCTTTCGCAGAATATCCTTGTTTTTCATATTCATTGATTTTCTCGTCCATAATTTTTTGTTGTTCTTCTGTTGTTCGATATCCTTCTCTAACAAACAGTGCCAGCCCCTCAGCTCTTGCATCATTAAACATTTGTTGTAATTCTGGATAAATCCGTGAATCTACTTTTTTACCATTCGATAATTCTGTCAATTCTACTTGATAATTATCTGGAATATAATGATTTCGATCGACCAAAATAAGATTCCATTCACCCGAAGTGTCTGCAAAGGACTTTTCTGACTGCAAAATTTTCGGTAATGTTAATTCTCCAACCTGCACATCGATTTTTATTGTTCTCCACATTACAACGGTTATTATGATAGTCATTAAAAGAATGAATACTCGTAAAATATTCTTTCTTCTACGATTGCTGTATCTTCTTTTGTTCATTTTCTCTCCCACACTTTCATTATCAAAATATTTCTACTTTTAATATAATTAACAACCAAAACGACAAAAGAGTTAGTATCTAAACTTATTTATCAATAAAAAGTTTATTTTTTCTCAATTCCAGCTCAATTTCCCCTCAATGCCTTTTTCCTCCGATTTTCGTATGCTTATCCCACAGCAAAGCAGTACCACACCGGTACGACCTGCTGAATCAATCAATACGAAAACGGAGGTATTTTTTATGCGAGAACTCAGAAACACAAAAATCATTGCTGTAGATCATGGCTACGGCAATATGAAAACAGCAAACACCGTCACACCAACCGGCATCAAAGCCTATGAAACCGAACCAATCTTCACCGGGAATATTCTGGAATATAACGGCATTTACTACCGGATTGGCGAAGGACACAAAGAATTTATCCCGGATAAAGCTATGGACGAAGAATATTATCTTCTGACACTAATGGCTATTGCAAGGGAACTGAATGTCTTTTCCATCCGTGAAGCAGATGTTCATCTGGCTGCCGGACTTCCTCTCACATGGATCAGAAATCAAAGAGAAGCTTTTCGTTCCTATCTGCTCCAGAATCCAGAAGTCCATTACCGTTTTAACGGCAAAGAGTATCATCTCCGCTTTGTGGGATGCAGCCTTTACCCACAGGGGTATCCGGCTATCGTAAACCAACTCGGAAATTTCAAGGGAACCAATCTCCTTGCAGATATCGGAAACGGAACCATGAACATTCTGTATATCAACAATAAGAAAGCGCAGGAGAGCCGATGCTGGACAGAAAAACTTGGTGTAAACCAATGCATGATTGCCGCAAAGAACGCTGTTCTGGACAAATTCGGAGTGAAAATTGAAGAATCCACAGTAGAACAGATTCTGCGGTTTGGAACAGCTGACATTTCAGCACCATATCTGGATTGTATTACGTCCATTGCCAGACAGTATGTGGCAGAACTTTTTTCCACGCTCCGCAAATATGAATACAATCCTGACCTGATGCGCCTGTATGTGGTTGGCGGCGGTGGATGCCTGATCCGTAACTTCGGAACTTATGACCAATCACGAGTCACCATCATTGATGACATCTGCGCCACCGCCAAAGGTTACGAATCTCTGGCTTATATGAGCCTGAAAAGGAGGGGATAAACCATGCAGAACAATATCCGCAACACCAACCTGCGCTTTAATCTGGGCAAAGAACAGCAGCGGAGAGCCTGGGAATATTTACAGACAATGGACAGGCAGGATTTTAAATCTTACAGTCAGGTAATCTCTCTTGCACTGGTAGATTATTTTGACCGCTACTACCGCACACAGGCTGATCCTTATCTGGAAACAAGAGAACGGGAAGAACTTTTTGTGAAACAGATTGTAGATGCAGTGGAAAACAGTCTGAAACAGGCATTGCCACTTTTTCTTTCCGGACTGACTGCAGGCATGGTGCAAAGGGAGCCCCAAATCAGGGCGTCCTTTCCAACACCTGAAAATTCACAGCCAGATAGTGATGTAGACTGGGATTTTCTTGGAGAATAACTGATTGGAGGTGAACACATGACGGACTTTCTGACAGCAGACACCAACCTGCCATCTTATATGATGTTTCCCCGTTTTCTTCTGGACATGGAAATAAACGAAACTGCCAAAATGCTTTATATTATCCTGCTCGACCGGGCAAGGCTTTCCCAGAAAAATGAGGGCTGGTCAGATATCAATGGTCATGTGTTCATTTACTTTACAATTGAAGCACTGGCAGAAGTTCTCCACAAAAGCCAGATGACGGTTAAAACTGCTCTGGCAGTACTGGAAAAACAGGAGCTTATCTTCCGAAAACGGCAGGGACCCGGACAGCCCAATCGGATTTATGTAAAACTCCCAAAAGAAACCATCCACTATACAGACAGATTTCTTTCCCTAAGACAGACAGAAAACTGTCCTATTGACAGACAGGATTCTTTCCCTGATACAGACAGAAAACTGTCTGGTAATAAGAAAGAGATAAAAAAGAACAATTTAGAAAAAAGAGGGAGTAAGGAGCCACTCTCACCCTATGGAAAATTTCAAAATGTTTTTCTGTCAGAAAAAGAGCTTGAAGATATCCGGCAGACAATCCCTGACTGGAAGGATTATATTGAACGCTTATCCGGTTATATGGCTTCTACCGGAAAGCAATATCAGAACCATGCAGCTACCATCATCAGTTGGGCAAGACAGGATCATCCTGCTTCCCGGCAAAGAAATTACGAAAGTGAGGAATACGAAACACTATGACAAGATTTACAGAAAAAGCAACCGCTATAACACCAAACAGAGAGCTTCAGCCTGATGAATATTTTAACGAAACAGACCACCTGATCTACTGTTCCAAATGCAATACGCCAAGACAATGCCGGCATGAATTACAGGGAAAGGTTCTTATTCCTTCCATCCGCTGTAAATGCCAGCAGGAAATCTTTGAGCAGGAAGAAGCCCAGAGAAAACTTCATGAAAAACAAATGGAAATAGAGCATCTTAAAACCAGCGGCTTACAGGACAAAGCACTCTATGACTACACTTTTGCCAGGGATAACGGCATCAATCCGGAAATAAAACTGGCACACAATTATGTAAGCAACTGGGAAGAGATGAAAGCAAACGCTTCCGGACTTCTCATCTGGGGTGATGTCGGTACTGGAAAATCTTTTTTTGCAGGCTGCATTGCCAATGCCCTTCTGGAAAAAGGCGTTCCTGTACTGATGACCAACTTTTCCCGGATTCTGAATACCCTTACCGGAATGCATTTTGAAGACAGAAACCAGTTCATCAACAGCTTAAACCGCTACAGTCTTCTGATTATTGATGATCTCGGAATTGAGCGGAACTCTGACTTTGCACTGGAACAGGTATTCAATGTGATTGACAGTCGTTACCGCAGTAAAAAGCCCCTGATCATAACGACCAATCTCACTTTATCAGAGCTGAATAACGCCGCTGATATCGCACACAAACGAATTTATGACCGTATTCTGGAGAGATGTATTCCTGTCCGTATCAATAACCGGAATATTCGTCAGGACAATGCAACAGCTAATTTAAAACAGGCGAAAAAAATCCTGTTGAACAATCATGCTCCGAACCAGAATTGACTCGAAGAAGTATAACACAATGATTACTTTTCACTGACAGTGGTACTACTTTCTTTCCTCATTTATTACCGGAAATATGTCACTGTCAGTTATCTAAAACCATAGTACCAAACCAAAAGATTTTAAAACCAAAACTGCCCGGATACGGGCATAAAAAGGAGGTGCCAGATATGGCAGATAAAAGAATCATGACACCGGAAGAAAAAGCACTTTTACAGGCAAGACACCGCCAGGAAGAAGCTGAAGCAAGAAATCGCAAAAAAGAACGTGATGCCAGAACACACCGATTAGTCCAGGAAGGAGCCATTCTGGAAAGTATTGTTCCCCATATTAAAGAAATGGATTTAGATTCCCTAAAACGGGAGCTGATGATCCGGCTACGGGGAATGTAAACGCACAAGTTCTACTCCCGAAGGGCGCACTTACTCACCACCTGATAAATCAGGCAGTGGTATCCCCTTCGGGGCTCGTGCGCTCTGCCGAGGGCTTTATCCGCTGTTGCAGGCAACATCGAAAGGAGGTGCCAGATATGGCAATTTATCATATGCAAGCCAAAGTCGTCAGCCGTGGTTCCGGTCGGTCTGCTGTTGCTGCTTCTGCTTATATGAGCTGTAGCCGCATGTACAATGATTATGACGGCATCCAGCATGACTATACCAGAAAGCAGGGGCTGATCTATCAGGAGGTGATGCTTCCTCCAATGGCTCCATCGAAATGGAATGACCGGGAACAACTCTGGAATGCTGTGGAAGAAACCGAAAAGACCAAAGACAGCCGACTTGCAAGAGAATTTGTTGTCGCACTCCCCGTTGAGTTGGATAAAGACAGCAATATTTCTCTTCTTCAAGATTTTATTAAAAAGAATTTTGTAGATATGGGGATGTGTGCTGATTTTGCCATTCACGATACAGATGGTCACAATCCCCATGCACACATTCTTCTTACTGTCCGACCACTAAATGAAAATGGAACATGGCAGTATAAAACAGAAAAAGAATATCTCTGTATCAAAGATGGGGAAGAAAAAGGGTTTACTGCTTCTGAATTTAAAACTGCTCAGAAACAGGGATGGGAAAAGCAATATCGCTATAAAGTTGGGAAAAAGAAAGAATATCTGACTTCCTCTGTTGCACAGGAAAAAGGATATGAACGGATTGATAAACACCCCAAGAGCAGCCGATATGGCAGACAGAATCCTATTTCCGAACAATGGAACAGTGATGAACAACTTTGTATCTGGCGGGCAAACTGGGCAGATGCCGTAAATAAAATGCTTGCACGTAATCAGATAAATGCTACCATTGATCACCGCAGCTTTGCAGATCAGGGAATCACCGAACAGCCAACCATCCATGAAGGCTACATTGCCCAGAATATGGAAAAGAAAGGCATGATAGCAGACCGCTGTGAAATCAACCGTCAGATTCGTGCGGATAACAAAATGCTCCGAGAATTAAAAGCAAAGGTAGCAAAACTGGCTGAAGCTGTAGAAAAGTCTATTCCAATAATAGCTGAAACGTTAGAAGCGATCCGCAATCATATGATTTTTACACAGTATCATTTGCTCCACAATGAGATGCAAAAAGAAGTGATCCATGACTGGATGAATCATTTTAATCCAATACTGAATAAATACAACACCGTTAAAAAGAAACTCAAAGCTAAAGTTACAGAGCGGAAAGAACTGAATGTGAAAAAAGAGAAAACCAGTATTTTGAATCCCATCCAGCATATAAAATTGAATCAGCAGCTTACCACTGTTACCGAAGAAATTGAAGAACTGAAATCAAGGAAAGAGCAGCTAATCTTCCAGGCACAATGCTCTACCGATAAAGATATGACAAATCTATCCAAGAAATATGACCAGATGAATAACAATCTTGATATCCTAGATTCTCAGGACATCTCGCTCAAAAAACAGCTTGAAAAAGATGCCGCCGCTTTCCGGGAAGAAAAATTTCGTCCTGAACCTGAACAGTATACAGAATTGCTGGACACCAGAATCCAGATACGTCCTGATTTCCGGGATAAGCTGATCGAGCAGCTCAAAGGTACTTTTGGTAAGTATTATGACTATCACCGTCGTGATATTGCAGCCGATGAGGTGGATTATCTCAATGCGGAAGATCCTGATGTTTTCTCCCATCGTGCATGGGAACTTAAATATCAGAGAGAACAGGAAATGCGGCGAAATCAGTCTGCTCGGACTAAGAAAAGGTCACATGATATGGAATTGTAATCATCTAAAGTATTGTCCTGGCACCATAAATGGTGCCGAGACAATGAATAATATTCACACATTATTATTTTAATATTCCAACTATTTACTTTTATTTGAAATCTAAGTCATAGTCTAGCATTTTCAATGCCTATACTATCAACATTCTTTTTCTTCGATTAAATAGACACTGTCTGCTAAAACAATCAAGCTACAACGATTTTACTGTTCAATCTTTTTCTGTATGAAATGTTCAATAACATTATTGAACATAATGTCATCAAATTTTTCTCCTGAAAATACGTTATCACAAATTTCTATTAACCAATCGACATCTTTGACCGGAAGCTTGTTCTTCAATAAACAAAGCATTTCCGTAATGTTGAGCTGAATATCTTGCGTTTGAGCTGCAAGATAACACGCATCTTCTGGTTCCGTCAACAACTCCACAGATTTAGAATATATCCATAGTTCTTCTGCAATATATCCTATTGGAAGTTCATCGACATCGGTGACTTTTTTTTCAGGCAAATCATATTTTTCACTAAAGCAGTCAAGCATTTGTGCTGTCACATTCACAGGATATGGAGGCACCAGTTTATCAAGCAATGAATGATTTTCTGATTCGATTGCCTTCTTGACGTCAACGAGCATCCGTCGAGGGAACTGTAAAGCAGTAGAATCTATTTCTTTGGACTCGTTTGCAGATAATATGACTAGGTAATCAAAGGGAGCATCAGCAAATGCGATACAGCCCAGAAGCCATTCGGTTAAATTGCTTTCCGATGCCATATCAAAATTACCAACTATGATGGGATAATAGCTCAACATGTCAATGGTGTAAATCTGATCAGGAAAATGAATCGAATACTTTGATTCTAATTCCGACAATCCGTCTTCTACTATCTTTCTCTCATCCCGACAATGCCCGTCATACCAATTGCTAATTTGATATTTATTAAAATACTTATTTGGCGAATGTGTCTGGTAGTAGCTACAGCACATTATTAGTCGCTCTATGTTTTGTGTTTCCATAACACAAAGAGTCAACTGTCTTTCCTGAAAGCTAAAATCAATTGCAATTTCTGCAAAGTAATTCTGCATTGTCACAAGAGCACTTTGAGCTATTGTGAGGTTAACCATAGCCAATCTTTGTTTTTGTTCATTCTTAATGAGGAACCCTGCAAACTGATTCATAAAGTTTTGTATGCTTTGAAAGTATTTACTCTTTATTTTTCCTAACCTCTCGGGCACTGTAGCTTTTTCTTCAAAAGGACGATCTTCTTTAGGATATCGCTTTTCACCAGTAGTAATTAAGGCAAATTCTTCACGAAGTTGATCTACCTCCCCGGCCAAACTCCCTAATGGTTTTCCGCCAAGGAGTTTGTAAATACAGGCACAGCACTTATCTGCAAGCAAACATATATGTTCTCTCACATCAAACCAGTAATTTAACCATTCTGTCGCGGTATCAAATTCGTAATTGCTCATAATGGTCTTGTTCCATAGCGACGTAAGATTCTGATGGAACATGATTACAATATTTTTAATGGGCATTTCTTTATGTGCATCGTCGGGAACAGGATAAGTCGAGAGCAAATCAACTGTCGGCTTGAGAGCATCCGCGCAATACAAATCAAAAATAGGCAAGGCTTTACAAAGGAATTTCAGCCTTGAGACGCTCTGCTCATTTCCCGTTTTAATATTGTGCAATCGAAGGATATATTCAATGTGAATCGCTTTTTTTTCGGAATCAATAAATACCCTATGTGATCTGGTCCACTGCTTAAGGTACGTAAGAATACTCTTAAGATTTCGTTCCACAAATTCCATATATTTCTCTCTGTTCCCGCAGTAGGAGAGATACATCAGCGTAGAAACGCACTCCAGCGTCAATTTTTCTGGCTTGCTCCAAAGATCGTCCAGAGAAAATCCGGCCGATACATTCCACTCTGGATTGATGTTATAGATCCACTCAGAAATGGAGGTATAGGACGTGATGTCCTTTATTCCGTCAAAACGAAAGGTGCGCATTTTCCTATATAAACAATCGCAGAAAATATAGACATACGTTTCCTGCAAACAGCAGGTGGGAATACGCTCCCGTAATCGGCAAAGATATTCTATATTCTTATTATCCGGAAATGTTTCCCGCATTTTGTCCAGCGTATCCATCGACACACCGAAATCCTCGAATACAGCAAAGGGGCACATTTCGGTCGATAGAAGAAAAAGACCGCCGTGGGCATCTGCATCGTCAAACGCAGCCCGGTTAGAAAGGAAATACTGCATCACACTCCCTGAAAAAAGCCCCTGTATTGCAGAAGTATAGTTTGAAAGGTCTTTTTCATCCCATAGACTCTCGACCGCATCGCGGAAAAACGTTTCTTTGTTCAGGGTAAACTCCGGCAGATGAGAAAACAGTATCGATAGGTCCGCTTTGTCCGCCATTTTCATAACTGAAATGGCGGTATTGTCAATTGGCAGGAATTCATGCAGCCTCTTAACAACGTGCTTTGACCGAATGGGATGTAGCCCCTCAATATACCCACTCTCTTCATTTACATGCACAAGGAACTCCGATTCCATACCTTTTAAAAGCTCCCCAAAATCCGAGCCAGAGTCTTCTGATTGACTCGCAGAAAGTTTGATAGCAGAAAGCCTGACTCCGCAAAGATCTGCAAAACATACTTTGCGTAAGATTTCACATTTTGCTTTGCCAGAAGATGATTGTCCTATTTCGGATATTTGTGAGGCTATTCTTTCTGATAACATCTCACCATGAGTAAGCAAGTAGACATACTCTATAAGTAGTTGCCTTTCTGCAATCTTATTCCATGCTCTTTGCCAGCTTGTTATGCTTGGGTGAAGTTGCTTAGCCTCTCTGAATAGATTGAATATCTCTATTGCTTCCTTTTCTTCTAAAACCGGCTTAATTACTTTCAAAGACTGGATATTGCTCAAGTCACCACTATAATTATACCAATCCATCTCTCGCGATGTGATGAGCAACTTATAATGACAATGCAATTCGGATTGTAAGAGCTGAACAAGATAATTCCATTTGCTGAGATGGTTATCCAGATTGTCAATTAAGATAAGAATCTTTTCACCAAGCTGAATTCTTGCTTTGAAATATTGGACAATATTCCCAATTTCTTTTATCTCATCACACCATAGTAACTGATATGGTATATATTCATTTTGGAGAATATAAGCTGCCCGCAAAGCCAGCGTGGTTTTTCCTTGCCCACTAGAAGCTTTAATTACAGTAACCATGTTTTCGCAAATAGAATTAATAACATCTTTTTCTAAACTCGGTCGTTTGATTGGAAACCCACTTACTATATCTGCTGGTGTTGCTTTTTTCCCTTCGTAAAAACTACACCCTTCATCAATGCTAGGCTTAGAGTAGTCCAGTTTACGAATCCAACTATGAGCTGGATTTTGAGGACCCTTACTGATATCTATTTTGACAGATTGGATTTTGGAATCTAATTCTGCTTTTGTCACATAGGCCCGCTGCTCCATTTTTTCAAAGCAAAGAATTTTTATGCTATTTGCAAATAATGAAACATTGTCTGTGTTAATCTCATAAATTCTAATTAAGGTTTTTTCAATTTCAGTAGCAAGTATAGATTTTTCAATCTTCTCAAATGACAGATGTGAAATAAATTTATCGAAATCATAAACAGACCAATTCCAAGAAGGATTGTTTTTCTTGATATTTGAAATCACGCCAGCCCAATGGGTGCGTGATTTTTCGTCTAACTTAGATGCAAATATCTTACTTAGATGGCCTTTTGCAACAGGGAAATCGTAAACAAGCTTAAAAAATCTATTTTGATCCAGCAAATATGCTTCAAGAAAATTTTTGAGCACATCAGTTAAAAAGCTGGCATCCTGTTTGTTGACAGAATATTTCAACTGTATATGAGTAATATCATTACTACCATTTTTCTGCATGATACAATCAATATCTTCAATCCCCTCAAGCTGGAAAAAATTGCTTGGATTTGATGACGAAAGAATTAAATAACACGAATACAAAAATTGATATGAATACCCCCTGAGTGCAATTTGTCCGCCATCCCTAGAAATACTTAATTCCTGAATATTTGCTTTTGGAGCTGTAATCTTTTTGTTTTTCTTCTTTGTGCTTTTTCCCATATTTTTCCTTTCGTTCTCTTATTACATCTACACGTGCTCTAATCTGTACTTATCCAATTTTCCAATTCAGAATATCGAACGATTCTATTTCTATTAGGAAGTTTAATGGCATTCATCAATTCCATTTCCTTGTAATGAATAAAACATTTTAGATACTATAATAAAAAAATCCCGTTGCTTTAATAATACCATCTTCTTAACCCATTTTCTATATAATCTCTTCCAAACAGCGAAAAGCTCCCGAAGGAGCTTTCCATTACCTTAAATATACACTAATTCTTTTAACACAATCTCTTCTGCAGCATTCCGGATATTGTTTACCGCTCTGACCCATTCCATCTGATCACGAGCTTTCAATTCTTCCGTAATGCCCTGCTTCTCCATCATCTGACGTACCAGAATATCCATTCTCTCCTGTGCTTCATCGTCCACAGCATTCAGATGTTCTGTCAGTCTGTCTTCCAACATATACAGTGAATACATTGCCGGACGATGCTCTTTCAGATATGTTTTCCGCATCATTCCATATTTCCCATAATGCGGTTCTTCATCTGTACTGACAAGATTCGGATAGTAAATTCCGTCTGCGCCAAGTGTGTAGGTTCCACCCATTTTTTCAAATGTGCTTTTCATGTGTTATTCCTCCTTGAAATCAGCGATGTCCTTAGATCATCGCAAAATATTTCAGGGCAGCCTTGATAGCATCTTCTTTCTCTTTCGGGCATTGTGGAACTCTTGCATTTTCTGATTTTGGAAGATTATAGTTTTCTCCCACTTCAATTCCACATTTGCGTTTTACCTGAGAAATATATAAACTTGAAACCTTCAAGCCAAATTCTTTCAGCACATAATCTTTGATTTCCTGATAGGTTGCTTTCAACTCGGCACTGGTGGCATCCAGCTCGTCCAGGTCTAAGTCGATCTCTATCGTGTCATCTGGTTTTTGTTGGGACAAAAGAACTACCGTCTCCACATGCCCCGTCATCGGAAACATATCACACCCGATACATTTTTTAACCTCATATCCATTTCCACACAGATACTTTAAATCCCTTGCAAGTGTCGCGCTGTCACAGGACACATACACGATTTTCTCCGGCTCCATCTGTATCATTGTAGCGAGAAGAGCCTCATCGCAGCCCTTGCGCGGCGGGTCTACAACAATGACATCCGCTGTCAGTTTTTTGCCAAGGCGTGCACTCTCCTTCGCATAGAAATCAGGCAGAACCTCCTCTGCCTTTCCTACGAAAAATTCTGCATTGTCTATGTTATTTAGGATAGCGTTCTGTTTCGCATCCTCAATTGCCTGCGGAACAATCTCCACACCATAGACCTTTTTTGCCTGTCTGGCAAGAAAAAGTGATATTGTTCCTATTCCGCAGTACAGATCCCACACAACCTCATTTCCGGTAAGTCCTGCATAGTCCAGCGCAGTCTGATAGAGCTTTCTTGTCTGAACCGGGTTCACCTGATAGAATGAGAGCGGTGATATGTGATACTTGACTTCACCGATGTAATCCTCAATATAAGGATTTCCCCACAGTGTTTTACATTCATTCCCAAGAATGACATTGGTGTTCTTTGTGTTAATGTTCAGCATAATGCTGCTTATATGCCAGCTCCCCTTCATAAGCTCACTGCCTTTAAGCTGTGAAAAATCAAGCGCAAGCAGCTTATCAACCAGCCCGGCAGCGCACGCAAGCTTATTCTTGTTGATGACAAGACACACCATAATCTCTCCTGTGGTATAACCACAGCGAATCAGAATATGCCTTATCACACCTGAATGTGCCGCCTCATTGTACGGTCTTATGTTATTTTCTGCCATAAATTCACGTACCGCACCTACAATAGGCTCATTGATTGGTGCACCGATAAAGCAGGTCGGTGTCTCTATTATGGAATGGGTACTTCCTGCGTAGAAACCGATTCTAATATTTCCGTCCTTGTCCTCTCCCACAGGGAACTGTGCCTTATTTCTGTAGAAGAACGGCTCGTCCATCCCGATAACAGGCTGCACATTCACATCTGTAAGTCCGCCTATTCTTCTTATATTTTTCTCTATCACTGTGCGCTTAAAATTAAGCTGCTCATCATAGGAGAGCTCCTGAAGATTACAGCCTCCGCACTGTCTTGCAATAGGACATCTGGCGGTGACACGGTATGGTGAAGGTGTTATCACCTCCATCAGCCTTGCATAGCCGTAGGTCTTATTCGCCTTGATTATCTTAACACGCACCTCGTCCCCGATAACCGTATCCTTAACAAAAAGGGCGTAGCCATCTAATCTGCCTACGCCTTCTCCTTCAAGGGACATATCTTCTATTTTTATGATACATTCCTGATTTTTTTCCATTTTAATCTCCATTTCACTGCCGGACAATGCATAAAACAATTAAGAGTAAAACATATTTTCCCATAATTTGTTCAATTCTTACTTCAAAATTTATTCCGGCTTGTTTCTATTATAAATATATTTCAATGATGTTTTGGTCAAAACATGTGCTATAAACTTAGCATGTATAACGTATTATATTTATGCATATC
>ENA-OPJV01000633-OPJV01000633.1-human-gut-metagenome-genome-assembly--contig:-NODE-633-length-12918-cov-1.524061_pt1 | contig 12918 bp, 8 predicted proteins | sample MGYA00241772_ERZ501669 | MGnify/ENA primary metagenome ERZ501669 (study PRJEB25962, sample SAMEA2042290) | human gut metagenome | biome: human gut; feature: human-associated habitat; material: faeces...
GCAGGAAACAGGTACAGCATATCTGTTTATCGCCCATGATCTGTCCATGGTTAAGTATATTTCAGACAGAATCGGTGTATTGCATCTGGGACATTTACTGGAGACAGGAACTACAGATGAGATCTTCAATAATCCAATCCATCCATATACCAAGAGCCTGTTGTCTGCGATTCCTGCACCGAACCCGGTTGTAGAGAAGAACAGAACAGCACTTACCTATGATTATAAGACATCGGGTATTGACTATAAGCAGGGAACACAGCACCTCGTAGATGGTACACACTATGTAAAATGTACTGATGACGAGTTTGCCAAGTGGACGCTATGATGCCTGCGGATTGTTCCAAGGTCTTTGGCATCATATATGTAACAGTTCAGCCGCGCCATTCGCAAAGACGCCTGACGGCGTTTTTCCACTGCTGCGCAGTTAACTTTGCTCATAACCTGGCGCTCATCTCATGACTTATAAAACGATTCCATTCATGCAAGCATGATGTCCTCGTTTTTTAAGCCATGGCTGAACTGTTACTCATATATATTAAATATTTACCCATCACGCGACTGTGATGGGCTTTTTTATGTTATACTATAAATACATTTCACAAATATATGGAAAGGTACGGTGGACAGTATGTGTACAGCGGCAACTTATAGAACGAAAGATTTTTATTTTGGAAGAACACTGGATTATGAATGTAATTATGGAGAGGAAGTAACGATCACTCCCCGCAATTATCCATTTGCTTTCAGGCATATGGGAGAGGTGAAGACACACTATGCAATTATTGGTATGGCACATGTGGCAGCAGATTACCCGCTTTATTATGATGCCATCAATGAAAAAGGTCTTGGAATGGCAGGACTTAACTTCGTTGGAAATGCCAAGTATCAGGAAGTAGAACAGGGCAGAGAGAACGTGGCACAGTTTGAATTTATTCCATGGATCTTGTCACAGTGTTCCTCAGTAGAAGAAGCAAAAGAAAAACTTGGCAGGATGAATCTGGTAGGAACTACATTCAATGAGTATTTCCCGGCAGCACAGCTTCACTGGCTGATTGCAGATAAAGAAAGCGCCATTACAGTAGAATGTATGGAAGATGGATTACATGTCTATGATAATCCGGTGGGAGTTATGACCAACAATCCGCCATTTCCTACGCAGATGTTCCTTTTGAATAATTATATGGGATTATCCCCCAGACAGCCACAGAACCAGTTCTCAGACAAGCTGCCGCTTAACACATACAGCAGAGGTATGGGAGCCTTGGGACTGCCGGGAGATCTTTCTTCTGCATCCCGCTTTGCAAAGGTGGCATTTACTAAGATACATGCCATTTCAGGAGAATCAGAGAATGAAAGTGTGAGCCAGTTCCTCCATATCTTAGGATCTGTAGACCAGCAGAGAGGCTGCTGTGAAGTGGCTGAGGGTAAATATGAGATCACACTGTATACTTCATGCTGCAATGCAGATAAGGGAATCTACTATTATACGACCTATGAAAACCATCAGATTACTGCAGTAGATATGCATAGAGAGAATCTGGATGGCAGTGAGCTTGTGCATTACCCGCTGATTCAGGGTGAACAGATCAGGTGGGTGAACTGATAATTACAATAAGGCTGCTATGCCAGATGGAAAACTCTGCGCAGAACTTCATCTTCTACCAGAATCTGCTTAGCCAGTTCACGATACTGTTCTTCATGAAGATAGGTGTGGCGGAAAGGCTTGATAGAAGGTGCAAGATCTATTGCCTGTTTATAGTCTTCTACATTCAGATTCAGGGTGCACACATAATCCCAGAAACCAGTCTGGGTAAAGATGGTATTGACTCTCTGATAACGATGGTCATGCACACGACTCATCAGGTATGTGGCAATACCGACCTGAATACCATGAAGCTGAGGTGTCTCCAGCATTTTATCCAGAGCATGTGAGATCAGATGCTCACTGCCACTGGTGGGGGCGCTGCTTCCTGCAATTTCATTTGCGATACCGCTCATGGCAAGGGAGTCCAGTAATTCTTTCAGGAACAGGCGGTCATGAATCGTCTCAAAAGGTGTACGCACGAAGCTGTTTACTGCCTTTTTCGCAATCATCATGGCAAAATCATTGACCTGTGCAGCGCCATGCTCTGCTTCAAACTGCCAGTCATAGAGAGATGTGATCTTGGAAACCATATCTCCGATACCAGAGTAGAGGAATTTCTCAGGTGCACTTTTGATTACATCAGTGTCTACAATAATGCCGTAAGCCATGAGGGCGGGAACAGAGCTGCGCCTTTTATTAATAAGCAGGGAAGCACTGGCGCTGGAAAAGCCATCACTGGAAGCAGAAGTCGGCACGCTGATGAAGGGAAGCTTACGCAGAAATCCCATATATTTGGCGGCATCAATGACTTTGCCACCGCCCAGACCAATGACCGCCTGTGTGGAATTGGGCAGCGCAAAGGCAATGCGGATGATATCATCTATATCGACTGTATCCAGTTCACAATATTCCAGAACTTCAATTCCTGCATTGTGCAGGGAAGAGAGAACCTTCTGACCGAACATGTCAATCAGGCCATTTCCAAAATAAATAACGACTTTCTGTAAATTATTTTCCCGCAGATAAGGCCCTATCTTACTCAAAGCCCCGTCTTCAACTTTTAATATCGTGGGAATTGCAATATGACTGCTGTTTATTTTTGCCATCTTTATAACGACTCCTCTCAATAACCTGAAAATTTAATAACAAGTTTATTATAAAAGTTTGTTAGATTTTTAGCAACCATTGTTATGCTATGGCAAATTATAAAAGACTTGATTTCTCAGAATATTACGTGTACAATATCTATAACACGTATGGAAAACGTTTTCCATAGAAAAAATGGGGTAAAAAATTGTTCAAAACTATGCAGGCTGTATTTTTATCTTGCATAAATATGGACAGAGAGCAAAAGAGAGGTATGGATTGATATGGAGTTTGCAGCAGTTTTTCACAGATCAACAGATAATTATTGCTATGCGCTGGACGATAACCAGCTCATCATTAACCTGAAGACAGGGTATGATGTGAAGATCGTGAATATCATTTATGGAGATCCCTTTGCCAATGGTATCTTAGGTGGGGGCGAGGAATGGACGGGAGAGAAGGCTGGCATTCCTTTTAAGAAGAAATTAAAGAATCAGATATGGTGGACGACTACCATTATTCCACCTTTTAAGAGATTGAAATATTACTTTGAACTGATTACTGATACAGAGAAGTGGTATTATTTCGAGGATGGCTTCGTCAGTGAAGAGCAGATGCAATTAAAAGGCAGAAGCCGTCAGTGCTTTACAATGCCCTGGCTGAATCCGGCGGATGTGAACAGAACCCCTTACTGGGTCAATGAGACTGTCTGGTATCAGATTTTCCCGGACAGATTCTGCAATGGCAATCCGGCAAATGATCCCGAAGGCACGAAGCCTTGGAAATGTGAATCAATCAAGGGACACAGAGATAATTATGGTGGAGATCTGGAGGGCATTACACAGAAACTGGATTATTTACAGGATCTGGGTGTGACAGGGCTGTATCTGACGCCAATTAACGAGTCACCTTCCAATCACAAATATGATACGACAGATTATGAGCGTATAGATCCTCATTTTGGCAATGATGAGGTAATGAAAGAGCTGGTCGCACAGGCACATGAGCGGGGAATTAAGATTATGCTGGATGCGGTGCTCAATCATGCAGGCTATTATTTCAAGCCGTGGCAGGATGTATTGGAGAAAGGACCGCAATCACAGTATTATGACTGGTTCATGATTAACCAGTGGCCTCTGGATGATAAATGGCAGGCAGCGAAGAAAGGGCAGCTGTATACCTTTGCCTTTTTCGATGGAATGCCAAAGCTCAATACCAATAACCCAAAGGTCAGAAGGTACCTGGTGGACGTCGTGTGCGGCTGGGTGCGTAAATACGATGTAGATGGTATCCGTATTGATGTAGCCAATGAAGTGTCCCATACCTTCTGTAAGGAACTCAGAAGTGCGCTCAAAGCCATAAAACCTGATATCTATATATTGGGAGAAATATGGCATGATGCAATTAACTGGCTTCGCGGGGATGAATATGATGCAGTTATGAATTATCCTCTGGCTGGCAGCATGAAGGACTTCTTTATTGATAAAAGCCTGACAGATGAGGACTTTGAGTGCATGATCAACCGTTGCTATACCAATTATATGCAGCAGACAAATGATGTGCTTTTCAATATGCTGGACTCTCACGATACACAGAGACTTCGCAGTATTGTGTCGGGAATAGATGAATATGATGCGCTGCTGACATTGCTGTTCACCATGCCGGGCAGCGTGTGCATCTACTATGGAACCGAGATTGCCATGGAAGGTGGATATGACCCTGACTGCAGACGTTGTATGCCATGGAATGAGATAGAGCAGGGAGACTATGCATCACAGATATCTTTTATGAAAGAGCTGATTAATCTTAGAAAGACACAGCCTCTTATGAGAGAGCGTAACTTCCACTTCCCGGCTGAATATGAGAACCCGAGAGTCATTCAGTTCGAGAAGATTGGCTGGAGCGAGAAGCTGGAAGTACTGGTCAATGCCAGCGATACTTCAGTAGAACTTCTCCATCCACAGCAGGGGGAGATACTCTTTTCCCGTAACCTGCACACCACCAAACTTGCCCCCGGCGGCGTCTGCATCCGCTATATTGAGAAAGAAAAATAAGGGCGAGGGGCGAAACCATTCCATTTACATGCATGGCGTTTCACGGGATATTTTAAGATATCATTTGTTAAAGTCAGTCTATTTTATTTATAATTCAGGCAGAATATTTCCGTAATAAGCCACACCCGATATAAAAATAGAACTTTAAATCTTTCACATAGTCTAAAATTTATGTTAAACTATACCTGTCTGCATTCTAAGACTTGCAGACAGGTATTTTTAATAATCCAGCGAAACGCCCGGCACGGGGCTGATTGTGAGGATGTTACCATGCATAAGCAGGTACTTTGGCGCGGCCGGTACTTAATGTGCACAGCCGTAAGGCGCATGCACATTTATGTACCGCTGCCAGCGACAAGTAGCGAGAGCGTGCCTGTGTTGCATGGTAACATCCTCACAATCCCCAGCGCCATTCCCGTTTCCCTGCCCCAGGAGAATATATGATATTAAAGAAACAGATCCCAGAGGACTTCTATAAGTTGTTCCGCACCAGAAATATGGACGCTTATATGATGTTTCTGGTAGCGATATATGAAGAAAACAGTGAATTGTATACAGCACTTGGACTGACCCTTGAGGAAGGACAGGCTATTATCGCGGAAACCATGAGTCGTGGACAGATAGACTGGCAGGAAGATGAAGAAAGTCAGGAAGAAGAGACACAGGATACAGATATGGAGACAGATGCTGTGTACCCCGGAACACCTTCTGCAATACTCAGGCGCCTCATCCGCTGGGGATGGCTGCGCAGTGATTATGATGAGAAGCTCAATACCTATATACTTTCTTTTCCAGAGTATAGTCAGATGTATGTGGAACTCTTCGAGAAATTGCAGAAGGAAGATGAGACAGGAGAAAGAGAGAGCATCCTTGCCATTTACAGTGCATTGTTCACCTATCATTCTGATAAAGAGAAAAACAGTGAGATTCTAAAGAGCGCCCTGCGGACATCCAAGAATCTGGAACAGCTGCTTTCCAATATGCAGAATGGTATGAGGACATATTTTGAAGAATTATCCCAGAGTAAGAATTTCATGGAGATTCAGCAGGTGCTGGTAGATGAGATCAATAACAATGACAGTAAGAGATATGCGATTCTTACCACAACAGACAGCTTTTACCGATATAAAGAGGCTGTAAAAGAGCTCATCAGCCAGATTTTAAATGATAATGAGAAACGTAAGATACAGATCATAGAACAGCTGAATGAAGCAGCGCCGGATTCTATGGCGAAGTTCAGACTGGAACAGTCTCTTAATTACTATGAAAAAGCTACGGTAATGGTATACCGCATTGAACGTGAATTTGACATGATTGAGCGCAAGTATAACAGATTGATTGAGCAAAAGGCAGTATTTGCCAGACGTGCACTTGCCAGAATCCGCTTCATTTTCCAGGAAGGAGCCCATGACGAAGACAACATCCCCAAGCTGCTGCGTATTATGGATGCCAGTGAGGACAAGGAGCAGATCCTGGATGAGCTGAGCAGCCATATCAGGCTGTCAGCACCGTATAAAGTATATGATGATGACAGTATGTATACCATCAGAGAAGAGAGTGATTCACAGTTCAATCCATTGACAACAGCAGAGCAGGATCAGCACAGAGAAGATGAGATTACCGATTTTGTGCCCAAACCTCTTTATACCAAGAGACAGCTTCACGCATTTCGTGATCAGAATATGAAGGATGGCGCATTTGTCACAACAAAGGAGACAGTATCCTCTATAGAAGATCTGGAGAAAATGATGTTTTTGTGGCAGGAGATTACAGAGAATCAGAACGATGAGGATGTTGTAAACTTAGGCGGAGAGTTCACCAGCCCGGATGGATATACTTTTTCCGAGCTTACGATTCGAAATATGCATCCTGAGACAGAAGCATGAGCAGATAACAGGTAAACCTGTTATCCCAAATAGCATCGAGAATGCAGTTTTGCACATGGGGTTCTGGATAGTTATTAATTGAGAAAGGCTTGAAATAACAGATGTTAAAATATATGGAAGAATTGTCTCCCGGTGAGGCATCAAATATCAAAAAGACAATACAGGATCTGTTTAAACAGACGTGTATATTGCAGGTAAAATGTGATCCTGTAACCCTGGTACAGAGGGATAATCCCAGATACAGGACCTGTGCCAATCACAGAGAATTTATAGCGGCGTATCTTTCCCTGCTGGACTTGGAGCTGATTCATGATCCGCAGGAACAGCTTTTCAGGATTCAGGGCGAGGGTCTGCCAACAGAGCGTATGAATCTGATGACGACACGTATTATGCTGCTTTTAAAGATCATATACAGAGACAGGATTATGGGGGATGGTCTGCGTGCTACAGTGACAAGTCTTCGGGAGATCAGAGAGTACGGAGCCAGTACGAAGCTGATCATCCGTAAGCTTACCAGTCAGGAGTGGCAGGATGCACTGACGCTGTTAAAAGTACATCAGATTATCGAATTACCCGGTGCAGTAGGCAATGTAGAAGATGATACGCCAATCTATATATACAGTACGGTCAATATCTTCTGTTCTTCGGTTACGATTGAAGAACTTGTGAAGAAGTATCGTGACAGGACAGAAGCAGCGATAGACGGCACGACAGAATAGGATTACTGTACAATAGCGTATTATATAGAAAGGTTCGGTTAGTAGAATAAGTGAAACAGTCTAAGAAAATATTTACCAGAATGTGCCTGAATAACTGGGGCGGCATTTCTCATAAGATACTGGAATTTAATGAATATGTAAATCTGTTCAGTGGCAAGAGTGGTTCAGGTAAATCCACAGTAATGGATGCCATACAGGTTCTTTTATATGGAAGCTTCTCTCCTAGTTTCCTCAATAAGGCGGCAGATGATGCCAAGAACAGGAGAAGCGTGCTCAGTTACCTGCGCGGGGAGCAGAAGGATGGTACAGCCAATCGTGAGAATGCTGACTTTTGTTCCAACATTGTACTGGAGATAGAGGATACAGGTACGCATAATTACACCTGTGTAGGTGTGGCTTTTGAAGTAAAACACAATGACAGTGAGATCAGGAAGTATGTCTTTTTCAGCCATTCTGGGCAGATACCGGAGTCTGAATATATCAACTCCAAAGGATATGTATACACCAATCAGGAGATTAAGAAGCTGCTGGAGGTAAGGGCACAGTCAGATTCCAACAAGGGCAGGGATGTGAACCGCACGTATACTTCCAGAGAGGCATATATGGCTGCGCTGTATGATGTGATTCTTGGTTATATTGACGGAACCCGTTTTCAGATTATGGAGAAAAGTGCCATTGCGTTAAAGATGACTAATGGTACAGGTCAGTTTATCAGAGATTACATGTTCCCTAAGAGTGAGAGCAATGTCATAGAGAAGATCAGTGACCAGCTGGGTTCTTATAGAGATATTCAGGATAAGATCAAGGATATGCGCCATAGAATCGAGCTTCTGCAGGAGGTGCGTGAAGCCGGCAGCCGCATGCTTGAAGTCAGCACAGGGATTGCCAAAGCCAATGCAATGATACGTTGTATTGATGTGGTAGAATTACAGGATAAGATTACATCCGAAGAACAGCAGATTGCACAGCACAAGGATGAATTGGACAGACTTGCTCTGGAAATGGAGAAGGACAGAGCCATTTTAAAAGACATTGACGAAGAACTGATTCAGGTAAAAGCGGATCTTCAGGCGAGCGATCTGGGTGCGAAGAAAAACCAGCTGGAAGCACAGAACCAGTTGGCTAAAATGCTCACAGAGAAGAGTAAGCAGTGGCGTAAAATGCTGGAAGGACTGCGCAAGTGGGAAGAGGATGAGGCAATTACAGACTATGTCAGCAACCCTATGCTGCAACGTATTCATGCCTTTTGCAGCGGCAGCATCACAGAACCGCAGTGTAACGACCTGAGACGTAATATCCAGAATACCTTAGTGGATATCGAGGAAACGCTGGAAGAATACAAGGAGCAGAAACGCGAATCTGATAAGGAATTGAAGGAACTGCGGACTCTGGTAGATGACATGAAGAATGACAGGAAGCCGTATTCTGCTATATTAAAGGAAGCAAGAGGCGCATTGGAGCGCAGACTCAGCGACCTTTATGGACGTACCATTAAGGTCTATATCTTTGCAGATATGTTCGATGTCAGGGACAAGGAATGGAAGAACGCTATTGAGGGAAGAATGGGCAGACTCAAGCTTTCTCTTGTGACAGAACCCAGGTATGCCCATGATGCAGCAGTTGCTTTTCGTGAGATGAAGAAATATGAAGAGGTTGACCTGATTAATACGGCTGCAATCGAAAAGAGTCAGCCACAGGCAGAACAAGGCTCCCTCTATGAAGCAGTGGAGACAGGATATCCTTATATTGATGCATGCCTCAAGCGTTATCTGGGCAGAATTATCAAATGTCATACGACGGAGGAACTGGAACAGGTAAAAGACGGTGTTACACCGGACTGCTATTCCTACAGTAATTATATCTTCCGCCATCTGCGTAAGCGTGATTATGATAAGTACGCATGTATCGGAAGTAAAGTCTCCAAGGCAAGACTGGAGGAATATCAGGCAGAGCTCATGCGTCTTGAAAGTGAGAATGTACAGCAGATGCAGGCGATCAACAGGCTGAGTCAGGCTTCAGCTTTTGAAAGACTGACAGAGGAAGATTCCTATATTATATCTCTCTCCACTTCCGGTAAGGAGCTGGATAAAGTCATGGGTAAGATCAATGCACTGAAAAAGGATATAGAAGTATTGGAGCAGGGAAAATATAAGGAATTGCAGGAGCGCAGCAGCAGACTGGAAGAGAAGAAGGAACAGAAACAGACTGAAATTGACCAGAATCAGGGCGTAATCAACAGTATTGAACGCAGGAAAGGTCATTTAGAGGGCGAAATCGAGAATAATAAAAAAGCACTGGATGAAAGTCTGATGGGCTATATTCCTAATGCGGAACTGGAAGCAGAAGTGGAGAAGCTTTTAAAGACACGTTCAGGTCAGGCTATCAAGAGTCAGAAGAACAGAGAAATCACAGAGCTTGAAGAGAAGGAGCAGCAGGAGCTGGAGAACAGACAGGCTGCAAGAAACCGCTTTAACAGAGAATATCCTTCTGTAGGCTTCAGTGGCGCAGAGAAGAGCAATGATGCATATGTGAATCTGTTGAATGAGTATGAGACAGATTATGAACCGAAGTATGAAAGCGAATTTGAGAAGCAGTGCAATATTATCTATAAGAGCCTTCGGGAAAATGTCATTGCGACCATACATGGTGACATCAATGCTGCTAAACGCCATACGCATGAGATCAACCGTCTGCTTCGTAAAACCAATTTTGCAGACAGCACCTATCAGATCAAAATAGAACCTGCAAAAAATGAGAATGGGCAGTTCTATGAGATGCTGACAGCACCGGAGCTTGACAGCAAGAATGTGGGAAGTGGTGTCATAGATGGACAGATCAGTCTTGGTGAGGATGAATTTTACCAGAAATACGAGAATAAGATCAAGCTTCTGACAGATAAATTCATGCCGATCAAGGATGAAGATGGCTCCCATAGAGAGCAGCGTCTGAAAGAAATGGAGCAGTATGCAGATTATCGTAATTATCTGTCCTTTAGTATGTATGAGCAGGTAACGGATGCACAGGGCAACGTAATTCGTGAGAATTTCGTAGATGAGATGGCAGGACGTGATTCTGGTGGTGAAGGTCAGAACCCGAAGTATGTAGCACTGCTGGCTGGTTTTGCAATGCTTTATATGCAGCAGAGTAACAGGGATTCCAAGATTAAACTGGTGCTGCTGGATGAAGCCTTTTCCAAGATGGATCAGGAGAGAAGTGCCGTCTGCCTGCAATATGCGCGCAAGATGGATTTACAGTTGATTGTCTGTGTACCCGATGAGCGATTGCAGTCACTGATCCGCAATGTAGACTGCGTATATGGCTTTAGAAGATATCATAACCAGATATCCATGATGCATATTGACAAAGGAGATTACCTCAAACTGATGGAGGGAGAGGAAAACGACTAAGGTCGGATGAGAAAAGGGGGAAAAACATGATTGAAATTATGGAATTGGTTTTGAAGCACATTGTAGAAGTGGCGATTCTGTTTTTTGAGTTCGTAGGTGTTATCGTCATTATTATCTCAGGCTTGAAGGGCGTCTATGCGTATGTTCGCCGTTCACCGGATATGAAGATCACGCTTGCACAGGGACTGGCAATCGGTCTGGAATTCAAGCTGTGCAGTGAGATATTAAAGACTGTTATTGTAAGAGAATGGACAGAAATCGTCACGGTTGCGGGAATCATTGCGCTGAGAGCCGCATTGACATTCCTGATCCATTGGGAGATTAAGGAAGAGAATCATGAAAAAGACAAGCAGTAAGAGAATAGCCGCAGTACTGATATGATGTTCTAATTATTATAGAACAATAAACTTTCTTAAAGAAATATGAATTGTTAGCACTCTCTATTGACGAGTGCTAACAATGGTGCTATAACATAATCAGAACAAGGGAAGAGAGATAAAAATCAAATCCCTGCTCTAACAGAAACGTATCGTAACAGTGTAGGACATAACCTACGGAGTTTTATATAAGGAGGAATTGATTATGTTGATGCCTAGTATTTTTGGAGAAAATTTATTTGATGATTTTATGGATGGTTTTGCTTTCCCGACAGCTAATTGGAATTATGCGAAGAACACAGCCAATGTAATGAAGACAGATATCAAGGAAAATGACAAAGGTTATGAACTTGATGTTACGGACTATCTGTTGAAACCGATTTCGTTTGACCGGTTCCTGAAAGCGGTGAATAAAGTACATGGTCTTTTGCAGCAGGAGAAATGGCCGGATGAAGCTAATAATTTTATATTTGTCCGTTCAGACCGTCAGATGCATAAGGTGTTGTTTAAGGATATTCTGGTGGTGGAGGGGCTGGAAAATTACGTCTGTATTTATACGGAAAGCACAAAGCTGCTTGTACGTTCTACCATGAAGCGTATGATAGAGGCTCTTCCTGGTGGAGTATTTCAGCAAGTCCATAAATCATATCTGATAAATTTGGAAAAGATTGAGATGATAGATGGCAATCGGATTATAGTTGGGAGGCATACTGTTCCGGTGGCACGTAATTTCCGCGAGGAGGTGTTTGCACGTATTTTGAAGAATACTTTGTAGTTGCGCAGGAGAAGCTTGTCATGATAAAACTCCGGGCACGAATTACATGGATTTCACGTTTTTTGCTAACCGCAACTGTGAAATTCATGTAATTCGTGCCCGAAAGAAAGTGTCAAAGGCGTATTGCTGCACGTGACTATTATGGCCTTAGTCTATTATTTCAAATCCCGTATACGGAACCAATGCCTTTGGTATGCGGATTCCTTCTGGAGTCTGGTTGTTTTCCAGCAAGGCGGCAACGATGCGTGGCAGAGCGAGTGCGGAACCGTTCAGCGTATGGCAAAGCTCTGTTTTCTTTTCTGCCGTACGGTAGCGGCATTTCAGACGGTTGGCTTGATAAGTGTCAAAATTAGAGACGGAACTTACTTCCAGCCAGCGTTTCTGTGCTTCGGAATACACCTCAAAGTCAAAACAGAGGGCAGCCGTGAAGCTCATATCGCCACCGCAAAGGCGCAGGATGCGGTAGGGGAGTTCCAGCTTTTGAAGCAAACCTTCTACGTGGTCCAACATCTCCTGGTGGGATTGTTTGCTGTGTTCCGGTTTGTCGATGCGTACCAGTTCCACTTTGGAGAATTCGTGCAGGCGGTTCAAGCCACGTACGTCTTTCCCGTATGAACCGGCTTCACGGCGGAAACATTGTGTGTATGCACAGTTCTTGATGGGCAACTGCTTTTCGTCCAGAATCACATCACGGTAGATGTTGGTTACAGGTACTTCTGCTGTTGGAATCAGATATAAATCATCTACTTCACAATGATACATTTGTCCTTCCTTGTCAGGCAGCTGTCCCGTGCCGTAGCCGGAAGCGGCGTTCACCACTGTGGGCGGCATTATTTCCGTATAGCCGGATTTGCGTGCTTCGTCCAGGAAGAAGTTGATGAGTGCGCGTTGCAGTTGTGCGCCTTTGCCTTTGTATACGGGGAAGCCGGCACCGGTAATCTTGACACCCAGGTCAAAGTCTATCAAGTCATATTTCTTGGCCAGTTCCCAGTGGGGCAGGGCGTCTTTGGGCAGCTCGGTTTCCAT
>ENA-OPJV01000634-OPJV01000634.1-human-gut-metagenome-genome-assembly--contig:-NODE-634-length-12912-cov-1.644785_pt1 | contig 12912 bp, 16 predicted proteins | sample MGYA00241772_ERZ501669 | MGnify/ENA primary metagenome ERZ501669 (study PRJEB25962, sample SAMEA2042290) | human gut metagenome | biome: human gut; feature: human-associated habitat; material: faeces...
ATACCGTGGCTGGCCGAATGCCGAGTCATCCGGTGGCGATGGCTTTTATCGAAGCAGCTGGTGGATATATTGCAGCACCAAGTGCGAATCTGTCCGGCAAGCCAAGCCCTACTCTCGCCAAATTCGTAGCGGAGGACATGGATGGCAGAATTGACATGATCATTGACGGGGATGGAATCGAGATCGGACTGGAGTCTACGATTGTAGACCTGACCGGAGAGAAGCCAATGATACTCAGACCGGGTTATATTACCAGAGAGATGTTAAAGGATGTGCTGGGTGAAGTAGAAGTTGACCGCACGATTCTTTCTGCTGATTCAAAGGAGCCGCCCAAAGCTCCAGGAATGAAATACAGACACTATGCGCCCAAGGGAGAGCTTACTATTGTGGAGGGTGATCCCAGGAAGGTAGCAGCGTATATCAATGAACAGACAGCGGCTCATAAGAGCAGAGGCGAGAAGACAGGAATCATCGGAACCAGTGAAATGGCAAAGAAATATCAGGCAGACAGCATTAAGATTGCCGGCAGCAGGGATGATGAGGAAGCCATTGCCAGACAGTTGTATACATTCCTGAGAGAATTTGATGATGAGGATGTCGCATTCATGTATTCAGAGGCTTTTGACTCGACAGGAATGGGACAGGCAATCATGAACAGACTGCTCAAGGCAGCAGGACACAAGGTAGTCAATGTGTAGGAATCCTGCACTGACATATATAGGAAGAATGAGGAGAAAAGAATATGATAGCATTAGGTTGTGACCACGGTGGATTTGCATTGAAGGAAGAAGTGAAGGCTCATTTACAGAAGAGAGGTCTGGAAGTAAAGGATTGTGGATGCTACAGCACAGAATCCTGTGATTATCCTGTATTTGGACATGCAGCTGCCCAGGCAGTAGCAGATGGAGAGTGTGAGAAGGGTATTGTAATCTGTACGACAGGTATCGGCATCTCTATCTCTGCCAACAAGGTAAAAGGCATTCGCTGTGCATTGTGCAGCGATTCTCTGTCAGCAAAAATGACAAGACTTCATAATAATGCCAACATGCTGGCAATGGGAGCTGGAATCGTGGGAACCAATCTGGCTTTGGACATTGTAGATACATTCCTGAATACAGAATTCTCAGGTGAGGAACGTCATCAGAGAAGAATCAATCTCATTGAACAGTAATAATCATTTATCAATATAGTACAAGAAGGAGAAAGAAACATGGCAAAAGTAGTAGTAATGGATCATCCGCTTATTCAGCACAAAATCGGTTATATCAGAAGAACAGACACAGGTACAAAGGATTTCAGAGAGACCATCGCAGAAATCGCAAACCTTATCTGCTATGAGGCAACAAGAGATCTGAAATTAAAGGATGTTGAGATTGAGACACCAATCTGCAAGACCACTGTAAAAGAACTGGCAGGTAAGAAGCTGGCAGTTGTTCCGATTCTGAGAGCAGGTCTTGGAATGGTAGATGGTGTACTGCAGCTGGTTCCGGCAGCAAAAGTAGGTCATATCGGACTGTATCGTGATCCTGAGACTCTGGAACCGGTAGAGTACTATTGCAAGCTTCCGGCAGACTGCGCGCAGAGAGAGGTATTCGTAGTAGATCCCATGCTGGCAACAGGTGGTTCTTCTGTAGCGGCTATCAAGCTTTTAAAGGACAGAGGATGCAAGAATATTCATTTTATGTGCATTATCGCAGCACCAGAAGGTGTCGAGAGAATGAAGAAAGAGCATCCTGATGTAGATATCTACATTGGCTCTCTGGATGAGAAATTAAATGAGCATGGTTATATTGTTCCGGGACTTGGAGATGCAGGAGACAGAATTTTCGGTACAAAATAATGTGAAAAACAAACGGGAGACAGCATGAAAAGACAGGACTATATTACATGGGATGAATATTTCATGGGAGTTGCAAGACTATCCGCCAGACGTTCCAAAGATCCCAATACCCAGGTAGGATGCTGTATCGTCAGCAATACAAACCGTATCCTGTCTATGGGATATAATGGATTCCCCAATGGCATTGGAGATGACGAATTCCCATGGGAACGCGAAGGCGAAGAATACGATACCAAGTATCCTTATGTGACTCACAGTGAACTGAATGCAATTCTCAATTACCGGGGAGGAAGCCTGGAAGGCGCCAAGCTTTATGTGTCTCTTTTCCCGTGTAATGAATGTGCAAAGGCAATTATTCAGGCTGGTATAACAACAGTTGTGTATGGAGAGGACAAGTATCCGGACAGTGTATCTGTAAGAGCATCCAAGAGGATGTTCGATGCAGCGAAAGTGCGTTATTATCCGTATCATAGAACCGGACGCCACATTGAGCTGGAGCTATAGAATACGTATAGGGGGAGAAGGTTACGGGAAGGGATAACAGGCAGGCACGAAAAAGAATAGCTGCATTGATTCTGTGCCTGGCAATGACGACGGCTGCAGCAGGTGGAATGCCAATGACCACGCATGCAGAGACCACTTTGCAGAAGCTGCAGAAAGCAAAGGAAGAGAAGAATAAGACACAGCAGGCTAAAGACAATACACAGGAGAGAAAGGATTCCCTGAAAATCACACAGAATTCTCTACTGGGACAGCTGAGCAGTCTTAATGATGATCTGGAACAGATTGGTAATAAGCTGCAGGGGCTGGAACAAAATATTACGGATAAAGAAGCACAAATCTCCAGGACTCAGGATGAGCTGGCAGAAGCTGTACGTATTCAGGATGAGCAGTATGCTGCCATGAAGATACGTATTAAATACATGTATGAACGGGAAAATGACAATTATCTGGAGCTTCTGTTCACTGCCGGAAGTTTCAGTGATTTTCTGAGTAAAAGTGAGTATGTGGAGAGACTGCACAGTTATGACCGCCGTATGCTGGAGCAATATCAGGAAGCAAGACGCCAGGTAGAAGAGACACAGAGCCGTCTGGAAGAGGAACTGGCGAGTCTGGAAGATCTGCATGAGCAGACCCAGGAAGAACAGGGTAAGGCTTCTGAAAAGGTGAAGCAGACAGCTGACAGTGTAGCTGATTATGCCAATCAGATACAGGATGCAGAGGCGACCATAGACCAGCTTGAGGATATGATCTCACAACAGGAGAATGATATTGCAGCCCTGCAGAAGCAGTATGAGGAAGAGCTTGCCTTATCCAGACTGGCAGCACAGTCTGCATGGCGTGATATTTCAGAAGTTACATTTGAAGAAGGAGACCGTTATCTGCTTGCCAATCTGATCTATTGTGAAGCAGGAGGCGAGCCTTATGCAGGACAGGTCGCAGTAGGTGCAGTTGTCATTAACCGTGTGCTGAGTTCAAGATATCCCAATACAGTCGTGGGGGTTATCTATCAGAATAAGCAGTTCTCGCCGGTAGCAAGCGGACGACTGGCACTGGCACTGGCAAACAATAAGGCAACGGCCAGCTGTTATCAGGCAGCCGATGAAGCAATGAGCGGTAGGGCAGTGTGTATATTTCAGAACTCCGATAGAAGGACTGACCGGACTGCGGATTGGGGGACATATATTCTATTAATGATGAGAAAATTTTATGGCGCAGCATATACAGATGTTGGAACTGTAAAGACTGTAAATCAGGACAGCCTTATGATAAGGATTGCTGATATTGGTATGCATAAGACAGCATTTGCAGTAGTGTGTGACGGTATGGGTGGTCTACAGCAGGGAGAGCTGGCAAGTGCAACAGTGGTAAGAGCCTATGAGAAATGGTATGAAGAGGAATTGCCTGAACTTCTGGAGCAAAGCCATACAGAGAAAGTATTTGCCAATACACTTGAAGATACATGGAGCAGGATTGCCCTGGAGTGTAATGAGAAGATCAGAAAATATGGACACAAACAGGGTGTGAATCTGGGGACGACTCTGACCGCAATACTTCTAGCCGGACAGGTATATTATATTCTGCATGTCGGTGATGGCAGGGTATATGAGTTTACCGGGAAAGGCACAAAGATTTTGACAAAAGATCAGACTTATGTGGCAAGAGAAGTAGAACTGGGGCACATGACAGTAGAACAGGCAAAAAATGACAGTAGGAAAAGCGTATTGCTACAGTGCATTGGGGTAAATGAGACATTGCGGCCGGATTTTATGATGGGAGAAATACCAGAAAATGCAGCATTTCTTGTGTGTACAGACGGATTCTGGCATGAACCTCCACGGGAAGTGTTGTATCGAACCTGTTATGAAGACATGCAGATGCTGGAGTGGATGCCACAGAATAATAAACAAAATGCAGCAAGTATGCAGGAAACATTAAAAGGTCTGGCTTCCAGAAGCAAACAGCGGGGAGAGAGGGACAACCTTTCAGCAATTCTCATACAGGTAAAATAAATGGGACGAGGATTATTCCTTGTCCCATTTGTCTATATAAGAAGTCAGTGTATCAAATTTATCTTCGTAAATAATGCGAAGCAGCGAGTCCACATGGCGTAGTGCAAGTGTAATCTTAGAGGAATCACATAACTGCCGCTCGGCTGCAAGTGCCAGCTCATCCAAATCCAGAACTTTGGTAAATCCATCAGGATAGACAACGACATCAGCAAGCAGGTCTGTAACAATAAGACTGTTGGTATCTTCCTGAAAATCATAATCTACAATGTCGCAGTACCAGTACATAAGACTATTATCCGCCCTGTAGAATTTACTGACTTTAAATCCGTGTTTGAGAAAATAGCAGGAGAATCCATGATGCAGTTCTCTCTTGGGCTTGAGGGTGTTCCATTTGGTAATGATGATGTCATCTGTAAGTTCAAGAACCTTATCATCTTTTAATAAAACACATTCCTCGGGAATCATTCGTTTCCGATAAAGTACAGGGTTATCCTTCATAGGGTACGTTCTCCTTTCAATTTTGGGGTTATTTTATCGCATTTAGGGAAGCATTACAAGTAGATGCGGACAAAATCAGGATTAAAAATGTGTTCACATGGACAATATAAACATAATTAGTTGGTATAATTATGCAAATAATAAAAATAGAATAAATAACACGAAAAAAACAGTCATTTGCTAGACAGAAAAAGTGAAAGTCGGTATAATTATATTCAGATATCGAAAGAAGGGAGCAGAAAATGAGAGACGGGAAGAAAGATCGGTCTAAGGTATACCAGTCATTTGCACTGGTTACACAATTTGGCATAACGATGCTTGTTCCTATCGCATTATGTTCATTTCTGGGGTGGTATCTGGATCAGAGGTTAGGAACAGAATTTCTTTTTGTTCTGCTTTTTTTTGTGGGCGCATTGGCAGGATTTCGGAATATTTTTATTTTGGCGCGAAAGGTGTATGAAAATAAGGATACTCCAAATAATGATTATGCGTCTGTAAGAAGCAGGCTTGCGAAAGAGAAAGGGCAGACTGACCATGTTCTAATCAGCAAAAAGGGAGATGGAAGAAATGCGCAGGCTTCGAGACATCAATAGTGCACTGCCAGGGTTAATGCTTGGAATCATTGTATGCGGTGTAATCAGTGAAATAGCAGGCGTCTTCCTTGTAGCAGATAAGCTAAACTATACCATAGGACTCTGGATCGGGGTTCTGACTGCACTTGGCATGGCATTGCATATGGCATATGTCCTGGATCGTGTGCTGGATCGGGGTGAAAAAGGGGCGCAGGCAGCAGTGGCAAGACACAGCATCATACGTTATCTTGCAGTGATTCTTGTGCTTGGGGTTCTGATGATAACTGAAGTAGGCAACCCCATAGCGGCATTTGTAGGAATTATTGGACTTAAAGTATCTGCATATATACAGCCGCTTTTTGCAAAGCTGTCCCACAGGAAAGAAAAAACTGAATAAAGAATAGAAACAGGAGGTGAGTTTATGGAAGCAGGAATTTTGTTATCCTCGGCTGATGATATAGATTTTATGATACATGGAGTATTCCAGTACAGTTTCTTTGGTCATACAGTATGGATAACAACCACGCATGTATGCCTGTTCATAGTAATGATGATGCTGGTCATCTTCTGTCTATGCGCAAATCGGGCGGTTAAGCATGCAAGTGAAGTCCCAGGTGGTTTTCAGAATGTGGTGGAACTGATCGTGGAGAAGCTTGATGGCATGGTAAACGGTGTAATGGGTAAGAATGGAGCCGCTTTTGCCAACTATATCGGTATTCTCTTCATGTTCATACTGTTGAGCAACATATCGGGACTGTTTGGACTTAGACCGCCAACAGCAGATTATGGTGTGACACTTGCATTAGGTCTGATTACTTTTACCTTGATCACATTTAATAAGTTCAGGTATCAGAAGGTATCAGGTGTCATTAAGGGATTGTGTGATCCATGGCCTATCTGGGCACCAATCAATATCATCGGAGATATCGCAGTACCGATTTCTCTGTCTTTGCGTCTGTTCGCCAATGTCCTTTCGGGAACAGTTATGATGGCATTGATCTATGGATTACTGGGATTTATTGCTACAGCATGGCCTGCAGCACTTCATGTGTATTTTGATTTGTTCTCAGGAGCAATTCAGACGTATGTATTCAGTATGTTGACCATGACATACATTAATAATGCAATTGAAGGATAATTTATAACATAAGGAGGAACTATTACATGGAATTTAATTCAAACTTTATCTTAGGTTGTTCAGCAATCGGCGCAGGTCTGGCAGTTATCGCCGGTATCGGACCTGGTGTTGGTCAGGGTATCGCAGCAGGACATGCAGCAGCAGCAGTAGGAAGAAATCCGGGAGCAAAATCAGATATTACATCTACCATGCTTCTTGGACAGGCAGTTGCCGAGACAACAGGTCTGTATGGTCTGTTGGTTGCTATGCTTCTGTTATTCGTTAAGCCTTTAGTTCCCTAAGCCCGAACTTAGGAGTAAAAATGAAGAAAGGAGGCTTACAGCATGATACTTGCTACTGAAACGGAAGGATTAAGCCGTTTGTTCGATCTGGATTTTCAGCTTCTTGCAGATGCATCCCTGATGATCATAGCCATGTTCTTTCTTTTTATGTTTGCATCACATTATCTGTTCAATCCTGTAAGAAAAATGCTTCAGGACAGACAGAATAAGATAAAAGGTGAACTGGAACAGGCTGCGCAGGATCAGGAAAGCGCCAAGGAGAGCCGCAGGCTCTATGAAGAGAAGCTGGCAGCAGTAGAAAAAGAAGCTGAAGCGATTCTGGCAGATGCCCGTAAACGCGGCATGGAGAATGAAGCAAGAATTGTCGCAGAGGCTAAGGAAGAAGCTGCAAAAATCGTGGATCGGGCCAAAGTAGAGGCAGAGCTTGAAAAGAAGAAGATGGCAGATGAGGTAAAACGTGAAATGGTTGCAGTTGCATCTGTCATGGCAGCAAAGATTGTTGCAGCGAATATAGATGCCAATGCACAGCATGAACTCATTGAGGAAACATTGAAAGAAATAGGTGATAGCACATGGCTAAGCTGATTTCCAAAACATACGCAGATGCGTTATTTGAACTTGCCATAGAAGAGAATCAGACGGTCAGCTTCAGACAGGAGGTAGAGAGCCTTCTGCAGATCCTGAAGGATAATGAGGAGTTTCATAAATTCATGAATCATCCTAAGATTCCCAAGGAAGAGAAAAAAGCTGCACTTGAGAATATCTTTCGCGGCAGAATAGATAATGAGCTGCTCGGTTTCCTCATTACCATCGTGGATAAGGACAGATATGGAAAGATTGAAGAAATTCTGGATACTTTTATTGCGGAAGTGAAGGAATACAACCATATCGGTACAGTGGATGTAACAACTGCTGTTGATTTATCCGAACAGGAGAAAGAGGATATCGAAAAGCGTCTGCTGGATACCACGGATTATGAGCAGATTGAATGTAATTATACAGTTGATCCTACACTGATCGGCGGTATGATCATTCGAATCGGAGATCGTGTAGTAGACAGCAGTATTCGTACAAAGCTGGATAAAATGGAGCGGGAGCTTATGGCAATCCAGCTGGTATAGAACTATGATGAAATAAACAAGAAAGGTGCGAAGATCCATATGAATTTGAGACCAGAAGAAATCAGTTCTGTGATTAAGGATCAGATTAAGAGGTATGCTTCTGACCTGGAAGTATCTGATGTGGGTACAGTTATTCAGGTAGCAGATGGTATTGCCCGTGTGCACGGACTTGAGAAAGCAATGCAGGGTGAACTTTTGGAATTCCCCGGTGAAGTATATGGTATGGTCATGAACCTGGAGGAAGATAATGTTGGTGCAGTATTATTGGGAAGCGCCAGCAGTATCAATGAAGGTGACACTGTAAAGACTACAGGACGAGTAGTAGAAGTACCTGTAGGAGACGCAATGCTTGGACGAGTAGTGAATGCACTGGGACAGCCAATTGATGGTAAAGGTCCTATCCAGACAGACAAATATCGTCAGATCGAAAGAGTCGCTTCCGGCGTTATCACCAGAAAATCTGTTGATACCCCATTACAGACTGGTATTAAGGCAATTGATGCCATGGTACCTATCGGAAGAGGACAGCGTGAACTTATCATTGGTGACAGACAGACCGGGAAAACGGCAATTGTCATTGATACGATTATCAACCAGAAGGGACAGAATGTAAAATGTATTTATGTTGCAATTGGTCAGAAAGCATCTACTGTTGCAACAATTGTGAAGACTCTTGAAGAGTTCGGAGCTATGTCTTACACCACAGTAGTAGCATCTACTGCAAGTGAATTGGCACCGTTACAGTATATAGCACCGTATGCGGGCTGTGCGATCGGTGAGGAATGGATGGAGAATGGAGAAGATGTACTTGTCATTTATGATGATTTAAGTAAGCATGCTACTGCATACCGTACACTCTCCCTGCTTCTGAGACGTCCACCCGGACGTGAAGCATATCCTGGTGACGTATTCTATCTGCATTCCAGACTGCTTGAAAGAGCTGTTCGTATGAGTGATGAATACGGCGGAGGTTCCCTGACAGCACTTCCTATTATTGAGACACAGGCAGGAGATGTATCTGCATACATCCCAACCAATGTTATCTCTATTACAGATGGTCAGATCTATCTGGAGACAGAAATGTTCAATTCAGGTTTCAGACCTGCTGTTAATGCCGGCTTATCCGTATCACGAGTAGGTGGTTCAGCACAGATTAAAGCTATGAAGAAGATTGCAGCGCCAATCCGTGTTGAACTGGCACAGTATCGTGAACTGGCATCTTTTGCACAGTTTGGTTCCGAACTGGATGCAGATACCAAGGAGAAGCTGGCACAGGGTGTCAGAATCAAAGAAGTATTGAAACAGCCTCAGTATAAGCCAATGCCTGTACAGTATCAGGTTATTATCCTGTATGTAGCAACCAAGAAATATCTTCTGGATGTACCTGTAGAGAATATTACAAGATTTGAAAGTGAATTCTTTGAGTTCCTGGATACACAGTATCCTCAGGTTCCGCAGGCAATCAAGGAGGAGCAGGTAATTTCTGACGAAACAGAAAAAACACTGGTTACAGCAATCGAAGAGTTTAAGAAGAGATTTCACTAATGTCTTCTGACAAGAAAGGAGTTTTCTTATGGCTTCCATGAGAGACATCAAAAGGCGTAAGAGCTCTGTACAGAGTACACAGCAGATTACGAAAGCGATGAAGCTGGTATCCACTGTAAAGCTGCAGAGGGCAAAGGGGCGTGCGGAGAAGTCTAAGACATATTTCTCCTGCATGTATGATACGGTGGCATCTATGCTGTCCAAAGCAGGGACAGTGAACCATCCGTTCCTGATGGCTGGAGAATCTACTAAGAAGGCAGTTATTGTGATCACTGCTAACAGAGGACTTGCCGGAGGGTATAACTCTAACATTGTGAAACTGATCAAAAACAGTGATTTCAGGAAGGAAGATCTGTTGCTCTATACGATAGGTACAAAGGGCAGGGATGCATTGGCAAGGCTTGGCTATACAATTGCAGCGGATTATTCGGAAGTAATTGACGAGCCAATGTATTCTGATGCAATGGAAATAAGCAAGAAGCTGTTGGAAGAGTTCGCAGCAGGCAGGATCGGAGAGATCTATGTTGCTTACACCGGATTTAAAAATACAGTGACGCATGTTCCAACCTTGTTGAAGCTTCTGCCTGTAAAAGTAGAGGATGACCGTCCACAGAGTGAGGATCATCAGGCAGTGATGGAATTTGAACCGGAGTGTGAGGAAGCGATTGATCTGATCATTCCCAAGTATATTACAAGCCTGATCTATGGAGCACTTATCGAATCTGTAGCAAGTGAGAACGGAGCAAGAATGCAGGCTATGGATTCTGCTACCAGCAATGCTGATGATATGATCAGTAAACTGTCGCTCCTTTATAATAGAGCCCGTCAAAGCTCGATTACACAGGAATTAACAGAAATCATCGCAGGTGCGGAGGCTATTTCATAAGGGTAAGCTTACCCGCACAATAAAATGATAATATAAGAAAGAGGTAGAAAATGGCAGATAAGACAGTAATTGGTAAGATTACACAGGTTGTCGGTGCCGTACTCGATATTAAGTTCAAAGAAGGGGAACTTCCACAGATCAATGAAGCAATCAGGATCACTCGCACGGATGGTTCCAATCTGACAGTCGAGGTGGCACAGCATCTGGGTGATGATACGGTAAGATGTATCGCCATGGGACCTACTGACGGATTGATGAGAGGAATGGATGCGCAGGCAACAGGTGCGCCCATTACCGTACCGGTAGGAGAAAATACACTGGGACGTATGTTTAACGTACTTGGTGAACCCATTGATAATAAACCTGTTCCGGAAGGCGTAGGCTATGAGCCGATTCACAGACCTGCACCTGAATTCAAGGAGCAGTCAACAGAAACAGAACTGTTGGAGACCGGTATTAAGGTCGTAGACCTTCTTTGCCCTTATCAGAAGGGTGGTAAGATTGGTCTGTTTGGTGGTGCCGGTGTAGGTAAGACAGTCCTGATTCAGGAGCTGATTCGAAATATCGCTACAGAACACGGTGGATATTCTGTATTTACCGGTGTAGGTGAGCGTACCCGTGAGGGTAATGATCTGTATCATGAAATGACAGATTCAGGTGTTATTAACAAAACGACCATGGTATTCGGACAGATGAACGAGCCACCCGGAGCCAGAATGCGTGTAGGTCTGACAGGACTTACTATGGCAGAGTACTTCCGTGACAAAGGCGGCAAGGATGTCCTTTTATTCATTGATAATATTTTCAGATTTACACAGGCTGGTAGTGAAGTATCCGCATTGCTTGGCCGTATGCCTTCAGCAGTAGGTTATCAGCCTACATTACAGACAGAAATGGGTGCTTTGCAGGAGCGTATCACTTCTACAAAGAAAGGCTCAATCACATCCGTACAGGCGGTTTACGTTCCTGCGGATGACCTTACCGACCCTGCGCCTGCAACAACCTTCGCACACCTTGACGCTACAACGGTACTTTCAAGAAACATTTCATCAATGGGTATCTTCCCCGCTGTTGACCCTCTTGACAGTACATCAAGAATACTCACTCCCGAGATAGTCGGCGAGGAGCATTACGAGGTTGCAAGACAGGTACAGTCGATACTCCAGCGTTATAACGAGTTACAGGATATTATCGCTATTCTCGGTATGGACGAGCTTGACGACAACGATAAGCTGACCGTATCAAGAGCAAGAAAGATTCAGCGTTTCTTATCTCAGCCGTTCTCCGTTGCAGAACAGTTTACGGGTATGAAGGGCAAGTATGTTCCGCTTAAGGAAACAATAAGAGGCTTCAAGGAAATCATCGAAGGAAAGCACGACGATCTTCCCGAATCCGCATTCCTGTTCGTCGGCACTATCGACGAAGCTGTTGAAAAGGCTAAGAATGAAAAGGCATAATAAAAGGGGCTATTTCAGCCCCGCTACAATTATGGCTCTTCTCCTTGCTGTGCTTGCGCTCGGTCTGCCGTTTATAATGAACGGACCCGTAAATGACGAGGATATTCTGACTCCTCTGCCGACCCCCGAATCAACGGTAACGACGATAACGGAGGATTCAAAAATCACCGCAGTGCCTACGCAGAAGCCTGTAGCAGTAACAACGAAAAAGCGTACCGACGTATCTCCGAAACCGTCTGTAACATCAAGCGGAACTGCACCTGCGGCTGTAGTCAGCAGTGAAACGGTAAAAAGCGTGCAGGATAAGGCTGTAAATCTGGAAAAGGTCGCACTCGGTCTGTACCGTGACAACGGCGAGGATATTACCGCAGAAAGCGTAAGAGAAAAAGCAGGTGTGCCTGCCGATGAGCATTTCATCGTAACTATAAGCACGAAGAACGGCAACGTCAGCAAGGTATCCTACTTTACAAAGGATTATTCCGTTGCGTTTTCGGACGGTAAATTTTCGGCGCTTGCAAATATAGCCGGCGATGATTTCGAGGATGCGGTACTGTTCCTTTAACTCCTCAGGAAAGGAAAAGATGATATGACTGAATTCAAACTGAAGATCCTTACCCCCGAGGGAGTGGTGTATGACGGTATGGCTGAAAGCGTTATCGTCCGTACTACCGTCGGTGACAAGGGCATACTTGCAAAGCACGAGCCTTATGTTGCGGCGCTTACCATAGGACAGGCAAAGATACGCATTAACGGTACTGTCCGTATAGGTGCGGTGTCTTCGGGTATTGTAGAGGTCACAAAGGATCAGACATCTATTCTGGCTCAGTCTTTTGAATGGGCGGACGAGATAGATGTTGACCGTGCCGAAAAGGCAAAGGCTCTTGCAGAGGAGCGTATGCAGCAGTACAAGAACGATCAGCGAGCTCTTGATATTGCCGAGTATAAACTCAAAAGGGCTATAAACAGAATAAATACAGCTAATTTCAAGCTGTAAACAGGATATAAAATAGAGCAAATTTCCCACCCCTATCCCCCTTGCCCCCTTTCCCCGGGAAAGGGGG
>ENA-OPJV01000635-OPJV01000635.1-human-gut-metagenome-genome-assembly--contig:-NODE-635-length-12900-cov-6.771117_pt1 | contig 12900 bp, 22 predicted proteins | sample MGYA00241772_ERZ501669 | MGnify/ENA primary metagenome ERZ501669 (study PRJEB25962, sample SAMEA2042290) | human gut metagenome | biome: human gut; feature: human-associated habitat; material: faeces...
ATGTCTTTTCCCCAGATGCAGGAGTTTTCATTTGATTACCTTTTTGTTGACCGTATGATGAAGATACGGTATTCAGGCTAGAACTAACGTTCATATTTTTGTTTCTCCAATCAGCTCAAAATTTTCTCTTTTTAATTATTCAAATATACCTGATATGTTAAATTTTAGTATCAAGTGTTGCCTGTGCAGGAGATTTCCCCGACTCTGCCAATTCTCTTGTAACACTATCTAATGCACCATCTTTAATTGGCTTACTAATTTCCCAGTTAGGATCAGCCTTTTTTGCGGCATCATAAAATGCCTGTCTGTAAATTCTCTCATATTTTTCAAGGGTGTACCCGGCAGCTTTTAACTGGGACTGAACAGAACTGCTGTTCAACTGAGACAACTGAAAACTGCCTATTATATTTTCTCCTGATGTCCCGAATGTTTTTTGAAATAAAAAAGCATAATCTGTAATCTTTGACATAAAACATCCTCCCATCTCTATTCCAAAAAATTATAACTTTTCCAATGTTAATAATCTGCTCAGTTTCTCTATTTCCTTTATCGGATAAAATAACCTGTTCTCTTAGCCCCATCTCATCAAACGACCATATTACGCACACAAAGACCATACATTGCATAAATAAAATATATACCACCTGCCATCGGTAGTTTCTCTGGATGAATGACGAAAAAATCAGCGGGCATATTACCCGCTGATTGAATGTAAAATGGAATAACATAATTATGAAATTATCTTGCGGTAATACAGATAAGAATAGATTACCGGTAAAATGCAAGGGACGAGAATAAGTGCAATAAGTATCCACATATTTTGGAATGGTGCTGTAACAATCATGATAATCCCACCGATCACCATGCATTTTCCTCCAAACCGATGCGTGCGATACCAGTTTTCCGGATCGCATAATGCCCACGAAATCCGAAATCCAATCGTATAGTTTGGCTTTACTTTCGGTATAAAATTTCCCAAAATCAGATAAAAAACTCCGATCATCAGACCACACAGGAATCCCATATCCAACTGAAATCCTAAATTATATCCATAGAGTACATTACAAATGAAAAGCGATAACAATGGAATAATCCATAAGATAACAAAGTATACTTTTTCACTGATATTTTTTACTTTAGGATCAATATTCATTGCAATCACACTCACTGCATGTCCCAATAACATAATGAGCGGAAGTCCAAACACAGCGAATGTTTTGGATGCATACCCATTTGGTTCATTATTTATTCCCCAATGTGTTGCCAGCGAATCCGGTAATTGATTCCACAATAGCAAGCCGATAAAAATCGGAAACAGCGTTATAATTGATGTGAGTAAAATCATTTTTTTATGTTGTCTGATCATAGTCATCTTCTCCTTTTAATTCACTAATCCATAAAATAATCTCCTCAAGCACAGATGCATTGAGCTCATAATAGATAAATTTTCCCTCACGTTCATCACGAATCAGATCAGCATCCTTTAAAACGGACAGGTGTCGGGAAACTGCTGCATCTGAAATCGAAAAATGATTGCAAATCTCGCCAGCCGACAACCTTGAATGTTTGAGTAGATTAAGTATCTCACGCCTTGTAGGATCGGCAATCGCACGAAGCGTGTCTTGCATTCCCAAGTCTATCTCTCCTTCATTTAACATTTAGCTTAATTGTTAAATGTATTATAACACAATCTTTTCACTTTTCAAGAGATTTTCTATCCTATGAATGTTGAATGCCTGTCTGATGATGTCTTTTCTGTGTCTGTATATAATGCTATCCCGCAGTTTCTGTCCCGAAACACTTGTCTATAATATAAACTTTCCTTACTTTATTTTAATTTTTCTTTAAAAGTCATTCCCGTTTTGCTTTATGAAAACAATATATCAAGTAAGCGATTGCCAGGATGATATTGATACAAAGAACAACTCCCATATAAACAAGAGGACTTTCAAAAATATAATCCATGTGATTGGTATGATATCCGTTTCCAGAACTAAATCCGGTTATTGAGTCAATATATTGAACAATAATTGAAAGAAACGGAAGTGTACTTAACCACCATATACTAAAAATTATTGTTTTTATAGCGAAAATTTCCCATGAAAAATCTTTCATTAAAGTCACCTCCCATATTAAACCTGTTATCTTACCTATATCCTTACGCTTTCCTATCAAAAGACGTTTTCTCTTCCAAATAGTTCGGCAGTTCTTTCAATTCTGAGCTTTGGGCATTCTTTTGCGTATGGTATTCATTGAAGTAAATTCCGTAAAATTCTCTTTCCTTTTCCCGCTCAGCCGGAGTTCTTTCGCATCCCCATCCATAACTATCTCCCAGATAGGTCAACACTTTTGTTCCTTGATAAGAAATGTCGGCACCATATCCTTCGCCTGTCAGAATCGGACATTCCAGTGTGCCTCCTCCCGCCAGAGCAAACTTCTTTTGCGCAAGGTTGTTATTTTTCCCCTCTGCCCTCTCCAGAAAATCGAGCAATGATAATTCTCCGATTCCTTTGCATTTCGGATTACCATTTTGACTTTTTACCGCATTTTTAGCCTGCTGATATAATGCCTTTCTGTCAGGGGATACATCGGATATGTATTCTGCACTGAAAATGTCAACATTTAATGCGAAAGTTTTTTCATGTTTTTTCACATTTAGCAATATGCACATATTAAAGCAATTCTATTTGTGCATATTGTATAGTTATATGTTTCTAATGGGTGTTGGTGCCGGATCCGGCTCTTGATATGCTGTTATGTGTATTTAAAAATAGGCGCACGAATACCGCCGCCTTCTTAGATGTTCTTTTAGGCTGCGATTTTCTTTAATTCATCATTATATAATTTTTCTGCCGATTGATACTCGAATAGGCGGCGCGGGTAATTATTGATCCACTCCGCTATATTATCTATATCGCCTTGCGTTTTATCGTCAAAATTTACGCCTTTTGGAATGTGGCGGCGTACTAATTTGTTTTGGTTCTCGTTGCTGCCACGTTCCCAACTACTATATGGGTGGCAATAATAAACCTTTGTTCTATTCTTTTTATTTCTCTTTGATCTTTCCATTCCTTGCCAATCTGCAAACTCTGATCCATTATCTACCGTTATTGTTTTAAAAATCTTTCTGAACGCTGCCCCTGTTTTCCTCTCTAATCTGTCTAATGCCTTTACGACTGCTGCCGCCGTATGCTCTTTAAGTAAAAAAATAATCTCTTTGCGTGTTTTTCTTTCTGTTAAAACCAATAAGGATTTTTTAGACACTCCCCGCGCGCCTACTACGGTATCCATTTCCCAATGTCCGAAGGTTTCCCTTGTGTCTATTTCTTCCGGTCTATTTTCGATGCTTTCCCCTTTTGTTGCCCTCTTTTGTGTCGTTTTTCTTTTATGTTTCTTTTCCCCCTTGCGCTTTTCCGGCAGGTTTTTTAATGTCAAGTTGTAAAATATGCCCTTATCTATATAACTATATAAAGTTGTTACGCATACTGTAAAATCTATTCCTTCCTCTTTTACTTTTGCCAATGCAGCCGCCGGGCTGTACCCTTCATTTATTATTATTTCTTCGATGCGATCTGCAAATTCTTTTTCGTTTCCTATTTTTAAATCTGCGCCTTTTGCCGATAAAACACCGTTCATGTATTCCTGCGCAATATCCGGGCTATATCTTATTTCTGTTGTCAAATCAGAGTTTAACGCCTCGAATTGTCCGCGTTTTAACTCTCTGTATATTGTGCTTATATGAAAATGCAGTATTTCCGCTATTTCTTTAGGTGTATGCCCGGCTTTCCTCAATACTTCTATTTTTAATCTATCGTTAAATGATATATGTTTAAAACTTCTCATGCGTGCCTCCTTAATGCGCGGCGAAGGGCGGCGGGTATAATCTACCTGCCGCCCTTAAAAGCTGTCTTGTTTCATTTGTCGTTATCAATAAGCGCATTTATATATTCATTCACACTTTGCCCTGCTGCTGCCGCTTTCTTTTTTATTTCCTCTTTCCTGCCTTTGGGTACCGTTAAATTTATTCTATCGTACTTTTCTTTTATATACTCGTTTTGGTAGGATATTTGGTTAAATTCTCCGCTTTTTCCTTTCATCGTTTTTTACCTCTTGAAATTCTTCTATCTTCCTGCTATGATAATAAAAACACTTGGGGGCAGGTGGCAGGAATTGTTTCGGTTTTCTGCCCCCTCGTGCTAACCCTTTGTATCTTCGCCCTACTTATTAAGTAGGGCTTTTACTTTTTCTTTTGCATCTTCTAAACTCTCGCTTTCTTCTAAGATTGCTAAAATCTTTCTTGTTTGGTTTTCCTCTGCCGTCTGTTTTAAAAGTTCTGCTAAATTCATTTCTTCGTTATCCATTTCTTATTGCTCCTTCCTGCTGTTCCCTTGCTACAATTATATTATATAGCATATTGCGCAATATGTCAATACATATTACGCAATATTTTAAAATTTTATGCTATTTTTTTCGATGCGTCAATTATGGGACACATACTATAAATACCGTATGGATAAATCGCCTCCGCGTTGCGCATATCTGTATATATTTTACAACGTTTGGTTTTTCCGTTTCCTTTATCTATCGTTACGGTTTTCTCTGTGCGCTTTATGATTGTTATTTTAAATATACATTCACTATTGCAAACGGATCTTGTCGCATACGTCCTGCCAACCTCAAATTTTTTATATTCATTTTCTGACTTTTCGTGTGCCTCTCTGATTGCCTCTTTTACTAATTCTGCGTATGTTCTCATATTATCCACCGTTTTAACCTTTCTATGATTGAAATATTGTTTCGCTGCTCGTTGGCGTTGCCCCGGCATTATTCAGCCGGTGCCGGTCGCTGTTGCCGAACTTTACGCCCCGACAACCGGGCGGCTGTTGTTATAATCCACATTCTGCCATTACTTTAGCAATGTCTTTTTCTACTCCCTGCTCTATCAATTCTTTTATTCTTCTCTTTATTGTCTGCTTTTTTATTTTCTTCATTGCCTCTATCGCCAACATATTGTTGTATGCCTCATTAAAACCTTTAATTTCTACCATTTTTGTTCCTCCGTTCCTTTGATGATTTAATTATATTGCATATTGCGCAATATGTCAATACATATTACGCAATATTTTAAAATTTATTTTTAGGCACAAAAATAAAGGGGCGTGACTTTCGCCACGCCCCAAAATTGCATTTATATTTTTTTACCGTTCCAACTCTTTAATCTCTGCACTTAATCCCGCATCTTTAACAGCTTTTAACAGCTTTTCCGCGGCTGCCTTTGTTGGTTCCGTTGCATAAAACACTTTATACACGTTTCCTTCAATAATGAGTACCGGCATGATGCCCTTTGTTTTTGCCTCTGCCGCCTCTCCTGCTGCCTCTCTACGCTTTGCAAATGCTTTAGAGGTAACTTTGTACGCCTTTGCCTTTTTAATCGGTTCCTGCGCCTCTGCGGTGTTGTTCTCTGCCATGTTTGCCTCCTTATCTCAACATTTCGTTGACCTTTGCCTGCACTTCGGCATAATTATAGCCTGCTGCCTCTAAACGCTGCTTTCTTTCTGATCCATTCCCCCATTTACCGGAAATTACCTCTTTTGCGATTTCTGCAACATTCTTTTTGCTTGGCTCCGATTTTCCCATAATATTATTTACTGCTGCCTGCACTTCGGCATAGTTGTAACCTTCAGCCTCTAAACGCTGCTTTCTTTCTGATCCATTCCCCCATTTACCGGCTACAATTTCCTGCGCAATTTCCGCAATACTCTTTTTGTTGTCTGCCTTGTTTTCTGTCTTATTTCCTGCGCGCTCGTTTACGATTGCCTGCACTTCGGCGTAATTGTAGCCTGCTGCCTCTAACTTCTCTTTTCTTTCTGTGCCATTGCCCCACACTCCGGCGATCACTTCCTGCGCGATTTCTGCAACGCTCTTTTTGCCCTGCTGCGCTGTGATGTTATCATACTGCGTTAAATTGTACGCGCTTACCAAATTAAGCAGGTTTTTAATATACTGTGAACTTGTTGCGTAACCGTCTGCTTTGATGTTCTCAATATATGTTTTTGGATCTGTAACACCTTTTAAATTCGCGTAACGGCTCGCGCTGATAAAATCAAAATAGCCCTTTACGCCTTCCTCTAAGCTGTCGTAAACTCTGAAATTGTCTTTAATCTGCGTTAATACGCCTACCTCGTATTCCTCGCACGTTGACATATTTACAGATTTTCCCTTCCATGCGCTGCCGCACTTCATACCGAAATAATTGTGGTACTTTGCTGCAAGTGTTGATTTTCCCCACCCGCTTTCGTTAATCGCCTGCGCAATGATTGGACTAATTACAGCGATGCCATAATTTGCGGCGTGCTTTCTTGCTGCCGCTGCAATGTTCTCAATAAATGTTTTCTGTTCTGTTGTCATGGTTATTTTTCCTCCTTGTTTGGTGTGTATTTTTTCAGATTGCAACGCGCGCTTAATTCGCAGGTGTCGCAATTCTGATTTTTGCATACAAGATCGTTGATCTTGTCGCCTAACTGTTTGTCTGCAACCTTTAATGTCTTAATCAGCCATACCGGCACCTTCTCCGGCATAATTACATAAAGGTTTTCTAAAATGCTCGTAAATTCGTTTATCAGCATTACGGCGGTAACGTACCAACCGATCAACATTGCAAAATCTAAGTTAATGCCGATGCTACCGCCCATTTCGCGGATCCCCCACCCGATTAAAAAGGCGGTTCCAATCATAACGAAATACATTAACTTTTTAATGATCCCCTGCAATCCGGTTTTTGAGTTCCAATCTTTCAAAAAATACTTTGCTTTAATCCACCCGGTTAAATAGTCAAGTGCTACCGCCGCCATAAACAAAATTAAAATAACCGGGATTTTTCCAAATGCCGCTGCGATCGCTGTAAAAATTGCCGATACGCTCAACCCTGCCGCGCTTGGTGTCTGTGTTGCCGCTGCCTTTGCAGCAATAAAAATTTCTTTCATCGTGTGCCTCCTTCTTTTGCGCAAAAAAATAAAGCCTTATCGGCTTTCTCTTGCTTTGGCTCGCGCTGCATCTGTGCAATGCAGTACAAAACCGTTGATAATGTTTTCTCTTAATCCCTCATTTGTGCAATGTTTTATTAAACCGAAATAGCTTTGCATGGTTGCGTTGACTTCCTGCAAGGTCATTTCGCCGCGCTCGTATGCTTTTACAATGTACTTTATGCGGGATCTCATTCTTTTTACTGTTGCGGATCTTAACCTTATTTCATCTTTGTTTATTATATAACCCACAAAATCAATATTGCAGGTTGTTGGTCTTATGACGGTTTTGTTATTTAGGTTTAATTTCAGATTTTTAAGCAGGAAAGTTTCAACTTTCTCCAATACCTGCCATAGTTCCTCTTTGCTGTCGTGTAAAATAATACAATCGTCTGCGTACCGTATCACATATTTTAAATGTAATTCATGCTTTAGGTACTGATCTAACTCATTCATATAGATATTTGCAAACATCTGACTTGTTAAATTACCGATCGGCATACCTTTATCGAAAAGCATTTCGCGTGGATCTATCTCGCAAGGATCTACACCCAACGGCAACCCGAAGGCTCTTTTCTCTGAATTGATGATTTTATCAAACAATTTTATTAAACGCTCGTCTTTTATGCGCCGTTTCAAAATGTTTAATAAAACCTCGTGATCTACCCGGTAAAAGAATTTTGAAATGTCAAGTTTCAAGTAATAATATTGTTTTGGCTTTCTTTCTGTCTGCCTTAACCAATATTGCAGCCGGGAGGCTGCTTTTTCTCTGCCTCTTTCTTTGATGCAAGCATAACTATCTGCCTTAGATTATAGATTTTTGCATCAACCTGCGTTAATGCCGTTTTCTTATGTTCTTTCTTTGCTGCATCTGATAAACCTTCTAATATTTCATACATCGACTTTTCAATCTGCGCACCGATCGCGTTTCCTATACGCTGATTTCTCGGAAATTGTTTGTTATATAGGCAATCGTGACCGTATGCGATCATTTCTCTTGTTTTCTTCATAATCAAAAGATCGTCTTTGGGTTCGGGTGGTTTTGCTGTCGCTCTGAAATTTCTTTGCATTTTGTTTTATTTCCTCGTTATTTTCAGAAATAGGGCGTATGCTGTCGCATACACCCGCAGGAATTACGCATAAAGCGCAGGATCCACATAAGCGGAAAACAGCCCCACAGACACATTGGAGAGAGAACGCGGGTCGTCGAAAAGGCCGTAAGCCTCCCCGGCGTAACCGCCAGAACCATAAGAACCGCCACGAAAAAGCAACCGCTCGCCGTTGTTACGAAAATATATAAAGCCCCTGCCGGTTTTATCTGTGTTAGGGAATAACGCTAATGCTTTTAAAATATCCGGGATTGTTACGCCGCTTTTTGCTGTCAATGTTCCGAAATCTTTCGCGCCATATCCCGCGCCGTCGTCTGTCTGCTTATGCTCTACGGTTGTTGTGATATGAAAACCACTTGTAGCATTTGCAGGATTTCCGGTATAGTCAAACTTTAATGTGCCGTTTGTTCCCGGTGCAACTAATGAACCGTCCTGCAGGATCGCTTTCCATGCCTTGCTGTTTGCGCCTAAATCTGTTTTGTGGATTGCTGCGTTATTGTTCGGTACAATCTGAATTTCGCCGTCAACTAAACGCGCTACAACCCATTTATGAACGTCGCCCACAATATCGCATACGCCCAATGCCTCCCATGCCTTGCCGCCGGTTCCGGTTAATGTTCTGTAAACATTTGTTGGGTTCTGTGGACTTAATACACCATGCTCATAAGTCTTTACATGATGCCTGCCGTTGTTTGTGTTACCTCTAGGCTCTAATCCCTGCGCTGTGATTAAGTTGTGTAATACGCCCCACTCTGCCGCTGTCATAAGATGCCAACCGGCACCCTTGTTATAGCAAACCTCAACCGCACGATCAAAAGTAATGCAGTTTGCGGGATCCTGATTTGGGATAGAGTACGCGCGGTTATTCTTAATCACGTTGATATATTTTGAAACATAAATATACGGCACCACTTTATCGTTGATGATAAAAGCCGGGTGCGGCGTGTGTGCCGATCCGATCCCTAACTCGTCCAAATAAACAAGCGGTACTTTTACCATTACCGAAGGAATACCTTGATCGTCTAAAATAATTTCCTCGTTTGCTGCTGCGCCTCTTAAATCTTCGTAATTACTCATTGATATATACCTCCTCGATACTCCATAATATTAAAGTACATTTTGAAATGTCAAAATCTTTCTGCACTCTTTCAACGGTCTTTTTACCTTCTGCGTCTGTTTCTCCCTCGATGTACTCATATTCCTTTGGCGGGATTTCAACCTGCGCAACGTAATTTTCGCCCAATCCGAAAACTAAATTACCGTCTGCGTCGGCGCAAATGTCTTTTTTTACGGTGTCGTCTGTCTGCAAACGCGGTAATCTCATTGCGATTGCATCGCCGATCCATAAGGTGCTACCTTCCAATTCGTAACCGATTTTGCGCCCCTCGTTTTTTTCAACTACTTTAATTGTTGGTTTTGCCATTAGATTTTACCTCCAAAAATAAAATATTTTATCGTTACCGGTTCCGTCGGGCAGTCCTCAACCTCGATTTTAAAACCGTTTAACTGCTTGTCCTTAATTCTGATTGCGCGCCCCTGCTGCAAATTGTCGCAAAACGCCAACACAATATAATTTAATGTATTGCGTGCGTCTTTTAATGCAACTGTTACTTTCTCGGTGTTAAATGGGTATGTTTCTTTACTCTTTACTTCCACCGATCCAACCTCGAAATAAGTATTTTCTAATTCCCTTTGGTGCTGTAATAACTGCACGATCGCCATATTTGCAATAATCATAGCCTCGTTTATGCCGTTATCCATGTGGTTCATGTTCTGTTGATTAAACCCCGTACCCGGTTCGATTATCCCGCCCGGAACCGGCGTTAATGTAATCGTTTTATCCGGGTTCTGCGTTACCGCGTATGTGTTTGCTTTTTCAGTACGGCGGTTTTTCCATAATATCAGATCATACATTTATCTTTTTCCTCCTATTCGCGTTTTATCGTTATTCTGATGCCTATTGTTGCGGTTGCTAATGTATCTTTTGGCGTGTTATAGTCTTTGCTTTCCAACAAATCGCCGTTTACATCGTATAATTTCGCGTTTGTGATTTTTCCCTGCTCGTTATCATCAATGTATAAATAAAAAGTGATGTTATCGGTGCCTTTTATTATCTTTCCTATGGTTCCTTCTTTCACTTTTCCGTTAATGGTGTATGTCGCACGCTTTACGATACTTTCCGTATAGTCCACAAGCCGATCTTTTAACATTTTAGCCCTCCTCTCTTGCGTAATCTGTGCCGCATATTTTTAACTGCGTAACTGCTGCTGTTACGTCCTCTTGCACCGTTACCGCGCTTTCTGCCATTGTAAATGGTGTATCTTCCCCGATTATTGCGTTTTCTTCTCCGCACGTTCTTATCGGTGTTGTTTCTGCCTCTGTGGCTGTTTCTATACCTTGTATATTTTCATTGACTGATAAACAATCCTCCGTCATTCGCTGCGTTTCTGCCTCTATATATTCCTCGGTGTACCCTTGTCCTATTAAATCCTCAAACTCGTTACCGTAATCCCATGTGTAAACATAATACCGGTAACGCGGTGTTTGTAATACTAGCCAAATCCATGTTTTAATAGCCTCTAATCCCTCTACGATGTTCCCGGTTAATTGCCCGGTTTTAAAATCTATTTCATACTCTTTAGGTGTTTGGTTTTCCTCCTGCTGCTCTAATTCCTCGTCGTCCTCTATATATGTGGGTAGTAAACTCATTTTTACACCAACCTTTCTAAGATAATATATAATTCGTCGCTTACTCTATATACTGCTACCTTATCGCCTTTTTTTAGTGCGCCTATGAATGTATTTTTATCTTTCTTTGAAGGTGTGGCGTTATCAACCGCATAATGATAACCGGTTTTTAAATGCTCTGCGATCAATAAATCGCTGCCCGACAATTTAAGCGCACCAATAGCGCACGTTGTCGCGCTCTCCATAACTCCGATTTGAATAGGCGCGGTATTATCCTTTTTCCCCTGCTCCCGCATCGTATTTAAAATTTCCTCGTATGGGTTCATGTTCCGCGCCTCCTATTCTTCTGTTTCGTCGTATTCCTTGCTATCCATAATGTTTTTAAAATTAAGTTCCAAACTCATTATGTGGGTTCCGTTCTCCCATGTATGCGTATCGCTGTCAATCCAAAACACGCCGTTTAAACCGGTTGTCTTATTGATCACATGGGAAACCGTTGTTATCGATACTCCAGCCTTTTGTGCTACATCTTTTAAAGTCACAGGTTTGACAGCCATCCGAATTACTCCTTGATAGTCCTATTTTGTTATTTTAATATTGTCCACTGTTAGGTTTCCATCAACTACATACACATTTACTCCCTGCCCAGCCTTTGCATACATACGTGTCGTTAATGCGACTCCGTCAATATATATAACAGCAATCGTATCATCAACAATTACTCTAATATGGTATCTTTGATTTGGTTTTAAATATAATGGTCTTTCTAAACCTTTATCAAAATAGCGGTACCAGGGCTGATTAGGCGTTCGATCAAAATAGATTCGATTTTCGGCAAGATTAGCCTCAAATTTGTAGGCATCTCCCGTCTCCGCATCTTCGCATAGCCGGATACCAAACATTCTGGTATGCTCTGAAAACGCAATGTCCATCTCTATCATGTAAAAATTCTCTGATACATTTGTAATAAAATGCTCTTGAAGTGAGTCCAATGTTTTCATTTCAATCTGACTCGCCGAAAGAGAATCCTCCGTTTTAAACGCCGGCAGCATGCAGTCTGGCAGTTTAACCCCCAAGGTACCGTCAGGACGTTGATATACTTCGTGGCAAACGAACGTTCCACCCCAGTCCCAGCTATTCATGTCGTCCGCTCCAGTCTTCGTTGCTGCCCATCCAAATAGATAGCGATGTTCACCATCCGAGCAAGAGCGTGCTGCATAATATGCTCTGCCATCAAAAGCATCGTCTATCGACGCACTCCACGGACCATTAAGCGAGTGGCTCATGCGATAGACAGTTTTACTTCTCTCACTATATTCAGTTGTTAATAAATACCACCAGTCACCCATTTTGAAAAGATCTGGCATCTCATGCATACTAAATAAATCTGGTGCCCAAAAGTCCCCTTCAAACTTCCACTCATTCAAATTCTTTGAGGTGAACCATACCGTTCTTCCGGTTCTCACCTTTTTCTTATCAATTTTGCGAGCACCTAAAATCATAATATACTGCTGGCTTTCTTCCTCCCATAAAACAAATGGATCTCGCCAGTCATTGCCGTCATACCCTTCTGGTGCAGGTAATACAAACTTCCCGTTTTTTTCCCATTTAAGCAGATCATCGCTCACCGCGCTCATCAATACTTGAGCATCCTTTCCCTGTTCCGCATAATTTCGGTTATAAGCAGTATAAATGGCATGGAACTTTCCTTCCCCTTCAAAAACACTTCCGGCAAAAATGTACTGTTCTGGATCATCCTCACCTTCTTTCGGAATCGCCACCCCCATATCCTCATAATGTATGAAATCTGTAGTGGTAGCCAGTGACCATTCAAAAGGCTCAAATGGTTGCGGATCACGTTTGTCTCTTTGATGAAACACATAAAATTTTCCATCATGGTAAAATGGCATACAATCTCCAAAGTAAGCCCCTTGTGGTTCATAAAATAATTTCATGTTCATAATTCCTCTCTTTCCTTTTCTTAGGCAAACGTTTGCTTTTCTTAGGCAAACGTTTGCTTTGTGTATTGTGCGCCTAGCGGCGCACGTTTCTAACGGGTTAAAGTCCCGAATCCGCCCGGT
>ENA-OPJV01000647-OPJV01000647.1-human-gut-metagenome-genome-assembly--contig:-NODE-647-length-12752-cov-2.017957_pt1 | contig 12752 bp, 8 predicted proteins | sample MGYA00241772_ERZ501669 | MGnify/ENA primary metagenome ERZ501669 (study PRJEB25962, sample SAMEA2042290) | human gut metagenome | biome: human gut; feature: human-associated habitat; material: faeces...
GAACCTGAATTATATCTCTTAGGAGGTGATGTTTCACCTTCTTTGATATTAATAATATCGTTAGGCTCAATTATTACTCTTGCTACTCCAGTAACAGTACCCGGAACAGCACATCTACCTTCGCATATTAATTCTTTCATATTACCCTCCTAATATTTCTTTTATTTTACTGAATTGATATGTTGATGCAAAATGCTTAAATGAAAGTGCTGTTTTCTCATCTTTCTTACTAAGAAAGTGATATGTAATATAGATGGCATAATGTCTTACAAATGAATAGTAGCCAAAATATTCATATGTATCATATGCTAACCTTGTATAATACAGTTTACAGTACAACATATAAGTTGAGAAAAATTCCTCTTTGCTGTCACCTAATTTTTCTGTAATTGAAGAAAGCCTATTTTTGAACTTATCTTTATCAAGTGACGCTTCCATCTTTGGTATGTTATTTTTTACAAATGTAAAACAAGGACAGATTCCATTTGGATAGACACACATGTTTTCAGAAATAATTTTTTCGTAAAAAGCTCGTTCGTCTATTTCGTTACATGAAATACATTTGTCATAATATGCTGTTCTGATATCTTTTTCTCCAGCACTGAGAAGAAAATTCAATAACGAGTAATCGCCGTTTAAAAGGGATTCTAATTTTGACAACACATCATTAAAAACAGAGAATGTCCAGTTGTTACTGGAGAGATACATTGCATGTGCGTTATCTATGTTGCTTATATTTTCAACCGATTCCCAATATCTCTTTAATGATTTTATATTGATATCAATTGAAAATATGTTTTCATATGCTACGGTTAACTTTAATAAGCGGTCAAACAAAAAATCACAGTACTTTTGTACAGCAATATCAAGCGGATTATCTTTAAATATTTGTTCTATCGCCAGTCGTTCTTCAGAAATTATTTTGTCTGCTTTCAGAGTATTATCAAGTTCTTTCTTGTAACGATAACGTTCTTTTTCACCATATTCACGATTGTCGGCTATCCATTTTAATGCATTAGGATTGAGATTCTTTAATGCGTTTTCCATGTTCTTCTTGATTCTGGAAGTAGTTATCGAAGAATAAGAATCATATGAGTAATCCATAATATCACTCCATTACATAATTGTCAAAAAAAATGCAAATCAAATTTGATGCTTGTTCGAAGGATAATCTGTAAGGATAATTATAGGAGGTATCAGCCAAATACCACCCTAATAACACACCCTCAATCACAGACATTATTCCTTCACACAGACTTTGTGCATCAAGACGATGATTAACCATTTTAAGTTCGCTACAACGCTTAATTCTTCCAATCTGATAATATATTTTTCATTTTCATTTGAAATAATACTGTTCTCTTTTCTTTCAAGAATTAAAGTATCTGTATTACCAGTATTCATGATTATAAAGCTCATGGTTTCCTTGTCGTCTTCATACATTTTGAACACAACATCAGCAATGCAAATGATTTTTTCTTTTGGCGACAAATTATTTGCAAGTTCCTTGTCAATCTTTTGATTAACCTTTCCCCAAGCATTGTTATATCCCGACATTAAAATAGCATACTTGCTATCGAAAAGTCTGAACACACCACTTTCACTTGTTTTAGCATTTTTTGCAATTTCACGTGTGGTTGTTCTATAATAACCTTGCTCAAAAAACAACTCTCTTGCTGATGTTAGTATTCTTTCTTTCAGAGAATCCTCCATGTAAAACCTCCTTTGCAATGTTTAGTAGTAGTGCTACTACTATGATTACATTATACTTATATTTTCTCGGAAAGTCAAGCGTTTACTCTAAAAAAGTAAAAAAACAGCATATCACACATATTTAAGTTGTTATAATTAGCAATTTTCAACAAAAAGTTTTGTAAAAATAGCAAAAACGAATAACGTCCTTTGTAGTAAAAACGTAAATGGTTTCACGAATATTACATAAGAGTTTCTCACACGAGAGGCTCTTTTTTATTTCAAATCGAAAGGAATGATTTAGTATGCAGTTAGTAATTGCAGAAAAGCCAAGTGTAGGTATCGCTCTGGCGAAGGCTCTCGGTGTAACCGAAAAGAAGGACGGATATATTGAGGGCAATGGATATATCGTGTCTTGGTGTGTGGGACATCTTGTTTCCCTTGCCAATGCCGATATGTACGACGAGAAGTTCAAGAAGTGGGATATTGCAGACCTCCCCATTATCCCCGATGAGTGGCAGTTTATTATTGCCGAGGATAAGGATAAGCAGTTCGGTATTCTCCGTCAGCTTATGGACGATAATCGAGTAACCGAGGTTGTGAACGCTTGCGACGCTGGTCGTGAAGGTGAGCTTATCTTCCGTCTTGTGTATAACAAGGCTCTTTGTAATAAGCCTATCAAACGGCTCTGGATTTCTTCAATGGAAGAAAAGGCTATCCGTGACGGCTTTGATAATCTCAAGGACGGCAAGGATTACGAAAACCTCTATCAGTCGGCTCTCTGCCGTGCAAAGGCAGATTGGATTGTGGGTATCAATGCCACAAGACTTTTTTCCAAGCTCTACAACAGAACGCTGAATGTAGGCAGAGTGCAGACGCCTACTCTTGCAATGCTCTATGAGCGTGAGAACAGTATCAGTAATTTTCAGAAGGAAAAGTATTTCAATGTCCATCTGAAATCTGTCGGACTTGACGCAGTACACGAAAAGGTCAAGGAACAGGGCGAAGCTGAGAATATCCGCAGAGATTGCGACGGCAAGGAAGCTATTGTAAAGTCGGTAAAGACGGAAAGAAAGACCGTAAATCCCCCTCATCTTTACGACCTTACTACTCTCCAGAGAGAAGCAAACAGACTTTACGGCTTCACGGCACAGCAGACCCTCGACTATACGCAGTCGCTTTATGAAATGAAGTTCGTAACCTATCCGAGAACGGACAGCCAGTATATCACCGACGATATGGACGGTACTGCAAGAAGTATTGCAGAGTCCGTTGCCAGAAAGCTCCCTCATTTCGGCAGCATTGTTATTGCTCCCGACACAAATAGAGTAATTAACAATAAGAAGGTCAGCGACCACCACGCCATTATTCCGACAGCGGAAGTAAGCAGCACAGACCTCAGTTCCGTGCCTGACGGAGAAAGAAAAATCCTCTACCTCATCGCAAATCGCCTTCTTTGTGCGACAAATGAGCCATATATCTACGAAACCGTTACGGCTGAAATCAGTTGTGGCGGTTATTCTTTTGTCGCAAAGGGCAGAAATGTCATTTCTGAGGGATGGAAAGCCATTGAAAAGGCGTTCAGAGATTTTCAGAAGTGCAAGGACGATACCGAGGAAAATGTAGAAACTCTCGTTCTTACGGAAGGTCAGGTTATTGAAAGACCTGTTTCCGAGGTAAGTGAACACTACACACAGCCTCCGAAGCACTTTACGGAAGATACGCTTCTTTCCGCTATGGAACGTGCGGGAACGGACGAGATTACCGAGGAAGTGGAGCGTTCGGGACTTGGCACTCCTGCTACAAGAGCGAGTATCATTGAAAAGCTCACAAAATCGGGATTTATCAAGCGTGAAAAGAAAAATCTTGTCGTAACGGATAACGGCACAGACCTCATTTCCGTAATGCCTGATATTATCAAGTCGGCTTCTATGACGGCAGATTGGGAAAACGCTCTCTCCCTTATGGCTCAGGGCAAGTTCACATCACAGCAGTTTATGGTGGATATTGAAAAGCTCGTTGATGATATTATCGGAGTTGCAAAGGAAAGCGTGGACGAAAGCAAGGTTTCAAGAAACGGCGGAGAAGTTATCGGCACTTGCCCAAGATGCGGCAAGAATATTGTCGTGACTCCGAAGGCGTATTCCTGTGAGGACAGAAACTGCGGTTTTGTTATTTGGAAGAACGACAAGTTCTTTGAAAAGGCAAGAAAGCCACTTACAAAGGAAATGGTAACAAGCCTTATCAAGAACGGAAAGATTGCTGTTAAGGGACTTTATTCGGAGAAGTCGGGCAAGAACTATGACGCTACGGTTTGTCTTGACGATACGGGCAAGTATGTGAATTACAAGCTCGAATTTGCTCCGAAGAAGAAAAAGAAATAATTTTCTGAAATAGGTTGAATTTCTCCTATAATTAGTGTATAATAGAGTTAAGGAAGGAGGAATTCACTATGACAGTAAACACAAACACACTGGTTTCAATCACAGAAGCCAATCAGAATTTTTCCAAGGTTGCAAGGCTCGTTGACCAGAACGGCTCTGCCGTTATACTGAAAAACAATGTTCCTCGGTATATTGTACTGGAGTTCTCGGAGGTTGAAAAGCTTCAGACAGCCGCAGATGAAGATATTGCGGATATTTCTCAAAGACTTATCGCAAAAAACCTTGAAGCATACAAGGAGCTTGCAAAATGATAAGACTTACAACTAAACAGGTAATATCCCTTCACAGTTCATTGATTGAAGCAACGGGCGGTACAGACGGTGTAAGAGATATAGGACTTCTTGAGTCTGCTCTTGAAGCTCCGTTTCAGACATTCGGAGGAAAAGACCTTTACCCTGCACTTATTCAGAAAGCCGCACGGCTCGGACATTCGCTTGTTTCAAATCACCCGTTTGTTGACGGCAATAAAAGAATTGGTATTCATACAATGCTCGTATTTCTTGCCGCAAACGGAGTTGAAATTGAATGTACGCAAAAAGAGCTGATAGATGTAGGATTATCCCTTGCTGATGGAACAATGAATGCGGAAAAATTATTGATTTGGCTCAGCTCACACAATTAAACACTATGGAAAAGGAAGTGCTTCGGTACTTCCTTTTTTGTTTGAAAGGAGGCATTATGCCCAAAATTGAAAAAGACACATCAATTATTCCACTCTACAAGAATGATATGATGACTGCCAAAGAAAACGGCGAAATGGCAGATTGGCGAAGCAGTTTCAAGGAAAACTGCAACTGTGCAAAGGCTATCGACAAGGCTTTGAACGACAATTTCGCTGATAATCACCTCGATACCGACAAGGCTCTCGATACGGTGGTTGCTGAGTACGGAGCAGAACGAGTTACTCACGTTCTTGCGGCTCAGGTAGTAAATCACGATTGGGACGGTCGTTATCACAATGATGTCAAGACTTGGGCGAAGGAACAGACAAAGGAGCTGTCTGCCGAGTTTATGGAAGATAGCCGAGATTATTACCTTAACGCCCACCCTATCCTCATTGACGGTCTTGCAACAAAGGTAATGGGGAGGGAAAAGGAGCTTGAAAAAGAACCTCCCAAAGACCCGCCCGATAAAACCTCTGAAAAGGATGTTACAGAACCGCCAAAGACCTTTACAAAATCAAAGGATAAGGTAAAGGAAATCACAGATAAGCTCGAAAGCGGCATTAAGGAGCTGTTTGAGGGCGAAAAGTTCAAGGAATACCTTGATACAATGTCAAAGTTCCACAATTATTCTTTAAATAATACAATGCTAATCGCAATGCAGAAGCCTGACGCCACATTGGTTGCAGGCTTCAATTCTTGGAAGAATAAGTTTGAAAGAAACGTAAACAAGGGCGAAAAAGGTATTCAGATTTTTGCTCCTGCACCCTACAAAATTAAGAAAGAGCAGACAAAGCTCGACCCTGATACCGATTTGCCCGTTCTCGACAAGAACGGAAAACCGATTACCGAGGAAGTTGAGGTTACAATCCCAGCCTTTAAGGTTGTCAGCGTATTTGATGTATCGCAGACAAGCGGCAAGGAGCTTCCTACTCTCGGAGCTGACGAGTTAAGCGGCAATGTTACAGACTACGAAAAGTTCTTCAATGCCGTCCGTGAGGCTTCTCCCGTCCCTATCAAGTTCGCAGAGATTGACGGAACGGCAAAGGGTTTCTATCATCACGAGGATAAGGCGATTACCATCAAGGAGAATATGTCCGAGGTGCAGACCATAAAGACAGCTATCCACGAAATTGCTCACGCTAAACTCCACGACCGTGATTTAAAGAAATCCGATATTGACAAGCCAAAGGACAGAAGTACAGAAGAAGTTGAAGCGGAAAGTATCGCATATACCGTATGTCAGCATTTCGGAATTGATACTTCCGATTACAGTTTCGCCTATGTTGCTTCTTGGGGTTCGGGCAAAGATACGCCTGAACTTAAATCCTCTCTTGAAACTATCCGTTCGACAGCTTCGGAGCTTATCACGGCAATTTCCGATAAGTACCTCGGACTTGAAAAGGATAAGACACAGGAGCAGACTGCCGATAAATCCGAAAAATCATACATTATCGGCAACACAGCCTATGCGGATATTGAGGATAAGCAGTATCTCCGTTTGAAGTCAAGCACGGCTGAAAAGGTTGCGGAAAAGCTCACGGAGCAGAATATTCCGTTCAGCGGTCGTATTAACGGTGATAAAACCACTCTCACTATCAGCAAGGCGGATATTGACAGCTACAAGGCGATTATTGCCGAAGTAACAGGAAAGGCAAAGGAAACTCCTACGCAGGAACAGCCGAAGTCTGAGCCTGAACAGGATAAACCCAAGACCGAAATGAACATTATCGGCAATGTCTATTACAAGTCTATCAGCGATAAGCAGTATTTCAAGCTTGATACGGAAACTGCGACAAAGGTAGCAGAGAAGCTCACTGAACAGGAAATCCCGTTCAGTGGGCATATCAATGGCGATAAGACCACGCTTACCATCGGCAAGGAGAATGTCGAAAAGTATAACGCTGTTGTAGATGAGATTAAGGGGCAGACAAAGGAAGCTCCCGAACAGCCAAAGGCTGAGCCTGAAAAAGAGTCTTCCAAGCCTACAAAGAATAATATCATCGGAAACACAGCGTATAAGGACATTCCCGATAAATCTTATGCGAAGCTCGGAACGGAAAAGGCTCTTGCCGTTGCGGATATTCTTGATAAACAGGGCGTTAAGTTCAGCGGAAGAACGGACGGCGATAAGACTACTCTTACCATTTCAAAAGCAGATATGCCGAAGTATAAGGAAGCACTTGCTTCTGTCAACAAAGCATTGTCGGCACAGAAAACAGAGGAAAAAGCAGCCGAACAGACCGAGGAACGCTCACAGCTCTATACGCAGTCCTTTGATTATGCACAGGAAAACGGAGAGGTCAAGGAATTTCAGGAAAGCCACAAGGACAATATGAGTTGTCTTTGGGACATTAAGGCTACGGCTGAAATCTATGCCATTGATGGCAAACTTGACGATTTTCTCAATGACCTTACCGAGAAGTACGGAACTGAAAGACCTCTATATGTTCTGTCAAGAACGATTCAGGAAGTTGACGATATACGTTTCTCTCCCGAAGCCAAGCAGATTGCCGATAAGTTCGACTATCCCGACAAGGACATCGTTCACTCCTTTACGCACCTTTATGTCACGGACATCAAGCCGTCGGTTATCGACGATATGGTGTATAAGCTGAATGAAATGCAGCAGGGACTTGAAAAAGCTCCCGAAATTCAGGCATACACCGGAAATCTCCCCGACAGCAAGATTAGCATTGAAGAACGTAATGCCTACGGTTATGAAAGCAACGAGCTTCTTCCTCTGACAGCAGAAAAGGCTCTGGAGTTCTTCGATAACGATACAGTTTCCGTATATCTTCTCTATTCCGACGGAACGGAAGCTCAGGCAAACGACCGTTCAGACATTGAAAACCACAACGGCATTTTCGGTGTTGAAACTGACGAGTGGTTACGCTATGAAGCGTTTCAGGAGCGTATGGATAAACTTGCAACCGAAGAACCGTCAAAGGAAGCTCTGCTTCTGAACGGAAAGGAATGTGCCGCCGGTATCTATCAGCTCAAAGACATTCCCGAAAACAGGGATTTGCATTTTGCGGGAGCTGAATATCTCGACAAAAAGGGCATTACTCCCGACAGAGATAACTACACGTTGGTTTACACTTTCCCCGTAAATCCCGAAGATTTGCAGGATAAAATCTCATTCCTCAACGATGTTTACCACAAGTTCAATACAGACCACCCGAAGGATTTTGAGGGACATTCGCTTTCCGTAAGCGATGTAGTCGTAATTCAGCATAACGGTGAGTTGTCAGCACACTTTGTTGATAGCTGGGGTTACAAGGAACTTGAAAACTTCGGGGCTGTAAGAGAAAATCCGCTTAAAGCCATTGAGGATACCGTGGAGCAGAATGACAACAGCTTTGACAGCATTATCAATAACACGCCTACAATGGATGAACTTGAAGAAAAGGCTTCAAGAGGAGAGCTTGTATCTGTTATGGATATGGCAAATGCGGCAAAGGCTGACAAGGAAAAAGCGAAACAGGCTAAACAGCCTGACAAGAAGCGTTCTATCAGAGGATATTTGAAGGACGCTTCTGAAAAACCAAAGGAACAGCCGAAGGAAAAGGCAAAGGAAAAAGAGAAAGGAGTTGAGCTATAATGGAATTTTCCGTAGCTGAGATTAACTTTATCTGTATCGTCAAGGGCGATAACCGTGAGGACACTATCAATAACATTTTTGATGTCCTCCCTGACCTTGAGGATAAAGAAATGATTGAGATTGCCGAAACTGTAATCGGCAATCTCGAAAGTATCTCCGACAGCGAATATGATGAGTTCGCTTTTGAAAATAATTACACAGATTAAACCACATTGCCCCTGCTTGAAAAAGCAGGGGGCAAACATTTTAAGAAGGAAATATCCGATGTTTTTTACAAAACCTATTACACCACCTATTATCCGTGAGGAATTCGACGCTTCCAAGAACAGAGGTGTTGATAAGGCTGACATTAAGGCTATTCACCTTGCTTTGCAGAACGGTGAAAAGCTCACAATCGACCGCTATGGTCATATTTATACAGCAGATGGCAGATGGATTGCCGACGGTATGTTAAGAAAATAAAAAAGGTTGCATCAATATCAGATGCAACCTAAAAATGTTATTTTAATAAGGAATTACTTCACCGCTATCTTTTGCCATTCCGCAATATATATTCATATTTCTTTGGACATATGCTTCGTCTAAAGAAAGCGAGGAAAGGTCAAGGATATGTGCGTGCGGCTGCATTCCATTATGTGGATGATTACGATGAATAACGTAAAGATATAATCTTCCATTCAATCTTTTGAATTCCACTTATTCGTTATTATCCCAAAAATAACCCATAAAAATCGCCCCTTTTATCATTTAATTAATTTAAGAGATTTCTCTCTTTCTTTAATTATATATGTTTAATTTCAAATTGTCAATATTTGATTTTAAAATAGCAAAGATAAAATATACCAAGCACTATTGACTTTTACACTTTAAAGTGCTATTATAGAAAAGGAGGAAGAAATGTCTACTAAACTTCAAGAGTATCAGGCTCGGTTGAATGAAAGTACAGAACGACTTTGGAAGGACAGCAACGAATATATGTCGCTGCTACGAACATCGTCAAGGCTTTACAAGTACAGTTTCAAAGACCAAGTTCTGATACATTCACAGCGACCTGACGCAGTAGCTTGTGCCGAATACGACACTTGGGGACGTGAGGATATTACAAACCGATATGTCAAGCGTGGCAGTAAGGGTATCGCCCTCATTGCAGACGACAACGGCAAAGCAAGGCTCAGATATGTCTTTGATTTCTCCGATACGGCGGCAAGGGGCGAACGGTCGAAAAAAACGTTTTTCTGGAGCGTAACTCCCGAAAATGAAAATGCTGTTCTGAAACAGCTCGGAACAAACGCAGTTACTCTTGACACGGCAATACTTGAAAAGGCTCGTGAGCTTGCGAAAAATTACTCAGGTGATTATCTTCACGACCTTACGAGAGAAACTGACGGAACTTTCCTTGAGGAGCTTGATGAATTTAATGTCAGAGCAAGTTTTGAAAATCTGCTTGAAACAAGTATCGCATATACCGTCCTTACAAGGTGCGGATATGAAGCTGATATGTATATCGAAGCGGAAGATTTCCGAGGAATACACGAGTTCAACAGCATTGAAACAATATCTATTCTCGGCAACGCTACAAGCGATTTGTCGGAACAGATTTTAAGAAACATTGAGCGAACGCTCAAAACCGAAAGGCGTAAAGAAAATGACCGAAGCATTACCGAAAACAATGACCGAGAACGGAATTCAGTACACTCTGGACGAGAGGATGCAGACCTATCTTCCCGACTTGGAGCTTCCCGAACAGAAGGAAATCGGGAAATACGGACTGATGAGAAGAACGTACCTGATGAACAACAGGAAAGGAACTTATCAGGCAATGCTCCTGAAGGGAACGCTCAACAGCCACTTGGCGGAGATAGACGAAACAGCGAGCCGCAGGCTCTCGGAAATTCTCCCGAAAATGGCGAAAGAAGCGGGAGCGACCGAGGAACTGAAAGCGACAGACCAGATGACTTGGGTGGGAATGATGAACACTCTGAAAGCTCAGGCAGAGGAAATGATAATCAGCGAACTGATTTACAGCTAAATAAAAATGAAGCAGTATCGGAAACAATTTCTGATACTGCTTTTTCTATGTCCGAAGAAAAGGTGCTTGCCGTTATCAATCATTACGATGAAATGAATGTAAGCAAGCAGGAAACTCTTGATTTCTTCCTTGAAAATGAGGACGGAACACGCAGAGCCGACTTTATAAAGGCGGCATACGGACACCGTGCGGTAGAATTTGAGCTTGACGGAGAAGTTATCGGATACAGAAAGCACGGCGATGGACTTGAAATGTGGGAAGGCTCTCCCGAAAACTCCACAAAGTTCTCTTGGGACGTTGTTCAGGAGCTTACCGCAAGCCTTATAGACCGCCACGAGTTTATCGACCTTCCTGACTTTTTCGATATAGAGCCTGAAATTGAGGAAATAGGCGGATATGACGAGCCTATGCAGTTATCCCTTTTCGGAGATTTTGACGATGAGCCTGTTCTCCCTGCTAATAATTCCGATTATGATTATTCTCCTGCAAGCGTATTTACTCAGGATATGATTGACTATGTACTCCGTGCAGGAAGCAACGAGCCACACAGCTTGGAGCGTATTGTCGCACAGTTTGAGAAAAACAAGGGCGTGGAAAGTAATGCCGAGTTTCTCTGTAAAGAATTCGGCACAGACGGCAGAGGTTTTCTCTATGAAAGTCCCGACGGTCTTGATAAAGCAAGATTTTCAGCTTGGTACGACAAAGACGGTATCACTATCGGTATGGGCGAAACTGCATTTAACCGTTACGGAAGTGTTTCTATGACTTGGGAACAGGTTTCCGAGCGTATCAGCGAGCTTCTGAACGAGGGCAGATTTGCCACACAGGATATTCTCCAAGCGGCAGAGCCATACGACCGCAAACAGCTTGCGGATAAGCTGTGGTATCTTCATCAGGACGTAGAGGTTGAATATTTTATTCCCGATTACTTCTTTACAGGCGGTTTTGATGTAAGCACAGACAAGATTGCCGAAGCATTGCAGGGCGAAAAGCCTGTGCAGGAAATGATTGACGGAATGAAAGACCTCATAAAACAGTATGAAGCAGACCGAGATGTTCTCCGATTCCATTTCCACAACCTCCCTGAAATACTTGAAAAGCTCGAAGATAGACAGCTTGACCGAGTGAAATTCTCCGCAGAGCCGTCCTTTACGGTTAAGCACAAGTATTTCATAACCGACGACGAAAAGAACAAGCTTGTAGCTTCGGGCAGTAATGTTGCAGGCGGCAAGAAAAGAATTGCAAAGTTCTTCAAAGAGCCGCATACAGCAAAGGAAAAGGCTGATTTTCTTAAAAACGAGTACGGTATCGGCGGTAGTGGTCGAAGCGGATATAACACTTGGCACGACTCAAAGGGTCTTGTTCTGAAAAAGGGCAACCTTTCAAATCCCGACGCAGAAGTTACAATGAAGTGGAATGAGGTCGCCGAGCGAGTATCAAAGCTCGTAGCACAGGATAGATTTATCACTCAAAAGGATATTGACGATGAAATCCGATATGCCAAGAGAGTGATTGCAAATGCTTCGGATAATCCTTTTGAAGAACAGAGCATAAAGCAAGCAAAGGCAGTTCTTGAAGAATACGGCATAGAGCTTGAAGAAAAGTCTGAGCCAACGGAAGAAACCGTTTCAGAAGTAGCGGAGGAAGCCGAAGAATACGACGAGGGCGAGGAATTCACTCTTAAAGTCGGAGATAGAATTGAGCTTGATGATGGAATTTATCAGATAATGGACATCGTTGACGGAATAGATGATACTATCTATCAGCTTGCCGATATGGATGGTGAAAGCTACAAGGGATATGCAATAAGCGAAACCGAGCTTTACGAGAACGGCTTTGCCCTTGTTGATGAAGCACCCGAAAAGGAAAGCGTAATCAATGAACCAGCACCCAATATCTCGGAAGTGCCTGAGCTGAACGGCGAAAAGCACGATTTCACTATCACAGACGAAAACCTCGGTGTCGGCGGTGCAAAGTCAAAGTTCAAGGCGAATGTAGAAGCAATCAGGCTTCTCAACGAGCTTGAATTTGAAAACAGACGGGCAACTCCCGAAGAACAGGAAATTCTTTCCCGTTATGTCGGCTGGGGCGGTCTTGCACAGGCATTTGACGAAAACAATTCAGCTTGGTCAAGCGAATTTACAGAGCTTTACACGCTCCTTTCTCCCGATGAGTACGAAAGTGCAAAGGCTTCTACTCTGAACGCACACTATACCTCTCCGACAGTAATCAATGCGATGTATGAAGGACTTGAAAATCTCGGCTTCAAGGGCGGTAATGTGTTAGACAAAACCACGCCGAGATTGATACAATTCCATACT
>ENA-OPJV01000651-OPJV01000651.1-human-gut-metagenome-genome-assembly--contig:-NODE-651-length-12707-cov-1.461666_pt1 | contig 12707 bp, 9 predicted proteins | sample MGYA00241772_ERZ501669 | MGnify/ENA primary metagenome ERZ501669 (study PRJEB25962, sample SAMEA2042290) | human gut metagenome | biome: human gut; feature: human-associated habitat; material: faeces...
TTCCTTGCCAGAGTGGCGTGGGAGAATGACTGGCCTGTAGTGAATCCGGGAGTGGGCAGACTGACAGATACCGTGGAGATTAATCTGCCAAAGTGGACGGCATATACAGCAGAAAGCAATGAATATGTATTCTCTACCATGGGGCAGCTGCCGCCGGAATTTATGGTACTTCGCAATGCGGATAAGTCCCACTATTCTTTGGAAAAGGGCAAAGGACTGTTGATGCTTTTTGATACCCATACGCTGAAAGAACAGGCAAGTCCATCTTATCTGGCACTTAGACAGAAACATCATCATTTCATGGCAAAGGCATTATTGGATGTATCAAACCTGAGTGAGGATAAGAGGGCAGGAATTGCGTATGTACAGAATAATCTCTACAACCTGCGAGTAGAAGTCAATGGTAAAATGGCAGAAGTGATATTATGTGAAAAAGGAACTGACAGACGTGTCATTTCTATGCCGTTACAAGGCTCTAATCCATTAGAAGTCTCATTAGAAGTGGACGGGCTGTCTGCTGCGGTTATTATAGAGGGACAGAAATCACCCGAAGTTGATATACGAACCCTGTCAACAGAAGCAGCCGGCGGCTTCACCGGCTGTACAGTAGGACTTTATGCAGTCGCTGATACCGAAAACACTGACTGCGCCTGCTTTAAACGCTTCTCATATTCAGAAGTTTTGTAAATCGAAAAATTCGTATTATTGCCAGAAAACAGAATTGTGCCGCCTTCCTAATGCATTAGGAAGGCGGCACAATTCGTCCCTTTCTTAATATTCTATAACCTATACCCTTACACATTCACCTTGCTTCGATACTCACTCGGTGTACACTTCTTCTGCTGCTTGAAGATACGGTTAAATGTGGAGATGCTGGAGAAACCGGACTGCAGGGCTACTTCTGTAATAGACAAATCCTGTCTTGACAGCAGCAGTTCAGCAGCTTTGATGCTCCGATAGCATAAGTAGTCACAGAAAGTAAATCCTGTATACTGCTTAAAAAGCCTTGAAAAATGATATTTACTGAATCCGCTCGAATCAGCAATCTCCTCCAGATTCAGTTCTTCTGTATAGTGCTTGTCTATATAATCCAACAGATCATTGAATTTCTTAACATATTCCTTTTGCTTATAGGATCTCACGTTAGGGAAGAGGTCTTGCGTCTGAATATGGTTGTAGCCGAATTTTACAAACAGATTGATCAAAAGAGCATAAATGGTAAGCTCGGCATATTCGTTCTTGCGGAAATATTCATTGCGCATTCTGGCAAGAAGATCATACACATCCTCATAGATATGGGAATAGGATTCTTTTGTCACGAATAAAGGAGCGGTAAGCAGCGATTTAATACCTGCGAAGCCTTTTAATCCTTCCAGGCAACTGATATCCAGCAGATAAATAAAGCGGCTGCCGCTTGATGGCGCAGTCAGCTGATGGAGCTTACCGGGTGGAATAATCAGGATTTCATCAGGTCTAAGATGGTAAGAGATACCTTCCACTTCAACGTCATAATAATTGTCAATGGGGATGATGATCTCCAACGCATTATGCCAGTGAGTGGCATAATTGGACGTTAAATCATTATACCAGATGCGGATAGAAGAACTGTTGCGAAAATCCACGTCTTCACGTCTGTTCTCATCCAATTCCCAAAGTCCCGGAAAATCGCTGTTAGCATCATAATATTCCGAACGTAAATCACCGATTGCGACAGGTTCCATATGTAATCACTCCCTTGTAGTTTTATGTACTCCCGGAATGCTTCACTTAGAAGACTTTGAGAGTACATTTTTGAAATAAGTAACTGCTCAAAATTGCTTTCCACTTTAAATTCGCATGTTTTTGAACAGATACAATATGCACAATAAAAGATAAACTATACAATATAAAAAATAAACAATGCACAAAAGAAAATCAAGTTAAAAGATAAAATAGAGTAATATATGAGGAGAGAATGGAAATATTTGAGAAAATTGTTGGCTAATCAGCGAAATAGCGCAAAATGTGAAGAACAGATAGCAATGACTAGGAAGAATCAGGCATCAAAAAATATATGATAAACCTATCAAATGAAACATTGCCTAACACAGGGGTAAGTAATGGTGGAACAGATAAATCAGGGAGGTAATCAGATGAAACGTAAGAAGTTAATGGCACTATTTATGACAACAGTAGTAACAGCATCCATGCTGGCAGGCTGTGGCGGAGGAGCTTCCACAGCCACTGACAGCAGTGCAGCAGGAGCAGGTAGTGAAAGTGCAGACGGTGATATCACAGATTTTACGATGTTCATAGCAATGCCGGGTTCCGAGATCAATGATGGCAACGAGATTCAGGAGCTGATCGCACAGAAGACCGGAGTAAGGGTAAAGGAAACCTGGCTGACAGGACAGACCGCAGAAGAAGCGATAGGAACAATCGTTGCAGGTGGCGAATATCCTGATTTTATTGATGGTGGAGATGGAACAATGTCTCTTCTGGATGCAGGTGCACTGCTTCCTTTGGATGATTATATTGAGAAATATCCTAATATAAAGGAAATGTATTCGGATGCAGAGTGGGAGAAGTTCCGTCAGGAAGACGGTCATATCTACTGGATCAATGTATTCCAGAACAGCTACGGCGAAGATAAGACAACAACCCATAATGATGAAGCATTCTGGATTCAGTGCAAGGTACTGGAGTGGGCCGGATATCCACAGATTAACACTCTGGACGAATATTTCCAGTTATTAGAGGACTATACAGCAGCCAATCCGACAATGGAGGATGGAACAGCATATATCCCTTATACCATGTTGTGTGATGACTGGAGATACTTCTGTATTGAGAATGCAGGGCAGTTCCTGGATGGCTACCCAAATGACGGTTCTGTTATCGTAGATACCGATAATATGAAAATCGTGGATTACAATACTACAGATACTACCAGGAGATATTTCCAAAAGCTCAACGAAGAATATCAGAAGGGCATGATTGATACAGAATTCGCAACCCAGATTTATGATGAATATATTTCCAAGCTTTCTACAGGACGTGTACTTGGTATGTGCGACCAGTGGTGGGATTTTGCATATACAGTAAATGATGTATTCAAACAGCAGGGGCTGGATCTTCAGGGATGTAACTATGTACCTCTTGGCCTGACTATTGATGAAGGTATGGAGAACCAGTGGCATACATATGGTGATACCTTGAACCAGTCCAGCGGCGTATCTATTACAACAAGCTGTGAAGACCCTGATAAGGCAGCCAAGTTCCTCAATGACATACTGGATCAGGAAATCCATGACCTGAGATTCTGGGGTGTGGAAGGTGTTGACTATCTGGTAGATGATGATGGTATGTTCTATCGTACAGATGAGATGAGGGCACAGGCAGCAGATACAGATTATAAGGCTAATCATATGTGTGGTTATACTTATCTGCCTCAGTGGCTTGGAACCAGCAAGGACGGCAAGAATGCAATGCAGCCAAGCCAGCAGACATCCGAGTTCTTTAATGGGCTTGCAGAGCCTCTTGTTAACACATTCAAGGCTTATAATGCAGACTCCTATGTAGATATGCTTCACTCTGCAAAGAAAGAAATGGGTTCATGGTTTCCTATGTATTCTTATACCAACAGCATGACAACAGCGACTCCTGGTGGTGTTGCATGGACCAAGATGGGTGAGATTAAGCATGAATGGCTTCCTAAGGTAGTTATGTCAGGTGATTTTGAAAGTACATGGGACGAATATATGACAGCATATGAAGGCTGTGATCCTCAGAGCTTCTTGGATGAAATGCAGGCAGAACTGGACAGAAGAGCAGCATTGGCTGAATAGTCATTTATGGGAAGGGGCAGGGCTTCTGCCTCTTTCCTTTGAAAAAGGCAAAGCTGGAAAGGGATGGTTATTCATATGGCTAAGAAAGAAAAAGAAAACAAGGTCAAGATTACGTGGAAAGAAATAAAACGCCAGAAATTTCTTTTGATCTGTTCTGCCTTGTTCGTTATTTATGGAGTGATGTTCTACTATCTGCCTTTGGGCGGCTGGATTATGGCATTCCAGAACTATAAACCGAAGGATGGATTGCTTCATTCAGCCTTTGTAGGGCTGGATAAGTTCAAATTTTTATTTACAGATGCTGTTTTTCTGCGGGTAATCCGCAACACGCTGGCAATGGGTGTATTGAACCTTGTGACCAGCTTTATTATGGCAATCGTATTCGCAATTCTTTTAAATGAGATTACATCCAGAATCTGGAAGAAGTCAGTGCAGACCATATCATATCTGCCACACTTCCTGTCATGGATTATTGTTACAGGTATTATGCATGATGCGCTGTCTACAACAGGTATCATCAATGAACTTTTAATGAAATTACATCTGATTAACACAGAAATCAATTTCTTTGCACATCAGAAATATTTCTGGCCAATTGTGGCTTTTGCCAATCTGTGGAAGGAGACAGGCTGGAATGCCATCATTTATCTGGCGGCAATCACAGCCATTGATCCGTGTCTGTATGAGGCAGCGTCCATAGATGGTGCAGGAAGATGGGCGAAGATTCGATATATTACACTTCCTGGTATTAAATCTACGATCATGATCCTTCTTCTGATGAATGTAGGTAATGTGCTGAATGCAGGGTTTGAAGTGCAGTATCTGCTTGGCAATGGACTGGTTCAGAATGTATCCCAGACTATCGACATTTACGTATTGAAATGGGGTATCAGCCAGAACGATTATTCTCTGGGTACGGCAGCAGGTATCTTTAAGAGCGTGGTCAGCATTATTCTGATTATTATAGCGAACCAGCTGGCTAAGGGTGCCGGAGAAGAAAGGTTATTTTAGGTGATCATTATGAAGAAAAAGAAATCCACAGCAGATATTATTTTCATAGTGTGCAATACGATATTCATGGTGGCATTTGTAATTATCACACTGTATCCTGTATTGAACACTCTGGCGATTTCCCTGAATGACGGTATCGACACTGTCCGAGGAGGAATACATCTTATACCCCGTAAATTCACATGGAAGAATTACACAACAGTAATACATAAGCAGAATATTATGACGGGCGCTTATATCACGGTGCTCAGAACCATAATCGGTACACTGGTTTCTCTTGTAACCAATGCATTGCTGGCATTTATCGTAAGCCGCAAGAGATTCCTGTTCCGCTCCCAGTTATCTCTGTTCTGGGTTATCACAATGTATGTCAATGGTGGTATGATCCCCACATTCCTGGTATACAGAGGCTTTCACCTGACTGGTACTTTCTGGGTGTATATTGTGCCTGGTGCAGTCAGTGCATTCAATATGCTGGTCATGAGGACTTATATGCTGGGGCTGCCGGATTCTCTGGAAGAATCTGCCCAGCTTGATGGAGCCGGATATTTTACGATTTTTACAAGAATCATTTCACCATTATGTAAACCGGTATATGCAACGGTTGCGTTGTTCGTGGCAGTTGGCCAGTGGAATTCCTGGTTCGATGCTATGCTTTATAACAGGATGAAGCCTGAATATACCACCTTACAGTATGAATTGATGAAGCTGCTTTCCTCTGTTATGCAGCAGAGCGGCAGTGCAGATTCCATGAAAAATGCAGCAGCAGAGGCGATTACCCCGGTATCTATCCGTGCTGCAGCGACTATGGTCACTATGCTTCCTATCGTATGTATTTACCCATTCATGCAAAGATATTTCGTAACAGGTCTTACGATTGGCGGTGTCAAAGAATAAAAAATACAGCATTCTAAAAAAAACACACCTTTTGCAAAAAAAGGTGTATTTTTTGCCTTTTTCCATTGCCTATAATAAAGCCATACAAAGCAAACAAAGTAAAAAATATCGGGTATAGTTAAAAAGCTTTGGGAAAAAGGAGGAAACAATATGAAGTTAAGAAAGGTAATGGCACTGACATTAGCAGGAACAATGGCACTGGCAGCTGTAGGCTGTGGATCAGATGCATCTACAACAAATGATGCACCGGCAGCAAGTACTGCAACAGAAACCAAAACGGAGACTAAGACAGAAACAGCAACAGAGACAGCACAGGCACAGGAAACATCTCTGGAAGATGTTAAGAATTTAAACGATGGCAAGCTGGTCATCTGGACACTGGCAAATGACCTGATTGATTTCGGTGAGAGATTCCAGGAAAAGACAGGCGTAGAAGTAGAAACAGTAGTTATCGAGCCTGCTAACTATCCTACGAAAGTACAGACAGCGCTTCTTGGTGGTGAGTCAGAACCGGATATCATTGTTGGTGAGCCTAAGATGCTGGAAGATTTCTATGACGCCGGATTCTTTGAAGACCTGGATGCCTTTGGTGCACAGGATTATGCAGATGAAATCGTAGATTATGTATGGGAAGTTGGTCAGGATGCAGATGGCATTCAGAGAGCAATCTCCTATCAGATCACACCGGCAGGCATTTACTATAGAAGAGACATTGCCAAGGAAGTATTCGGCACAGATGATCCTGATGAGATCGGTAAGAAGTTCGCTGATTATCCCACAATTCTTGAAACCGCTCAGGAATTGAAGGATGCAGGCTACAGAATCTTCTCATCAGATGCTGAAATGAACGTATTCTCAGGAGATTCCGCATGGGTACTTGATGATACTCTGAATGTAGATCAGGCAAGACTTGATTACATGGATCTGTGTGTAGAGTTATATCAGAATGACCTGACAGCATACGCAAACCAGTGGTCAACACCATGGTATCAGGCTATGGCTGGTGAAGTTCCTATTCTGACAGCAGACATTCAGTCTTATGCAGATGATTCGGTCAATGTATGGGATGCAGACCAGTTTGCAGAGGCAACAGCAAGTCTTGATAAGACAGAAGTATTTGCATTTGGCCTTCCTGCATGGGGCGTTCTGACCATGAGAGATAACGTAGGCGATACATCTGGTAAATGGGGCGTTTGCTCAGGTCCTGCTTACGGATTTGATGGTGGTACATATATCGGTATTTCTTCTCAGTCCAAGAGAAAAGAGACAGCATGGGAATTCGTAAAGTTCTGTACTCTCAATGAAGATACAGCTGACTGGTGGATTGATTACTCACAGGGTGATACCGTATCCTTAAAGTCTGCATTAGAGAAGCATAAAGATGATGAGAATGCAATCTATGGCGGTGAGAAGCTGTACCAGTTCTGGTTAAAGCAGGCAGAAGGCATTGATACTTCCAAGGTTACAAGATATGACCAGGCAATTGGTGATGCATTCGGCAATGCAATCTCTTCTGTAAAGACAGGAGAGAAGACGAAAGAGGATGCACTCAATGATTTCTATGATGTCATTGAATCTACCTATCCTGAAATTAAAGTAGTCAGATAAGCTGACTCTGGAATATGAAACCGTGTCTTGGTCTGCCTTAGGGCAGACCACGCGGTATGGAAAAGAGGAGGACATGGTTTTATGAAGAAAAAGAGCATCAAAAACTATAACAGGGCGGGATATTTATTTGTATTGCCTTTTGTAATCGTATTTCTGATCTTTAATGTATACCCGGTATTGAGAACTCTGTATTTAAGCTTTACCAATGCAAAGATAGCAGGAGTAGGCAAGATACAGTGGGTATGGTTCGACAATTATATAAGAGTTATTACAGACAAATTTTTCTGGCGTGCCCTTGGTAATACTTTAAGAATCTGGGGCGTCAATATTGTATTACAGCTGGGACTGGCATTCCTTTTGACTATCATATTCAGCGATATCAAATATAAGATAAAAGGATTGGGCATCTTCAGAGTCATTTATTATCTGCCTAACCTGATCGCAGCGACTTCTGTAGCATTCCTTTTTAAAACATTACTGGATTGGCGTTATGGTACGTTCAACCAGATCATTTATCAGGTATTCAAGTTCTTTGGTAAAAGCTATAATCCCATTGACTGGCTGGGAACAGCAGCACATGCAGGCAGTACGATAGCAGTAATCAGTGCATGGATGTGGTTCGGTAATTCCTTTATTATGCTGATGGCAGGTGTGCAGGGCATATCAAAGGATTATTTTGAAGCGGCTGCAATAGATGGAGCCGGAAGATGGACAGTATTTGGAAAAATCACATTACCTCTGTTAAAACCGATTCTGCTTTATGTGGCAATCACATCACTGATTGGTGGTTTACAGATGTTCGACCTTCCTTATCTGATGGCTGATAAGGCAAGTGCATCCTATAATTCAGTACAGACAGCGGTAATGTATCTCTATAAATTCGGTTTTGAAACTGGTACGACACAGACAGGCTATGCATCTGCAATTGCCTATATCCTGTTCCTGATCATTCTGACAGTATCTGTTGTACAGTTCAAATTATTTAATAAGGAGGATTAGACTATGAGTATCGGTGATAAGATCAAAAAAGGTATTCTCTATGTTCTTTTAATCCTGTTGGGTGCAGCGTGTCTGTTCCCGTTCCTGCTGATGATCGTAAATGCAACGAGAAGCGGTGTGGAGATCACAAGATCCTTTACCCTGATTCCAAGCAACCATATCAAGGAGAACTGGGAAGTCGTATTCAGTTACTTTAACCTGTTCAAAGGTATGTGGAACAGCTTACTGGTAGCCGTACCGGCAACTCTCTTCACAGCATATTTTTCAGCACTGACAGCATATGGTCTGGCGATGTATCAGTTCAAAGGCAACAAATTGATATTTACTACTATTCTGGTATTTATGATGATTCCAGGACAATTGGGGTTGATCGGCTTCTACAATCTGTGTACGAAGTTACATCTTGTTAATTCCTATATCCCTTTGGTTATTCCGGCAATCGCAGCACCGGGAACCGTATTCTTCCTAAGACAATATGTGTTGTCGGTGCTCCCTCCCTCATTGATAGAGGCAGCAAGAATTGATGGCGCAGGAGAGTTATATTCTTTCCACAGAATCGTACTTCCTGTTATGTCACCGGGTATCGCAACCATGTCCATCATGGCATTCATTGGTAACTGGAATTCCTATCTCACACCAATGATTATCCTGAATAAAAACGATAAATTCACGTTACCTGTTATGATGGCTACACTGAGAGCTTCTACAGATATTCAGTCCAATCAGGGTGCAATCTATCTGGCAGTTGCAATATCAGTTATTCCAATTCTGATCGTATTCTGCTTCTGCTCCAAGTATATCATCAGCAGTATTTCTGCTGGAAGTGTGAAAGAGTAAATGCTTATGAACAAAGGGTATGAGTATATAGATCAATATGGAAGCTTCCGTATGGAAGATCCACAGAAATACAGCTATTTGTATTTCCCGATTGCAAATGATGCAGGAATGAAGAGTTCGCTGACACCGGTTCTTGGCGGAGATGCCAAGACCGGTCAGAACACATTTCTCTTACAGCCGGTCAGCGCTGAAGAACTGCATAATAATAAGAGTACCAGAAATTTCTGGTGCAGAATAAATGACACAGATGTCATTTCACTGACAGGAGCAGGAGCTTCGGATGAAGTCAGAAAATATGAGAAAAAAAACGATGAAGAACAGAAACCGACTACTACATTAGAGGCCGGTTTCATGTGGCATAAGATTTATCACGAGCTGCCCATGGAAGGACTTTCCAGCGAGATACTTTCCTTCGTACCATGTACAGATGATACCGTAGAGCTTATGATGGTGACACTGCATAATAACAGTAAGGAAGCAGTGAAAGTACAGCCTGTGGCAGCGATTCCCATATATGGCAGAAGCGCAGATAATCTGAGAGACCACAGACATGTGACCAGTCTTCTGCACCGTATCTACACACTGGAAGAAGGCGTAGCCGTAAATCCTGTACTGACTTTTGATGAAAGAGGTCATAAGAAGAACCGTGTACAGTATTATGCACTGGGAGCGGAAGGCGATGGCACCAAGCCTGTCGGCTTTTATCCTGTGGTGGAAGACTTTATAGGAGAAGGAGGCAGCCTGGCAGCGCCTGGAGCCTTATATGAAGGGCTGACACCGCAAAAGGCAGGAATAGAGATTGATGGATATGAAGCACTGGGCGGTATTGTCTATGCGGATAAGAAGATAGAGACGGGAGAAAGTGCTTGCTGGATCATTATGATGGGGATTCAGGAGAGTGATAATGTGGAAGCAGACAGCGTATGGATGACTTCCCTGCAGCAGATATATTCCAGATATGCGTCATTAAATAACCTCAATCAGGCATATGAACAGACAAAACAGACCTGGCGTGAACGTGTAAAAGCATCTTATCAGTCCGGGAATCATGAGTTTGACCAGTTCATGAACTGGGTAAGCTTCCAGCCGATTCTTAGAAGAATCTATGGCTGCTCTTTCCTGCCACATCATGATTATGGCAAGGGTGGAAGAGGCTGGCGTGATCTGTGGCAGGACTGTCTGGCACTGTTGATGATGAACCCTGATGGTGTACGCAGGATGCTCATTGATAATTATGGCGGTGTCCGTGTAGATGGAACCAATGCAACGATTATCGGAACGAAGCCGGGAGAATTTATTGCAGATAGAAATCATATTACCCGTGTATGGATGGATCATGGGATGTGGCCGCTTCTGACGACTGCATTCTATATTGACCAGACAGGAGATCTCTCCATATTACTGGAAAAGGCACCTTATTTCAAGGATGCACAGATCATACGAGGAACAGCTAAGGATGCTAACTGGAATGAGACACAGGGATGCTGGCAGAGAGATGCACAGGGCGATATTGTGCAGGGCAGCATTCTGGAACATATTCTGGTTCAGCATCTGACAGCCTTCTATGAAGTGGGTGAACATAACCACATGAGGCTGCGGGATGCCGATTGGAATGATGCACTGGATATGGCAAATGAGTGTGGAGAGAGTGTTGCCTTTACGGCAGCATATGCAGGCAATCTGAGGACTCTTGCAGAGCTGCTTGCGGCACTGGAACAGCGGATGCATGTACAGGAAGTAGAGCTTCTGGCAGAGCTGGAACCACTGTGGAAGCAGGCTTCTGCAGTGTATGAGAATATTGCAGCCAAACAGATGAGCCTGAATGAGTATTGTAGAAGCTGTTCGCATCAGGTAAGTGGAAGACGTAAGAAGGTTGCAATAAAGATAATCGCAGACAAACTGACACACATGTCAGAATGGATCATGAACCATATCAGAGAGACAGAATGGATAGAAGACAAGAATCAGGGATGGTTCAACAGCTATTATGATAATCATGCCAGAGCAGTAGAAGGACATTTTGACAGCGGCGTACGCATGATGCTGACAGGACAGGTATTTGCCATTATGTCCAGCACTGCACAAGAGGAACAGATCAGACAGATTGTAAAGGCGGCAGATGCCTATTTGTATGATGCAAAAGCAGGTGGATATCGTCTGAATACGGATTTCCATGAGCGTAAGGATGATCTGGGCAGAATGTTTGGCTTTGCCTATGGTCATAAAGAAAATGGAGCTGTGTTCTCCCATATGACGACCATGTATGCCAATGCATTGTATCAGAGAGGCTTTGCAAGGGAAGGCTATAAGGCTTTGCATACACTGTATGAACAGGCTGCTAATTTTGAAGTGAGCAGGATTTATCCTGGAATCCCGGAGTATTTCAATGACAGGGGAAGAGGAATGTATCATTATCTCACAGGAGCAGCCAGCTGGTATATGATGACGGTTGTAACACAGATGTATGGAGTCCGTGGCAGGCTGGGAGATCTGTGTCTGTCACCAAAGCTTCTGGCAGAGCAGTTTGATGAGGAACACAGGGCGGCAGTCAATGTGGAGTTCGCAGGAGTACCGATAGAGGTGGTGTACCACAATGACGGGCTATGTGACTATGGAGCATACAGAATAGATCAGGTAAGGCTGGATGAGGCAGAGATAGAGATTACACCGGATAGGGAAGTGAGCATTCCAAAGAATAAAGTGACACGGCTGTCACATGACAGGACACACAGAATAGATGTCCGGTTAGTTCCGATAGAAAGTAGTTCCAATAGAAAGGTAAGGTAGAGCAAATGATTGATGCGAAGGGAAGATTCATCATAGATAATTACGGGAGAAAGCCGGCATTTGCCAGCTTCCTTCCAGGCATCGGCGGTATCAGCGGGATTCCCCTCTGGTGTTATTATGTAAACAGGGGGCAGTGCATCTCCTGCTTTGGATCAGAGGATAAGGATCATTCTATTATGGAATTTGTTCCTGCACATCAGGCATATCTGCATACCGGCAGGATGGGGTATCGTACTTTTCTGAAGGTGAATGGTGCGTTCTATGAAGCTTTTGCCGATACGGACAGACAGCAGACCATGTGTATTGACCAGAATGTGCTTCGCATTGAGGAAAAGGCGCAGGATAAGGGAATTGTGACCAGAGTGACCTATTATACGCTTCCCGAAGAGAAGCTGGGGGCACTTGTACGTAAGGTGGAATTGCAGAATATAACTAACCAGCCTGTTGAAGTGGAATACCTGGACGGCGCTCCTGCAATCGTACCATATGGTGTGAATCAGGACAGCATGAAGAATATGACACAGACTGCCAAGGCATGGATGCAGGTCGAGGATGTCTGTGCGGGCAGACCGTATTTCAGAGTGCGCGCCAGTATGGCAGATTCCACACAGGTCGTAGAAATCGAAGGGGGCAATTTCAGTATTGCCATTGGGCATGATGGCAGCAGATTAAGCCCTGTTGTAGACGCAGAAGCGGTATTTGCCTATCATACGCCATATGAACATCCACACATTTTCCTGG
>ENA-OPJV01000668-OPJV01000668.1-human-gut-metagenome-genome-assembly--contig:-NODE-668-length-12474-cov-1.400354_pt1 | contig 12474 bp, 7 predicted proteins | sample MGYA00241772_ERZ501669 | MGnify/ENA primary metagenome ERZ501669 (study PRJEB25962, sample SAMEA2042290) | human gut metagenome | biome: human gut; feature: human-associated habitat; material: faeces...
GGAACTCACTTGGGAAGCCCTCAAGAACAATTACGTCATCAACGGTGGCAACGACCTCGCCAAAGCTAAAACTCTTGCGTCCGCGGGTCTTTCCGGAGCACTCGGTGGAGAGTTCTACAATCCTTTCAAGAATTACAAGTGGGCTGACCTCATCGATCCTGAGACAGGAAGGGTTCGCTCCGACGCGGTTTCCGCCTGGGACGACAACTGGATGGATGTCCTCACGGAAGACAAGGCTGTCCGCCAGGAGTATCAGCTTGGTGTCAGCGGTGGAACGCATAAGACAAAGTATGCGTTCTCTCTCGGTTATCTTGACGACAAGGGTGTCCTCATCACAACCAAGTTCAAGCGTTATTCCCTCCGCGCCAACGTTGACCACTCGGTTAACGACTGGATGAAACTCGGTGCCAGCGCAAGCTATGCGTACACTAACCAGAACAGCTCGCAGTACTCTGACACCCAGACCGGTAACGCATGGTATACAGCTCAGTTCATGGCTCCTATCTATCCTGTCTATCTGAAAGACGACAGCGGTGCCAACCTGCTTGACGAGTTCGGCAACAAACAGTACGACTACGGTGAGAACGGCCGTCCCAAGGCAGCCAACTTCAACGTTGTCGGAGACCTCTATGACAACAGCAATGAGATCCTCCGCGACAACTCCGGTGTCCGCGCCTATGCCATCATCGGAGGAGACAGCGACGCCATGGGAATATTCAAGGGTCTGTCTTTCTCCACAAACTTTGGAGCCGACATCACAAACATGAACAGAACCTCCTATTACAACCCTTACCACGGTGACGGAAAATCACAAGGAGGTTCTGTGGACAAGTTCTCTACACGTACATTCTCCTACACATGGAACCAGATTCTCAAATACGAGCGCAACCTGAATGATTTCCACTTCCTTGGACAGCTTGGACACGAGTACTACAACTACCAGTACAAGTACCTCGCAGCTGACCGCACAGGTGTCTATCCTGGAATCAAGGAACTCGACCCGGCAACCAACGTGACAGGAAACCGCTCATATTCCGATGTTTATCGCATGGAATCCTTCTTCGGACGTCTTGCCGCCGACTATGCCGACAAGTACTACATTGAAGCCACATGGCGTACCGACGGTTCCTCTCGTTTCTACAAGGACAACCGCTGGGGACAGTTCTGGTCACTCGGTGGATCATGGCGTGTGTCACAGGAAGCGTTCATGAAGGACATCACCTGGATTGACAACCTCACAGCCCGCCTCTCTTATGGAGAGCTTGGTAACGACTCCATCGGTTCTTACTACGCATGGCAGTCATTCTACGATCTTACTTATGCCAATGCCACGAACCCTGGCGCCCTCGTGTCATCTCTCGCAAACCCTGATGTGTCATGGGAGAAGAAAGGCTCTTGGAACGCAGGTATCGAAGGTGCATTCTTCCACAAGGTTTTGAACCTTACTCTTGAGTACTACAACTCAAAGACAAGCGACATGCTTCTGTCCTTCCCTATGGCCGCCTCAACGGGCTTCACCGGTTACAATGCCAACGTAGGCTCGATGAGAAACCAAGGATTTGAGGGCACGTTCAAGGTCAACTGGCTGAATAAGGCCGACTTCCGCGCAAGCTCTACTTTGATGACCTACCTGAACAGGAATAAGGTTCTCCATCTCACCGGAGAGTCTGACACCATCACATCAGGCGCTTACGTAATCAAGAAAGGAATGCCTATCTACACTTATTATGTGCCGAAGGCGGCCGGTGTTGATCCGGCCAACGGACAGCTCCTTTACTATGCTTACGAGACAGATAAGGATGGCAACAAGGTTGAAGGCTCCGACTACATCACCAGTGACGAGGCCGCTGCCAACGCCAGCAAGTACTACTTGGGCAGCCGCGAGGCCAAGATCCAGGGTTCATTCGGATCGGACTTCCAGTGGAAATCATTTGATTTCAGCTTCCTCACCACTTTCTCCGTAGGCGGCAAGGTTTATGACTCGCTTTACGCTTCGTCCATGGAGACCACCTACACGGGTGACACTTGGAACAGACATATTCTTCGCCGCTGGCAGAAACCGGGCGATGAGACTGACGTTCCTGCGGTTCTCTCAAATTCCGGAAGACTTTCCGCTGACAGATGGCTTGTCGACGCCTCTTACTTCGCGATCAAGTCTGTACAGTTAGGCTACACTCTCCCGACCAAGTGGACAAAGAAGGCCGGCATCAAGTCCCTCCGCCTTTTCGCGGTCGGTGACAACATCGCTCTCTTCAGCAAGCTTCAGGGTCTCAACCCTCAGTACAACCTCACCGGAGGAACAAACTGGTCATACACTCCGACCAGAACCTACTCCATTGGTGTTGACATCAATTTCTAACGATAGGAGGAATAAGAATTATGAAAAGAATACTATACGCTTTGATGGCTCTTGCGGCTCTGTCCTTCACATCCTGCAAGTCTGATCTTCTTGACACCAATCCCACCGACCAGGTTTCCGGTGACACCATGCTCAAGACCACGGACGGTGGCTACATGGCCTTGAACGGAATGATCCGCTACTTCTGGCAATGGGGACAGACCACCGAGGGTAACTACCACCAGTGCTTCGGTCCGCAGTCCTATAACCTTATGGCCGACCTCATGGGAGAGGATATGGTGATGTCCGCACAGGGTAGCGGATGGTTCTGGTTTGATTACCTGTACAACGTCAAGTCAAGATGGAACAGCACCTCATGGAGATCCTACGACACATGGAATTACTACTACACCATCATCTCAAACGCCAACTACATCATCAACGGCAAGGAGGGTATGACCGGATCCACAGATGACATTGACTACATCATAGGGAACGCCTACGCATTCCGCGCCTACTCCTACGCCTACTGCGCGATGATATTCGCCCGTAGTTACATAGGTCACGAAGACAGGCTTTCAATTCCTATCTACACAGAACCTACCTTTGCGGGAACAGAAGGGAAGGCACGTTCTACCAACAGAGAGGTGTTCGCACAGGCGATGAGTGACATCAATGAGGCAATCTCCCTCCTTGGAACAAAGGCCCAGAAGCACTGCTCGCACTTTGATCAGTATGTGGCCAACGGCCTGAAGGCGCGCATCGCTCTCTACATGGGTGACTACCAGACGGCTCACGATGCCGCCGTCATTGCTGTCAAGGGCGGTTCATTCGCATTCAACAAAGATTTCCACTACAATGACGCCACTGACAAGAGCGTTCTTTGGGGTGCGGAGATCATTCAGGCACAGGGCACTACCAACCCTCAGTTCCTCGTGCACATGGACATACGTTACAACAACGGTGGTGGTTATGGCGGAACAGCCAGAAAGTGCGCGTCAGCATGGCTATACAACAAGATGGCACCCAACGACGCCCGTACCAAATGGTGGAACTACGAGACACTTCAGGATAAAAAGACAAAGGGCTATCAGCAGTGGAAGTTCTTGTTCGCGGATCCTGCCAACACCTACACCGGTGCCGATCACATCTTCATGCGCGTTCCTGAAATGCAGCTCATCATCGCAGAGACAGCATGCCGTCTGGGTAATGAGTCAGAGGCAAAGGCAGCCCTTAACGAACTCATGAAGACTCGTCAGGAAGGTTACGATTGCAGTTCCAAGACTGGTACAGCGCTCGGAAAACTCACAACCGATGAGACAGGTTCCCTCCTTGAGGAAATTATTCTTCAGCGCCGAATTGAACTTTGGGGCGAATATGGACGTGTCTATGACATCAAGCGCCTCCGTCAGGGCTTCAAGCGCACCGCGGACATGGGACACCCTGTCGCGGCTCTCCTGAACAACCTCCACACAGATGACCCCGAGACATTCGACTGGGTGCTCACATTCCCTTCAAAAGAAGTTGACGCCAACAAGCTCATACTTCAGAATCCTACCGGAAGTTATCCTACGAACGAGGATCTTGAAGGTGATGACCCGTCAAAGGCTCCTAAGACAGAATAATTTGACAACATAAGATCATTATGAATATGAAAAAAATAATCAAGACTTATCTCGGAATAGCATTCGCGCTCTTTCTGGCAGTGTCTTGCGACACCGAAAACAAAGGCGCAATGTACACCCCGGAAGGAACGGACACTGGCGTGTCTTTCCTCAGCGGCACATCCGGTGACACAGAGATCAATTCCAAGGCGGCCAAATTTGACATTACTGTAGGCCGTAGCAAATGCGATCAGGCAGCGACTGTAAAGATCACAGGAACTCTTCCTGACGGCATCACCGCTCCTGCCACGATTTCATTTGAAAAGGGGAAAAGCGAGACCATGCTGTCCCTTGACATCTCCAAGATGGAAATAGGAAAAACCTACAAAGGAACCGTAACGTTCGCTGACGAGACCGAATACAATGGAAAGATAGCGATCACCTCAAATACTTTCACCCTGGCGAAAGCCTACACATGGACTTCCATCGGCACAGGTGAATGGTTTGACGGACTCGCACTCCAGATTTCTGACTCAGACCTGAACATTGTCAAGGTTGATGTCCTCAAAGCTGAGGGATTCAACCGCTGGCGCATCATGAACCCTTACCCTAAAGACAAGGTAGTTCTGGCATGGGATGAGGACTCGTTCGTCGGCGGAGCCAATGATTACATTGAGTTCTACACTCTTGACGAGGCAAAAGGAACAATCAAGTTCGACCAGAAAATCTACTGCGGTCTGAATTATGAGAAAAAGGGTAAGATTGTGTACACTTATCCTTCTTCTTACAGTGCGACCTATGCCGAAAAGGATGCGGATAACAAGTTTGTGGATGCCCAGCATGTTCAATTCTGTGTTCCACGTCTGATAGATGGCACAACGAGCTGGTTCAATTTCGGATATATGTACCTCGGAATGCCAGGCTCAGGCGACCTTGCCAAGTGGCTGGCGGAGGACTGATATTCACCAACAGCTTCGGCTGAATGATCAAGAGGAGGATCGGCACCCGGTCCTCCTCTATTCATTTTTCAATTTTGACGGACAAAGGTTGGAATATTCCTGAGCAAGATCTATTGTTCCGAAGCCACCACTGTTGTGTCCAAAAAAGTTCCTATCTTTGTAAGTAATGAACTAAAAAAGGACAGGCCGTATGCTTTACCCGATTGGAATACAGAGTTTTGAGAAGATCCGCCAGGGCGGGTATGTCTATGTCGACAAGACCGATCTTATCTACAAGATTGCCAAGACCGGTCAATACTACTTCCTGAGCCGCCCCAGGCGTTTCGGAAAGAGCCTTCTGCTCTCGACGATGGAGGCATACTTCCGGGGAAGGAAGGAACTCTTCGACGGGCTTGCGATCGCCTCGCTGGAGAAGGACTGGACGGAGTACCCGGTGCTGCACCTGGATCTGAGCGGAGTCGCTTACAATCAGGAGGAAGTGATTGCAAAGGTTCTGTCCAACGCTCTTTGCAAATGGGAAAAGGAATACGGGAGCGAGAACAATTCTGACATCCCCGGAATCCGCTTCGGCAATGTCATCGAAGCAGCCTGCCGGAAGACCGGCCGTCAGGTGGTGATCCTTGTCGATGAATATGACAAACCCGTCATCGACAACCTCGACCGCCCGGAGCTGCGTGACAAGATCCGCGAGGAGCTCCGCGGCTTCTACGGCGTGATGAAGTCCAAGGACGGGTGCATCCGCCTGGGCTTCCTCACTGGTGTCACCAAGATCGGGAAGATGAGCGTGTTCAGCGACCTGAACAACCCCAAGGACATCTCGATGGACTCCCGCTACACGGACATCTGCGGAGTGTCCGAGACAGACCTCACGGACTGTTTCGCGGAAAGCGTCAGGGAACTCGCCGAGGCCAACGGACTCTCCGAGGAGGAGTGCCGCCAAAAGCTGGCCCTGATGTACGACGGCTACCACTTCTGCGAGGATTCAACCGGGGTCTACAACCCGTTCAGCCTTCTGAACACCTTTGACAGCCTGAAGTTCCGGGAGTACTGGTTCGAGACGGGCACGCCGTCCTTCCTCGTCAAGGTGATGAGGAAGACCTCCTATGACGTGACCCGCCTGTCGAGCGACCTCGTGGGCTCCTCGCTTCTGACCGACGTGAACACGGCGTTCCTCAATCCCGTCCCGCTTCTTTACCAGAGCGGCTACCTCACCATCAAGGGCTTTGACCCGCGCTTCAACCTCTACACGCTCGGATTCCCGAACATGGAGGTGAAGGACGGCTTCCTTAACTTCCTGCTGGGATACTATGCCCCGACCCAGAGCGACTCCACCAACACCCTCATATCCCTCATGTCGATGGATGTCGAATCCGGCAACCCGGAAAGCTTCATGACCCGTCTGGACGCCCTCTTCGCCAGGACAAACTACCAGATCCAGGGCGACTGCGAGAAAGACTTCCAGTATGCGATGTACATCATCATCGAGCTGATGGGAGAATATGTCGAGACAGAGCGCACGACCTCCGACGGCCGCATCGACATCCTCATCAAGACCAAGGACTACGTCTACATCATCGAGATCAAGACCGACTCCACCCCGGACGAGGCCCTCGCGCAGATCGAGGAGAAAGGCTACGCCCGCCCGTTCGCCGACGACCGCAGAAGGATATTCAGAGTCGGCGTGAACTTCTCCACCGCAAACCGACGCATCGACGGCTGGAAGGTGATTGGATAAACTGGTAGGATAGACTTGTCTGGCCAGGCTATGGGGTTATATTCGGGAATCATTCGCATAGGGAAGGGACAGGCAAACAATCATTAACTGAGGTAAAGCGTTGATTTGACACTGAATAACATTGAAAAATATTATTATGAACAAAAGAATCCTTGCGGCCGCGGGAGGGATCCTGTGCCTGCTTTCATCCTGTGACAACAAAATGAACCCATTGCTTACAGACTCCACGCTGCCGTATGGCGCGCCTCAGTTCGACAAGATCAAGACTGAGCATTACCTGCCTGCGTTCGAGCAGGCCATCACCGAGGCCAAGGCCGAGATTGACGCTATCGTGAACAATCCGGACGCGCCGACTTTCGAGAACACGATCGCCGCTCTGGACGAGGCAGGGGGCCGTCTGAACGATGCCGCCGGCATATTCTATAATTTGATGGAGGCCGACACGAACGATCAGATGCAGGACATCGCGGAGAAAGTCTCCCCGATGATGACTGAATATTCAATGTACGTCTCGCTGAACGAGCCGCTGTTCGCCCGTGTCAAGGCCGTGCACGAGAGCGCAGAGGGGCTGGAGCCGGATCAGGCGAGGCTTCTGGAGAAGACCTGGAAGTCGTTCGTGCGCAGCGGAGCCAACCTCGGTGCGGAGGACAAGGAGACCTACAGCAAGCTCAGCGAGCAGCTCTCCCTGCTGACCCTCCAGTATGGAAAGAACGTGCTGGCCGCGACCAACGCTTTCACGCTGAACCTTACCGATGAGGCTGATCTTGAGGGGCTTCCGGATTTCGTGCGTGAGGCTGCCGTGGAGACGGCCAAGTCCAAGGAAATGGAGGGCTGGGCGTTCGACCTTTCGGCCCCGAGCTATGGTGCGTTCATGAAGTACAGCACCCGCCGCGACCTTCGTCAGAAGATGTGGATGGCCTACAACACAAGGGCCACGGAAGGGGAGAACAGCAACATCGAACTCTGCCGCCAGATAGCCGAATCGCGCCTGAAGATAGCGAATATCCTTGGCTACGAGACCTATGCCGACTATGCGCTTGAGGAAAGGATGGCGAAGAATCCTCAGACTGTCAACGAGTTCATTCAGAAACTCTTGGAACCTTCGCTTCCTGCCGCAAAGGCCGAGGTCAAGGAACTTTATGAATATGCCCGTGCGAACGGCTTCGAGGACTCTGAGATCCAACCTTGGGACTTCGGATTCTGGTCGGAGAAACTCAAGGACGCCCGCTATTCCATCAACGATGAGCAGCTCAAGCCATATTTCCGTCTGGAAAGCTGCATCGACGCGGCTTTCGGTCTGGCTGGGAAACTCTATGGCCTGACGTTCGAGGAGAGGAAGGATATTCCTGTATATCACCCGGATGTGAAGGTCTATGACGTGAAGGACGCTGACGGTGTGCACAAGGCGTTGTTCTACGCTGACTTCTTTCCGCGCACAAGCAAGAGGGGAGGGGCCTGGATGACCGAGTTCCGTGGCCAGAGCATCGTGAACGGTGTGGAGAAACGTCCGTTCATCAGTCTTGTGACCAACTTCACGAAACCGACTGCCGGGAAGCCGGCGCTCCTGACCCACGATGAGCTGACGACTTTGCTTCACGAGTTCGGGCACAGTCTGCATGGCATTCTCGCAGAGGGAAGATATTCATCGCTCACCGGGACGAATGTTTCGCGTGACTTCGTGGAGCTGCCTTCGCAGATCATGGAGAACTGGGCGTTCGAGCCGGAGTTTCTGGACACTTTCGCTCGTCATTTCGAGACGGGGGAGGCGCTGCCGGACACTCTGATAAACAAGATTGTGGAGGCGAAGAACTACAATGCCGCCTACGCGCAGGTGCGTCAGCTTCAGTTCGGGATTCTGGATATGGCTTGGCACACGTTGAAGGGTGGTTCTGAATCAGGTCACTTCGACAGGCTCAGTGACCTTAAAACTATGCAGGAACTGGGTACCATCGCCTTTGAGAAGGCTGCCTTGAAGAGCTCGAATGTGATTCCGTCAATCCCTCAGGCCTGCATCTCGACCTCGTTCAGCCACATATTCTCGGGTGGCTACAGCGCCGGCTACTATTCCTACAAATGGTCCGAGGTGCTGGAGGCGGACGCGTTCAGTCTGTTCAAGGAGAAAGGAATATTCAGCACCGAGGTGTCGCACTCGTTCCGTGACAACATTCTCTCGAAGGGATGCAGCGAGGACGAGGATGTGCTTTACCGTCGCTTCCGCGGGCACGATCCTGAGCCGGAGGCGCTGCTGGAGAAGTTAGGGATAGTCAGGAATTAATATTCCGGAGTGAAATTGCGAAGTGCGGTCATCAGAGTCTTCTCGAAGACCGCTTTTTCGTGTTCTGACAGGAACCCGACCTCGATCGGCACCTGGAATAGCCTGACTTTCAGTTGCTCGGGGAGTCTCTTGTAGTCCAGAATCCTCTGGCAGTCCTTCTCCGTCGTCGCCACAACCGCCGTAGGATGCTCCTTCACGGCTTTCATTATCTTTTTGATGTCGAAACGGTTGTAGTTGTGGTGGTCCATGAAGCTGAACCTCTTCACGATCTTGTGCTCATCGCTGAGATACATCCGCAGTGGTGTGTCCTTGGCTATTCCCGAAAAGAGAATCAGTTTCTGCGAGTATGCGTACCTCTTGTTCCCTTCCTCGAAGATCGGCTGGAGCGAATTGTACCAGATTGTCGTGAACAACAGGGTCTTTACGGAACCCTTTCTGTCCGTCCCCGTGCAGGTCTTGAGGTCATAGTCCTTCAGGCCGAACGACTCCGCCCACTGGATCTTCTGCCCGTCCTCAAGATAGGCCGGACACTTCGACACGATGATGATGTCGGCGTAGTGAAGCCTCTGGGGCAGATCCCTGAGCCTTCCGAAAGGAAGGAGCTGATCCTTGTAGGTCGGGCGGTTGTAGTCCACCAGAACGATGTTGAAGTACGCCCGTAGCGTCCTGTACTGGAACGCGTCGTCCAGAACGATCAGATCCGCCGGCGGGATCGACGAGCCGGAACATTTGCGGGCCCGCCTTTCGGTCTTCAACTTCTCCGGATGGCAGAGAATGTCGCATCCCTTGATCCTCTGACGGTCCACGGCCACGGTGATGCCGGGAAACTTTCTCTTTATCTGGAGAGGTTCGTCGCCATATTCCTTGACCTTCCCGTCCTTCTCGACCAGCTGGAAGCCGCCGCTGTTGCGTTTGTGTCCCCTCGACAGGACAGCGATGTTGCGGAACGCCCAGTCGTCGCTCCGCAGCAGGGTGCGCAGGATCATCTCGGTGTGCGGAGTCTTGCCTGTGCCGCCCGCCGTGATGTTGCCGACGCAGATGGTCGGTACCTCGCAGGTGCCGACTTTGAAGATGCCGTGGTCGTAGCAAGCGTGCCTCAGCTTCAGCGTCAAATAATATGGTGCAAGAAGAATCTTGTCAAGCATAGACTGCAAAGATACAAAAAATCATAAGCCATAGACGCTGTTCGCCTCTGAAATTTCAGTGTTTCCCCACTTTTCGGCTATATATTCCAAAATCTTGAACACTTCCGCCGGGTCATTCTCCGTCACGAGCCGCATTCTGGTCTCCTTGAAGTCGGGCAGTCCTTTGAAATAGCAGGACAGGTGGCGGCGCATCTCATAAACTCCGGTCGGCACGCCCTTGAGGTCCAGCGACAGGCGCATCTGCCTTTTCGCAAGCTCGACCCGCTCCCTCACCCCAAGCGGCGGAAGTTCCTCTCCCGTGGCAAGGAAGTGCTTGATTTCCTTGAATATCCAAGGATGGCCGAAGGACGCTCTGGCCACCATTATCCCGTCCACGCCGTAGCGGTCGAACGCCTCCTTCGCCTTCCGGGGTGAGTTGATGTCGCCGTTACCTATTATAGGAATATGCATCCTCGGGTTCCGCTTGACCTCCCCGATGAGTGTCCAGTCGGCCTCGCCCTTGTACATCTGGCAGCGCGTCCGACCGTGGATCGTGAGTGCCTTGATGCCCGTGTCCTGAAGCCTCTCGGCCAGTTCCACGATGATCTTGCTGCCCTCGTCCCAGCCGAGACGGGTCTTGACCGTGACCGGCTTGCCGACGGCCTCGACTATCCGTTTCGTGATCATCACCATCTTGTCCGGATCCTTCATCATTCCCGAGCCGGCTCCACGGCCAGCGATCTTGCTCACAGGGCAGCCGAAATTGATGTCGATCACGTCGCATCCGTGTCCGCCCACAAGTTCCGGGGCGTGGTCCGCCATCTTCGCGGCCTCGACCATCGCGTCAGGGTCGCTTCCGTAGATCTGGATTCCGACCGGGGCCTCGTCGTCCGAAGTCTTGAGCTTGGCGTAGGCCTTCTTGGCGTCCCGGATCAGACCCTCGGACGGAATGAACTCAGTGTAGACCATGTCCGCTCCTTGCTCCCTGCATATCCCTCTGAAGGAAGCGTCTGTCACATCCTCCATCGGAGCCAGAAGCACGGGCCTTACTCCAAGATCTATGTCGCCTATTGTCATAATGTCGTTATTCTTTGACTTTATTTCCGATTGGCATTTTCCTTGCGGAAAGATGCCAAATATCTGCAAAATTACTACTTTTGCATGATAGTATAAAGAATTAATTCAGTTAACAAGTATTATGAAAGAGATAAAGACAATCGGAGTTTTGACGTCAGGCGGAGACGCTCCGGGAATGAATGCGGCCATCAGGGCCGTGACCCGCGCGGCGATCTACAACGGATGGAAGGTTATGGGTATCTATCGCGGCTACGAAGGTCTCATCAACGGTGATTTCAAGGAACTTACGACAGAAAGTGTCAGCAACACCATCCAGAGGGGCGGAACGATTCTGAAGACCGCCCGCAGCGAGGAGTTCATGACGGTGGAAGGACGCAAGAAGGCCTACGACAATCTCGTGAAGTTCGGAGTTGACGCGTTGATCGTTATCGGAGGCAACGGATCCCTTGCGGGGGCGCAGGATTTCGCCCGGGAATATGACATCCCGATCATCGGTCTGCCAGGCACGATTGACAATGACCTTTACGGCACGGACTCCACAATCGGTTATGACACGGCGCTTAACACCATCGTCGAGTGTGTGGACAAGATCCGTGACACGGCGACATCCCACGACCGCATATTCTTTGTCGAGGTGATGGGCCGTGACGCCGGTTTCCTCGCTCAGAACTCAGCCATCGCCGCAGGTGCCGAGGCCGCCATCATCCCTGAGGACCAGACCGACATCGACCAGCTTGAGAAGTTCATCAGCCATGGCTGCCGAAAGAGCAAGAACAGCTCCATCGTGCTCGTCTCCGAAAGCCCGAAGGACGGGGGAGCGATGCACTACGCCGAAAGGGTGAGGAAGGAGTATCCTGAATATGATGTCCGTGTCACCATCCTGGGCCATCTCCAGCGTGGAGGATGCCCTTCCGCCTACGACAGGATCCTCGCCAGCCGCCTCGGCTACGCCAGCATCGAGGCTCTGCAGGAGGGCCAGCGGAACATCATGGTCGGTGTCTCCAACAACGAGATTGTTTACGTTCCTGTCGGAAAGGCCATCAAACTGGATAAACCGATCGACAAGGAACTCATCAACGTTCTGGCCGTCCTGTCCATTTAGCCTCCTTCGCAGCGTTCCGCTCAAGGCCGGGACGCTGTTCTTTTTGTCATTGTCTCCTTTTGGGCACTCTGTGGGCTGCGTGGCAGATAAGTCATGAGCTACACGGTGGACGGCACCTTCCACGATTTTGGGCACTCTGTGGGCTGCGTGGCAGATAAGAGGTTGAATATTAATCAGATAAACATTGACCTGGTGCTGATTATGGCACAAGGTCAATGTTTTTATTGTTGACAGTCAGCTATTTAAGTGCCACGCCCCTG
>ENA-OPJV01000670-OPJV01000670.1-human-gut-metagenome-genome-assembly--contig:-NODE-670-length-12472-cov-1.289925_pt1 | contig 12472 bp, 3 predicted proteins | sample MGYA00241772_ERZ501669 | MGnify/ENA primary metagenome ERZ501669 (study PRJEB25962, sample SAMEA2042290) | human gut metagenome | biome: human gut; feature: human-associated habitat; material: faeces...
CTTCACGCGCCACATGACGTGGAAATCGTCTTTTCCCTTGCTGCGCACACCCTGCGACTTTCCATTCACGAAAAGCTCCACTTCGTCGGCATTGTTATAATATGCCCACAAATCGATGTCTTGTCCCTCCGTCCAATTCCAATGCGGGAAAAGATGCAACACCGCCTTATCCGGACGCCACTCGGACTGATACATGTAGTAGACATCCTTCGGGAAGCCGGCCAAGTCGATAATGCCAAAGTAAGAGCTGCGTGCCGGCCAACCGTAAGGAGTAGGCTCACCGATATAATCGAAGCCCGTCCAGACGTATTGTCCACTGATAAAGTCGTTGTTCTTCACATGACGCATAGTACCTTCGTGACGGTTGCCCCAAGGAACATGACAGTTGTCGTAGGAGGAGCAAGAGAACGAGGCATCATAGAAAGGCTTATCCCAACGTGCGGGCCAGACAAACATCGAATCACTCGGCATTCGGTAGTAACCGCGTGTCATCAGGCCGGAAACACTTTCCGTTACGATGAACGGCTTACCGGGGAAGTTCACGGGAACACCTGCAAACCAGTCGTCATGGTAATTGAAGCCGATAATATCAAGCGCACCGGAACGGAACAAATGATTGTTCGGATTCGGCTCGTTGCAGCCTGCCGTCACGGGGCGCGTGGCATCGAGCTTTCTCACCATATCCGCCAGTTTCTTTGTCAGCAGTGAGTTGACGGACATTTCTCCGTCCTTTGCCAGCATATCCGCACTATGGCCGAAGTTCAAGACCAGGTTGGCCTCTGCCAGACTCAAGGTGTCGGCTTTGGCATCCGTCCACTGCTCCAGCACTTCGTTGCCGATGCTCCACATGAAGATGGAAGGATGATTGCGGTCACGCACGATAAGGTCAGTCAAATCGCGTTCATGCCATTCGTTGAAATAGCGTGAATAGTCGTGGCGGGTCTTTTTCTTGCGCCACATGTCGAAAGTCTCGTCCATCACGATGAAGCCCATACGGTCGCAAAGGTCGAGCAGCTCCGGTGCAGGAGGGTTATGGGAACAACGGATTCCGTTGCAACCCATTTCTTTCAGAATCTCCAACTGGCGCTCGATGGCGCGCGTATTCACCGCAGCTCCCAGGCAACCCAGGTCATGATGCATGCAGACACCGTTTATCTTCACTTGTTCACCATTCAGGATAAATCCTTTTTGTGCATCGAAGCGGAAAGTACGGATGCCGGTAGGAGTATAATAACGGTCGAGTACCTCGCCGGTCTCTTTATTCTTGAGGATGCTTTCTACCTTATACATATAAGGTGCATCAATACTCCAGAGATTAGGATTCTTCAATTCTATTTCCTGCTCCATTTCTGCCGGAGCGACAGGCATCAGCTGAGCTTCCCACACAGCCTCGCCCACCACATGACCGTCGGCATCCACTAACCGGGATTGCAGGACGACATCAATCAGAGGAATAATTTCCGAATCGAACACAACATATGTACCGTCGGCCTGCTGCACGGAATCTTCCGTCTGCATCTCTACATCGTACTGTAAACTGGTACGTATCTTCAACCGGGCACTGTTCTTCGACACTTCTTCTGCCGTCACGTAGGTACCCCACTGTGCCACATGCACCGGATTCAGTTTCGTCAACCACACATTACGGTAGATACCGCAACCGGAATACCAACGTGAATTGGGTTGTTCGGCATTGTCCACTCTTACAGCAATCACATTCTTCTCCCCCCATTTGATATAAGGAGTCAAATCATAACTAAACGAGATGTATCCATAGGGGCGTGTTCCCAGTTCATGCCCATTAATATAAACGGTGGAGTTCATATAGACACCATCGAAATCTATGCGATAGCGCTTGCCCTCATCGACCTTATCGGCAATAAAAGTCTTACGATACCAACCTATACCACCAGGCAGAGCACCTCCCCCTGTTCCTGACGGATTGTCCCGACTGAACTCTCCTTCAACAGCCCAATCGTGGGGCAAGTTCAGTTTCCGCCAGTCTGCGTCATTATAATCCAGACGGGCTGCCGCCGTATCATCTCCCAAGCGAAAGGCCCAGTCGGCCGTAAAATCCAAGCTACGGTCATCGCCAGCTACCTCTTTAGGAGCATTGCAACCGGCCAATAGGGACAGCCCGATGGCCAAAGACAATATGATTTTATTCATGGTAATAAATATCTAAAAGATTATCGAGTGCCTACTCCTCTCTCACAGCTATTCAGAAGTGGGGAAGTGCCCGGCACCGAGGAACGACGAGATCGGTACCGGGAAGACTTCTCTCCCTGGCACCGTCGTCTATCATTCTGATTATAATTTTACGGTTTGTGCTTTTCCGTCATACTTCACCGTTGTGCCTTTCGCCTTCAAATCGAACGGTTGCGGCTGGTCTTTGCTTACCTTCACCACATTGAAAGTACGTTCCTTCAGCATACCGGGGAAGTCACCCGTACGGTCGCCGATAACCAGTGTACCCTCAGCATCGTTATAGGCAAACGGTATAGTGGCATATTGTCCCTTCTCGTAGTTATAGTTCACACCTTCATCCTCATAGAGCGTAAACGCGCCGTCCTTACCCGTATAAACATAGAGAGTGATTTCCGAAGCCGGTTTTTCATCACTGTATTGCATATCCGGACCATAAGGTACAATGGCACCTTCGCAAACGTAGAGCGGGATACGTTCATAAGGAGCATCCACTGTCAGCTTCTGGCCACCGTCCACATACTTGCCGGAGTAGAAGTCATACCAACCGCAGCTTGCCGGGAAATAAACCTCGCGGTTGCGTGCACCGTATTCGTAAACCGGAGCCACCATCAGGGCAGAACCGAACATGAACTGGTCACCTATATTGTTGACGTTTGCATCAGCTGTGAAGTCCATTACGAGCGGACGCATGATGGTATAATCATTGAAATAAGTCATACCTGCCAAAGAATAGATATACGGCATCATGTTGTAACGCAGCTTCGTATAATAAACGATGGAGTTGTAGCACGGATGTCCTGCCGGAGCGATATTCCAAACCTCACGGTACGGATACTGGCCGTGTGCACGGAACAACGGGCAGAAAGCGCCGAACTGATACCAACGGGTATTCAACTCTCTCCATTCCTTGTAATCAGCATTTTCACGTCCAGTCTTGTTGAATTCCATCTGACCAGCCACATAACGGTTCTCTACACAGAATCCGCCGATGTCCATGGTCCAATAAGGGATACCGCTGACAGCAAAGTTCAAGCCGGCAGAGATTTGCGCTTTCATATCTTCCCAACGGGTAGCGATGTCACCACTCCAGGTGGCAGTAGAATAGCGTTGCAACCCTGCAAAGCCGGAACGTGTCAACAAGAAGACGCGCTTGTCCGGTTCCACGCCGCGCTGTCCGTCATAGATAGCTTCTGCATTCATCAGTGCGTATGCATTGAAGAACTTGGCAGAGGGGCCGAGTGCTGTCGGACCGCAAAGGTCCTTGCGGTATTGCAAATCCGTACAGTCGCGTATGTTCGGTTCGCTGGCATCCATCCACCAAGCGTCAACACCCAGAGGATAGTAGTGGTCTTGCATCTGCTTCCAGAAGAGCTTGCGTGCATCGGCATCGTATGCGTCATAGAAAGAGCCCAGATAGCCAGGACCGACCCAGTCTTTGATGCTGTCTTTGATAGCCTGCTGATACATCCAACCTTTTTCGTCAAATTCCTTGAAGTGTTCGGTCGTAGCATAGAACTTGGGCCATACGGAAATCATCAGACGTCCGTTCATGGCGTGGATGGAGTCGACCATTCCTTTCGGGTCGGGGAAACGTTCGGGATCGAACTCATGGCTTCCCCAGGAATCCTGCTTCCAGTGCAGCCAGTCGATTACGATATTGTCGATAGGAATCTGACGTTCGCGGAATTCCTTCAGCGTGGAGAGAACCTCCTCACGCGTATTGTACTTCTCACGGCTCTGCCAGTAACCCATCGCCCATTTCGGCATAATCTGGGATTTACCTGTCAATGTACGGTAGCCGCTAATCACATCGTCCATATCATCACCATAAACGAAATAGTAGTCTATTTCATTCTGCATTTCACCCCACCAGGAGAGTTTGTTCTGTTCTTCATCAGCCACCGGACTCAATACTCGCAGACCGCAGTAAGAAACACCGGCATCAGGCTTCCACTCTATCTTCAACGGAACGCGCTTGCCCGCTTCCAGATTGACAGCAAACTTATAAGTGTTAGGATTCCAAGCCGTACGCCAACGTTCGGGAACCACCAACTCATTATCAATATATACTTTCATGTAGCCTGCATAGTAAAGGATGAAGCGGAACAAGCCGCTTTCTGCCGGTTCTATTTCTCCCTCATAAACTACGTCGGACCCTCCGAACGGGAACTCCGCAGGCAAATTAATCACCTTACTCAAATGTGCGGCACGGTCCAGATGTTCAAAATAAAGAGAATCCTCACGACGTACAAGGGTTTCCACGTCTTTCTTGCCCGGAATATATGTACCGGTCAAAGCACCTTCCTTGCCCTCTTTATCATAAAGTTTGAAGACATCACCCAGCTGTGAGTAATCGCGCGGGTCACCGAAACGGCAGAGCGAATAGCTGTCCCAAAGCACACCGTAGTTCTTATTAGACACGATAAAGGGTACAGACACCTTTGTATTGTACTGGAACAGTTCCTCATTCTTACCTTTATAGTTGAACTCATCCGCCTGGTGCTGGCCCAAGCCATAGAAAGCCTCATCATTGCCTGCCGACTGGAATACTTGACGTACTGTATATCCTTTCGTACCTTCCACTTCCACCGGAGTAAAGGTCCGCCCGTCAGAGTCTTCAGCCAGAATCTGCTTGCCGTCGGCATCCGTGAAGCGTACCTCACCCGTTGTCTTGGACACAATGGCACATAATTCCGATGTCTTGACAGTCACTTCATCGCCCTGCTCTTCGACCTTAAAGTCGGTCTTATTCTGTTGAGGGATCACAATGAGACTCTGCTCCTTTGAAAATTCCTTCTCAGGAGTAGCCGATACATGAATGAGCTTCTCACCCATTACTTCCAATCTTACTTTACGCACATCCGTCGGTTGCTGCTGCTTGACTTCCACAACAACACCATTCTCGGTCTTTTGGAATCCGCCTCCGGAACATGCGGCGAGCATCCATCCGGCAAGCAAATAAACTGAAGTGTTTTTCAATTTCATATTACTGTTTTTAAAGTGAATTTTCTCCGATGTAAAAATAGAAAGTTTCCTTCAAAAACGGGTCTCCCCGATGTTGAAACAAAAGGGCGCTTTTGATTACCCTAAAAGACAATATGTTTCCGTAAGGGGTATCTTTTGTTATCTACCCTCTCTTTCCTGATAAACAGAGGGCAAAACACCGAATTCATCCTTGAAATATTTGCTGAAATACTTGGGGTTGTTAAAGCCCAACTGATACGCTATCTCCGATACATTTTGCTGACTCTCGCGCAGCATCTGCGCCGCTCTTTTCAGACGGATGACACGGATAAATTCAATAGGTGTCTTACCGGTTATCTGCAAGAGTTTCTTGTAAAGATGTACCCGGCTCATACCCAACCCCCGACTCAACTCTTCTACGGACAAGTCACACCGACCGATGTTCGCCTCCACATATTTGATGGCATTTTCCACCAGCTTTTCATCCAACGAAGTAATGGCTATTTCACTTGGTTCGGGGTCAATGAGCGACTTTGCCTTGCGCTTCTTGCTCAGGTCAATCAACTTGCGCATACGCAGAATAAGGATTTCCACATTGAAAGGTTTCGTCACATAATCATCCGCACCGATGGTCAACCCCTCCACTTTATCTTCCACAGCCTGCCGTGCAGTGAGTAATATCATCGGAATGTCACTCGTGCGTTTATCGGTCTTCACCCAGCGGCACAATTCATTCCCATCCATCTCGGGCATCATTACGTCGCTGACAATAATATCCGGCATCAGTTCCGATATTTTCTGCCAAGCTTCCCGACCATTGGAAGCTGACTGTATACGGAAATACAAGCTCAGACTATCTTTCATGAAGGCAACCAAATCTTCATTATCATCCACAATCAGGGCCAACGGCTTTTCTTTTTCATCTTCATTATCCTCCATATCGTCCAGCAAATCAACCGAAAGCGCTTCCTCTTCCATACCCGGCAAAAGTTCCTCATGCTCTTCCACCTCTTCTGTAAGCGGTGAAGGCTTGGGAGGACTTACACGTACATGTTTAACCGGGAGCTCAACCAGAAACACACTACCGGAACCCACATTGTCGACAACGCGCACCGTACCCTCATGCAGCGTCACAAAGTCGCGTACCAGGCTCAAGCCAATACCGCTACCCGTTGACTGGTGCTCCGGTTCTTCCTGCTCCACCTGATAGAAACGTTCAAAAATCCGCTCCTTGTCTTCATCCCTGATACCGACACCGGTATCCGATACCTTTATCAGCAATCTTCCGGACATCTCTTTCGACATTTCCAATGCCACATCCACACGTCCCCCGTCCGGAGTAAATTTGAAAGCATTGGACAGAAGATTCATCACAACTTTACCAATTTTATCCTCGTCGAATGACATATTCAGCGATTCCATGGCCGAAAAGAATGTCAGATGCACATGTTTCTTTTCAGAAAGCATCAGGAAAGAAGCACAGATGCTACGCACATACGCCACAATATCCCCCTCGGACAAAGTGAGATGCAATCCTGCCATCTCATTCTTACGGAAATCGAGCAACTGGTTGACCAGATTCAACAAACGCTGCGCATTGCGGTACATCAGTTGTAGCTTGCCATGCAGTTTTTCGTCCGTAATCTCCTTCATCATACTTTCCATCGGCGATATAATCAGCGTAAGCGGCGTACGCAACTCATGGCTGACATTCGTAAAAAAGCGGAATTTCATCTGGCTCAACTCCTCCCTCTTCTTCGCATCTTCCTCTATCTGGCGGATTCTGAACTTATTACGTTCCCTCCGTTGTACGGCATAAAGTGAAAAGGAAACAACTCCTACTATCAGAAGAGCATAAACGATATATGCCCACGGAGTCATCCAGAAAGGCGGAAGAATGACAATCTTGAGCGAAGCCTCTTCAGTACCCGCATATCCGTCACTGTTTGTAGCCTTCACTTTTAAAATGTAAGTCCCCGGAGCCAGATTGGTATAGGTAACGCGATGCATATCGGACATACTCGTCAGCCAGTTCTCATTAAACCCTTCCAATTTATAGAAATACTGTGTCTTTTCGGGCAGCACGAAATTGTCCGACGCGAACAGCACCGTGAACACATTCTGCTTATAAGCCAAGACAACTTCTTCTGTTTCATTCAAAGCTTCCTTCAAGATGACACGTCCTGCATACTCCTTGCCCACCTTCACGTCTTCATTGAACAACTGGAAACCGGTAAACATAACCTTGGGCAACGTACGGTTATACTTTATGTTGCCCGGCTGGAAGCGATTCAGCCCATACAGTCCTCCCACTACAATCTCGCCCGTATGCAGTCGTTTGAGGGAACGCTGGTTGAAGTCACAACTCTGCAACCCGTCCTTGTCATTATAGGTATAGCAACGGAACACGGGCTGCTCCGTCTTGCTGTCAACGGACAACACCACGTTTATCAGTTCTCCTCCGGTGCTGATCCATATACTTTTGTTTTCATCTTCCGTAATACCTAATATCAATAGTTTGGAGAAACCGGGTTTGATAGGCACTTCGTACAATTCATCCCGTTTGCTGTCATATACATTCAAGCCTTCACGCGTGGCTATCCATAACAAACCGCGACTATCTTCGTAAACTTGATTGATATTTTGGTTGGAAAGTCTGGTCTTACCCGATTTTGTACCTGCAAAATTTGTAATCTCGCCGGTCCTCAGGTCCATGAAAGCCATCCCTGCCGAAGTACCGATAATCAGATTATTGTCACAGCTGATGCAGAGGGATGAGATATAGTCCGACACAAGGTTTGAATTACCTGTAGAATAGGTGGTAAATATCCCCGTCTGAGGATTCAGGCATTGCAATCCTCCCCCCAACGTACCGATCCAGATATTTTTGTCCGCATCTTCTGCCAATGCCCATACATTGTCATAGACCAGCGAGTTACTGTCTCCCTTACGGGACCGGTAATGGATAAAGCGGTTTCCATCATAGCAATTCAGTCCGCCCCAGAAAGTACCAGCCCACACTCTGCCGCTACTGTCCCGAAGAAGGCAGACTATGACATCACTCGAGATAGAGCGGGGATCTGCCGTATGCGAAAAAAACATACGTTCATCCGTCACGCTATTCCAGCGAATCAACCCGCGGTCGTTGGTCCCCACCCATACGATATCACCGCCTCCGTCCTCCACACAATTGATGTCGCCTACATCGGCAATGCCGAATTTGAAGACACTTTCATTATAGAAAGAGACGCCCTTCTTGTAGGTTCCCACCCACATCGTACCGGCCTCATCTTCATAAAGAGCCGTTATTGTATTGTTGGACAGAGTACGCCCGTTATTAGGATCGTTCGCCAGACGGATTTTCCGTCCCGCCGGTTCTATCAATTCAATGCCATCCTGATCCCTGCCTACCCATATACATCCGTATTTATCCTGTGCCACTGCACGTACGGTATTGTAGGTGTCCGTTCGGGGAGAACGCTGTTCCCAAACCTTCCGAGAAAGGCTATAAATCCACATCCCCTCCACACTGAATATCCACGCCCGCCCACTATGGTCGACAAACAAATCAAAGGTAGCATTCTTTACTTCCCTGCAATCTTCGGCAATGTCCGGATTGGTCCACTTGATATTTTGCTTTTCCTCATCTATACAAACCAAGATACCGTTACTCAAAACCAACAGGATTCCTTCGCCGCATTCTTTCATGTCGGACACTTCGGCTTTCGCAAGCAGTTCATCCGCCTCCTTTACTGCCACGGCATTTTTCTGTCCTTCTCTATAGCTGTAAACACCTTTACCATTAATATAGATCCAGAAAGTCTTTTCCTTATCAATATAGATAAGCGAAGGATTTCCGGTCAGACCGACGTTCCACATCCAAGCTTCCACATTACGGTCAAAAACATCGGAAGCCGAGTTGTAAATGGCATACCCACTTCCCGTACGTATCCACAAATTACCGGACGCATCTTCTTGTATATCCTCGACATAACTATCGGGAAGAGATTTCTCGTCATCTTTCTGGCTGCGATAAATCTTTATATTGTAACCATCATAGCGGTTCAGCCCCGAAGCTGTACCAAACCACATGAATCCGTTTGAATCTTTATAAATAGCATTAACCTGATTATTGGAAAGTCCGTCTTTCACTTCCAAATGTTTAAACATGTAGTCATGTGAAGCAGCAGAGAAACATACCATCCAAACCCACAAGAGCAGTAGTTGCAGTCTTTTCATACTATCAGAGCTAAGGGAAGTTATTTTTGTTGCAAATGAAGTGAAAAACGAACAGAAAAGCAAGGAAAGACAAGGATTTTTAAAGAAGGAGAAGCATATCCCTCGCGGACATACTTCTCCGTAACCAATCAAAAAAACTATATCAACAATCCTTGTAACCTATAAAACCTATTTGTATGATACTTTTAAAAACTGTCTTTTATTCTATCCACCACTCAATCAATAAGGGTATTGACCGGCTGCGGCTCCCTTCATGATGCCCTCAATGGCATAAGCCTCCTTCGCCGTACCCGTACCACGGTTCATGTCACCGCCGGTTTCCCAATAAAAGGGGACACAACCGTGGTTTTTCGCCTCTCGGGTGACTACCTCATTCCAATAGGAGCGGCTCTTGTTATGCATCTCCTGGTCAATATCAGGATAGGCAAGTTCAGAAGTCCCCTCTATCTTGTCTTCTTTTGCCCGCTTCATGGCACTATACTCGCCTACAATCACAGGAATTCCCTTATCTGCATAGGCCGTTTTCATCTTCTGGAATTGCTGCTTCACATAATCTTCTTCGTAACCGGTGGCATTATGAATGGAACCGGATACATGATTATCCTTACCCCAATAAAGGAATACATTGCTCCAGGTTTCGTCATGGTTCATCATGGTGAACTGATAGGGATCATAGAAGTGAACTTCCACCATCAGACGGTCGGGTACCTCATCCTTGGGCATCGTGTAGTCATTCACCGTCTTGTCAATATTGGTATAAGGACCTTGCACAATCAGACAACGGCTCGCATTATTTCCTCCGGTGGCACGCACGGCATCAATGAAGGTCTGTTCGTATTTCAAGATGACATCTATGGCCGATGTGCCAACGTTCCCCTCGTCTTGCTGTCCGGGTTCGTTACATCCGGCAAAGAGCAGGTGTTCGTCATAAGCATTCAGTTTATTGGCAATCTGTGTCCAGATAGCTTTCTGCTTGGCATCTACTTCGCTGCTGTAACCATGGGTGATACTCTCTTCAAGCCAACCGCCATCCCAATGGATATTGACAATGGCATACATATCATTGGCTACACAGTAGCCCACCACTTCGCTCACCCGGTCGAGCCATGCAGCATCTATCTCATAGGTCGATGGATTCACAATGTAGTAATCCCACGCGCAAGGGATGCGCACCGCATTAAATCCCAATGCCTTCAGCCCTTTGATATATGCCTCACTCACTTTAGGATTTCCCCATAACGTTTCGCTCGCTATCTTGTTCTTGTTATCACAAGCTTCCAGCGTGTTGCCGATATTGATACCTGCATACATCTTGGCGGCAAGTGTCCTGGCATCGCTTTCCATATTGCCGGTTTCGCCCGCACCCTGCTTTACGGCCACAGTCTCCGTCAGGCTACCCAAAGTAAAAGAGATATGGCCTTCGCGCGCTCCCAAAGGATTGGGAGAGACGGTAAACTTGAAAATCTTGTCTTCCATGGCACGGGTATTGACCGCCTTTATCCAAGAAACATCGGAAACGGCTTGTACGTCACCATTGGTTTCCACCACCACAGAAACATCTCCTCCCGCAGCTGGCAGGTCGAAAGAGGTAGAGTTGGATATGATTAATCCGTACGCAGCCGTTTGTTTCACTGTGAAGCTCCCTGCTTCGCTGCCTCCGGCTTTCACCGTTACCTTGGCTTCACGGTCACTCGTGTCCGTATTGGCTTCTGCCATAACGGTATACTTCAAAATACTACTCGAAGCAGAACTTTCGGCAGTAACCTTACACCACTCCGGTGCACTGCTGGTAACTTCCAATGCAACGTTCGACTTGATGTTCAGCGTACTTGTTCCTCCGGTCTTGGAGAAAGTCATTCCATCCGTCAGAATGTTCGCGGGAATCGTTATTTCTGGAGTCACAGTATCATCATTGCCGGAACATGCGGCAACGAAAGAAGAGAAAAGCAGTGCCGACAGCACCAGGCAAATTTGGAATTTTTCAATGATATTCTTCATCATGTCTTTACGTATTAAAAATAATGGTTAAATCAGTGAGAGCAAAAGTAGCGGAAAAGGCGGAAAACACACCGATGCCATGTTATCTGCAACGGTATCATTTGTTTCCGAATAGGGCTCAAAAGTTATCATTGAATGACATCAGACACATCCGGCTTGCTTGAACCGAAAGAATACTTTATTTTTGTGTATAAACACTTCCTTCAACTACCCTGATTCATATATCTGATAAACTATTTAAAATACAATGCATTTATGAGAAAGATGATGTTACTTTTAGGACTGGCGCTCAGCCTGTCCTGCTTTTCACAAAACCGGCAAGGTTATCAAAATCCCGTTATTCCCGGTTTCCATCCCGACCCGAGTATCTGCCGCGCAGGAGATGACTTTTATCTGGTCAACAGTAGTTTCCAATATTTCCCGGGCGTACCGTTGTTCCACAGCAAAGACCTCATCAACTGGGAACAAATCGGACACTGCCTGACGCGCCCCTCACAACTGCCGCTTCACGACGCCGGCCCATGGGGAGGAATCTATGCACCTACCATCCGCTACAACAGCGGTACATTCTACATGATTACCACCAACGTGTCCGACAAAGGCAACTTCCTTGTACACACTACCGACCCGCGTGGCGAATGGTCAGAACCCGTATGGCTCAAGCAAGGCGGTATAGACCCGTCCCTCTATTTTGAAGACGACAAGTGTTACCTTGTCAGCAATCCGGGCGTAGGTATCTATCTGTGCGAAATCAACCCCAAAACCGGCGAACAACTCAACGAGTCCAAACGCATCTGGAACGGCACGGGCGGACGGCACCCTGAAGGGCCGCATATTTACAAGAAAGACGGCTGGTATTATCTGCTGATTTCCGAAGGCGGCACGGAATACGGCCACAAAGTGACAATAGCCCGTAGCCGCGATATAGACGGCCCGTACGAAGAGAATCCCGCCAATCCCATCCTGACCCACATCAACAAGAATGCACAAAACAGCCCGATACAAGGAACCGGCCATGCCGACCTGATACAAGCCCCTGACGGTTCGTGGTGGATGGTGTGTC
>ENA-OPJV01000671-OPJV01000671.1-human-gut-metagenome-genome-assembly--contig:-NODE-671-length-12464-cov-1.643888_pt1 | contig 12464 bp, 9 predicted proteins | sample MGYA00241772_ERZ501669 | MGnify/ENA primary metagenome ERZ501669 (study PRJEB25962, sample SAMEA2042290) | human gut metagenome | biome: human gut; feature: human-associated habitat; material: faeces...
CAGAATCGTTGTTCTTAAGGATGGTATCATCCAGCAGGTAGATACACCACAGAATCTCTACAATGCACCACAGAACGTATTCGTAGCCGGATTCATTGGTTCTCCACAGATGAACCTCATCGATGCTAAGCTTGTTAAGAACGGTGATGATATGGTTCTTATGTTTGGCAGCAACTCAGTTAAGTTACCTAAGACTAAGGCTGATAAGCTTGGCGATTATGTTGGCAAGACAGTTGTTATGGGTATCCGTCCTGAGGATCTCAACGATACAGAGGTATTCATTGCTAATTCTCCAGACAGCGTAATCGAGGCAGAGATTCGTGTATACGAGCTTCTTGGTGCCGAGGTTTACCTTTACTTTGATATCGAGGATAAGAGCTGCACAGCAAGAGTTAACCCTCGTACAACAGCTCGTCCTGGCGATAAGATTAAGCTTGCTCTTGATATGACAAGACTTCACCTCTTCGATAAGGATACAGAGTTAGTAATTCCTTGCTAATCAGGCAGCATATCCTGAATCAGTTCAGGGTATGATATTGTGAAATTATTATGAAATATAGAGGAAATACATGAATTTTCATGTATTTCCTCTTTTTTTTTTCGCAATTTTGTTTTACAATAAATAGTGATAATTTATAAAATCAGCTAGAAGCGGATTTCGGATATCATTGACATTCACTTTCAGAAGGTATAGTGAATGAGCGAAAGCCGGGTTAGGACGAATGGAAGGTATATTCAAGTTCACGCAAATTATAATGAAAGAAGAGGTTGCCGGATGATTTCAAATCAGATTTTACAGAACACAATAGAAGGACTGAAGTCAATAACCAGAATAGATTTATGTATAATGGACACGGAGGGAAAGACTCTTGCGACAACATTTCCTGAGTCGGATGGATATGAGGAGGCTGTGTTAAGCTTCGCCGGTTCACCTGCGGACAGTCAGGTTATTCAAGGGTATCAGTTTTTTAAGGTGTTTGACGATAAGCAGTTGGAGTATGTGCTGTTAGTTAAGGGCGGCAGCGACGATGTGTATATGATAGGCAAGATTGCCACATTCCAGATACAGAATCTTCTTGTTGCGTACAAGGAGAGATTTGACAAGGATAATTTCATCAAGAATCTCCTGCTTGACAACCTCCTTCTTGTCGATATATATAACAGAGCCAAGAAGCTCCATATAGATACGGATGTGAGAAGGCTTGTCTTTATTGTGGAGACCAAGCATGAGAAGGACAACAATGCACTCGAAACGCTCAGAACACTCTTTGCTTCCAAGGCGAAGGATTTTATAACGGCGGTTGATGAGAAGAATATAATTATTGTTAAGGAACTCAAGGCAAATGAAGGCTATGAGGAGATGAATCAGGTTGCACTCACCGTGCTTGATACCTTGAATTCTGAGGCTATGAGCAAGGTACATATCGCTTATGGTACCATTGTCAATGAGATTAAGGAGGTATCAAGGTCATATAAGGAAGCGAAGATGGCACTTGATATAGGAAAGATTTTCTACGGTGACAGGAATGTTGTATCTTACACTAAGCTTGGAATCGGAAGACTTATATATCAGCTTTCAATGTCACATTGTAAGATGTTCATAAAAGAGATTTTCGGTGGGCAGAATCCGGATGATTTTGATGAGGAGACGCTCACCACAATCAACAAGTTCTTTGAGAACAGCCTGAATGTATCGGAGACTTCGCGACAGCTTTTTATACATCGAAATACTCTTGTGTACAGACTTGATAAAATACAGAAAAATACAGGGCTTGATCTAAGGGTATTTGATGACGCAATTACTTTTAAGATTGCACTTATGGTTCGCGATTATATGAAATATATGGAATCACTTGATTATTAATTGCATGTCGGTATAAAATGATGTCAGGACTGTTACAACGGTTCTGGCATTATTATGTAAGATGTATAAGAAATTAGGGGAGGCATAGGAGACATGCTTATATTGGAAAATGTATGCAAGACATACTCGACCGGATTTCCGGCACTAAATAACATCAGCCTTCGTGTCGAGAAGGGTGAATTCGTATTTATTGTCGGGCAGAGCGGAGCAGGAAAGTCAACACTTATCAAGCTTTTGCTCAAGGAGCTTGAGCCGACGTCCGGTCATATTTTTATAAATGGAAAAAATCTTGGAAGAGCGAAGAGAAGGGAGCTTCCTCTTATCAGGCGTGATATGGGAGTTGTATTTCAGGATTTCAGGCTGTTGGAGGATAGGAACATATATGACAACATAGCTTTTGCTCAGAAGGTAATAGAAGCACCGAACAGAAGAATTCGTTCAGAAGTCCTGTCTATGTTGTCGATGGTGGGACTGCTGGAGAAATACAGGAATTTCCCTTCACAGCTTTCGGGTGGTGAACAGCAGAGAGCGGCCATTGCGAGGGCACTTATCAATAAGCCTGCAATACTTCTTGCCGACGAGCCGACAGGTAATCTTGACAATGCTAACTCCTGGGAGATTATGAAGCTCCTTGAGGAGGCTAACAGAAGAGGAACTACAGTGGTTGTCGTCACACATAATATGGATCTTGTACAGACTATGAAAAAGAGAGTGATTACTATTGATCATGGTGAGATAATCTCTGATGAGAGATGGGAGGATTACGGCTATGAAGATTAGTTCACTCGGCTACTGTATAAAACAGGGCTTTAAAAATATATATAGAAACAGGCTGTTCTCGCTTGCTTCGGTTGCGACAATTTCGGCATGTATTTTTCTTTTCGGCATATTTTTCTGTGTAGCCAAGAATGTGGACTATATGGTTACGGAGGTGGAAAAGAATACCTGCCTTACGGTTTTTTTTGACGTGGGTGTTGGCAGCGCACGAATTGAGTCTATCGGAAAGACTATACAACAGATGGACAGCGTGACGCTCATAGAATACACATCACCCGAGGAAGCGTGGGAGAAGTATAAGGTAAAGTATTTTGGTGACAGAATGGATCTCGCAGAAGGCTTTGAGGAGGATAATCCTCTTGCCGATTCGGCTTCATATACGGTGTATCTTAATACGGCAGACACCTTGACCACTGTGGCAGCTAATATAGAAAAGATAGATGGTGTACGCTCGGTTAAGCGTTCGGAAGTAACTGCTAATTCACTTACAGATGTGAGCGGTCTGGTAAGCATGATTTCACTTACAATGATAATTGTTCTCTTTCTTGTCGCATGGTTTCTTATTGGAAATACGGTATCTGTCGGAATTGCGGTACGCAAGGAGGAGATTGCGATAATGAAGCTTATCGGTGCTAAGAACGGCTTTGTCAGGGCACCATTTATAGTGGAAGGAATTGTCATCGGATTTGTGGGAGCCATGATTCCTATGGTGGTAATTTACTATCTTTATGAGAATGTAGTTTATTATATCATCAACAGATTTACATTTTTGTCGAACATATTGGTATTTCTTCCTGTGAAAACGGTATTTTCAACACTTCTTCCTGTTGCGGCTGTGCTTGGAATCGGAATAGGTTTTCTCGGAAGCTATACGACACTTCGAAAACATCTTAAAGTATGATGGGGAGATGCTTAAGGGAGGAATTATAATTGAAAAAAACACATGTTTTTAAGAAATCATGGATTAAGCGGTTCGTTTTTGCAGCGGTACTTATTATCATGCTTCCGCTTAAACCGGATGATTATCAGGCGATTACGGAGGATGATGTAAAGCGGGCTGAACGTGAGTTGGAGGCTGCAAAGCAGCAGGCACAACAGCTTGACAACAAGCTTAATGAGTTGAACGGAAGCATTTCTGATACAGAATCCTACATAAATCAGGTGGATGGCTGGATTTCGGATGTGACGCTGCAGATATATAATCTAAATCAGGAGATAAATGCCAAGCAGGCAGAGATAGATGCCAAACAGATGCAGATTAATGATACCTTGGCCAATATTGACGCAGTTAAGACAAGTATTGCACAGACGGAGATTAATTTATCGGATGCACAGACAACAGAGGCAAATCAGTATTCGTCAATGAAACTCAGGATACAATATATGTATGAAAATGGTGATGAGAGTTTTCTTGATATTCTGTTTTCATCGGACAGCATGATTGATTTCCTTAACAATGCAGAATATATTTCCGAGATTTCCAAATATGACCGTGAAAAACTTATTGAATATGGGGAAACTAAGGATAGAATAACCAATCTTCTGGCGAACCTTGAGACACAGAAGAGTGAACTTGAGACGCGGGAAGCCCAGTATGAGACTGAACTTGGTGAGCTGGAGGAGCAGAAGTCGGTTCTTGATTCTAAGAAATCCGAGCAGGAAGTGCTTCAGGCATCATACACTGATTTATACAACGCAAAGAACAACGAGTTAAGTAATCTTGAATCGCAGCAGAGTGACACGGAGTATAAGAAACAGCTTGCACTCAAGGAGGTTGAGGAGCAGGAACAGCTCGTTGAGCAGGCAAGAAAGGAATATGCGGCATGGCTTGCAGAGCAGGCAAGGCTTAATAAGGATGCGGACGCAGCTGTAGCGGCGAAGCTTGCAGAGATAAATGTCACAGGATTTACATGGCCGGTTCCGGGATTCAACAGGATCACCTCGCAGTTCGGAATGAGAATGCACCCTATATTGGGGTATGAAAAGCTGCATGACGGAACGGATATTTCAGGTGCCGGAATCAATGGAACACCGATACTTGCGGCGTACAGTGGAACGGTAGTGCTTGCACAGAGCTATTGGGGATACGGTAATTGCGTAAAGATAGACCATGGCGGCGGTGTTGTTACATTGTATGCGCATGCTTCGGCAATTCTCGTGTCGGTGGGGCAGCAGGTGAATGCCGGTGACACGATTGCACTTGTGGGAAGCACAGGTAATTCGACAGGACCACATCTTCATTTCTCGCTTATTATAAAGGGAGAGTTCGTAAATCCGCTTGATTACGTGGTGGTTCCGCGTTAAAATGACATAAAAAAGAGGTTGTATTTATGGAAGAAAAAAATAATAATAATTCTAAGCCGGAAAAGAAAAAAAATAGTGGCTTTTTAAGGGGTGTTGCTGTCGGTATGCTGTCGGCAGTCCTTATGATTGCAGTTCTTGCAGGGTGCAGCGGTATATCATCATTGATTGGACCGGGTTCTGACAAAAGCAACCGTATAGAGCAGGGCACAGGGGAAGATGCTGCGCAGAAGAATGCTTCGGCTTCTACAGGTTCAAAAACGGATAATCAGGTTGAAGAGACGACCTCGAAGGCAACCTATGGAAAGTATAAGCCGAAAAGCGGACAGCTTACAGATGAGGTTATAGAGAAGATAGATACTCTCATGCAGGTGATTGACTATTATTATCTATATGATTATGACAAAGATGCAATGGTAGATGCTATATATAAGGCTGTGATGGGTTCACTCGGCGATCCATATTCTGTATACTATACAGGAGATGAGTTTAAAGCATTCATGGAGAGTTCATCGGGTTCGTATTGTGGAATAGGCGTTGTTGTCCAGCAGAATATGCAGACAGGACTGGTTACGGCTGTAAGACCGTATGAGGACTGTCCGGGCTACGAGGCGGGAATAAGACCGGGTGACCTAATTCTTGCGGTTGACGGAACAGAGATAACAGGCATGGATTTGAATACGGCGGTTGCCCTTATCAAGGGAGAAGAGGGAACGAGCGTTACCATAACCTTACAGCGCGATGAGGAAGTGTTCGATGTCGAGGTGACACGCCGCCAGATTGATGTCAAGACCGTCAATTACAGAATGATGGATGACAACATAGGTTACATTCAGATTGAGGAATTTGATGAGGTGACCTCAGAGCAGTTTTCACAGGCTCTGGATTCGCTGATAGAGCAGGGCATGGAGGCTCTTGTCATTGATATCCGCAACAATCCGGGTGGTATTCTTGATACGGTTGTTGCCATGCTTGACGAGCTTCTTCCGGAGGGAACTATTGTTTCGGTCAAGGATAGGAACGGAATGGCACAGGAGTACACATCCGATGCCGATACCAAGCTCACGGTTCCGCTTACAGTTCTCATTAACGGTAACAGTGCGAGCGCCTCAGAGATATTTGCGGGAGCCATAAAGGACTATGGGGTAGGAACACTTGTCGGAACTACCACTTATGGAAAGGGAATTGTACAGACGGCATTCTCCTTGAGTGATGGCACGGGTGTGAAGATTACAATAGAGGATTATTACCTTCCTAGCGGAAAGAGCATACACAAGGTTGGAGTAGATCCGGATGTTGAGATTGATCTTCCTGATGAGCTTAAGACATATGTAACTATTCCTGAGGATGAGGATGTTCAGCTTCAGAAGGCTATTGAGATACTGAAGGAGCAGCTTCAAAAGTAATTCAGGGATTTTACGCAGACAAAGCTTTTATTGAAATCATAAGAATAAGCTCATGGTTTCAGATATTCGGCTAATCGAACAGAACTATCATAGAGTCGGAAGGCATGAAAGCATGTCTTCCGGCTTTAATTATATGCTTGATTTATTTGAACTTATATGAAGATTAGCTGTACGGATTTGACTGAAGGGCTGGTGTGAAAACGTAAAAAACACGTTTTTTCTTTACTATTTGAGCCATTGCAAAAGCAGTGACATTGGGATTAGTATGAAATATAAGCAGACAGTGAGAAAATTATAATAAGATTGGAATGGAGATTTTTATGTTGGAATTGAGAACGATAAATATAGATGAATTTGATAATGTGTTTGCAATTATGGAGCAGAGCTTCCCCGATGATGAGCGCAGGAATTATACGGAGCAGCGGGCATTGTTTGACAATCCTGAATATAGTATATATGTTGTCGATGATGACAGAGATAATAGAATAAAGGCGTTTATCGCAGTGTGGGATTTCGAGGAATTTGCTTATGTGGAACATTTTGCGGTGAATCCTGAATATAGGAACGGAGGTATTGGTGCAGAGGTTTTACATAGGCTGCATGAACTGATGGACAAGCAGCTCTGCCTGGAGGTGGAGCCTCCGGAAAATGAGCTGGCGCGTAGAAGAATAGGCTTTTACAGCAGAAATGGTTTTGTACTTAATGAGTATCATTATATACAGCCACCGATGTCCGAGGGGAAGAATTCGGTTCCGCTTTTTATTATGACCTCGAAGGAGGCTGTTGACGAGGAACGATTTAAGTTCTTGCGAAGAGTTTTGTACGAAGGTGTATATCACTGTACTGAAATATAAACGAACAAATGTTCTAAAATCTATGGACAAAATACACCTTTTGTGTTAATATCAATTATGAATTTATCACATAATAAAAGAGTTGATGGATTATGAATTTATTAAGAGCATGTCTGTTATGGCGATTAGGCTTATACAGATTACTATATAAAGAAAGAAGATGAGCACATGGAGTTCAAGCTACATTCTGAATATGCACCTACGGGGGACCAGCCGCATGCCATTGAAGAGCTTGTGAAGGGCTTCAGGGAGGGTAATCAGTTCGAGACGCTTCTTGGAGTTACAGGTTCGGGTAAGACGTTCACAATGGCGAATGTCATAGCGGCCCTTAACAAGCCGACACTTATTATATCGCATAATAAGACATTGGCGGGACAGCTCTATGGAGAGATGAAGGAGTTCTTTCCTGAGAACGCAGTTGAGTATTTTGTGTCCTATTATGATTACTATCAGCCGGAGGCGTATGTGCCATCCACGGATACCTATATAGAGAAGGATTCCTCAATAAATGATGAGATAGATAAGCTGCGACATTCCGCCACCGCAGCACTCTCAGAGCGTAAGGATGTCATTATTGTTGCCAGCGTTTCATGCATATATGGACTTGGAAGCCCTGTAGATTACGAGAGCATGGTTGTATCGCTGCGTCCGGGTATGGAGAAGGACAGGGACGAGATTATAAGGAAGCTTGTCGACAATCAGTATACCAGAAATGACATGGATTTTAAGCGAGGCTCCTTCAGGGTAAGAGGAGATGTGCTTGAGATATTCCCTGCGGCATCCACGGACAGGGCTGTAAGGGTTGAGTTCTTCGGGGATGAGATAGACAGGCTCACGGAGATAGATGTGCTTACCGGTGAGAAGAAGGCGGAGCTTTCGCATGTGGCAATATTCCCTGCTTCGCACTATGTTGTGCCGCGCGAGAAGATGATTGAGGCGGCGGCTGATATCAGGCAGGAGATGGAGGAGAGAGTAGCGTACTTTAAGAGCGAGGATAAGCTCTTGGAGGCACAGCGTATCAAGGAGAGAACGAGCTTTGATGTTGAGATGATGCTTGAGACAGGCTTCTGCTCCGGCATTGAGAACTATTCGCGGCACCTTGCAGGGCTTGCTCCGGGGACACCGCCCTATACGCTTATAGATTATTTCCCGGAGGATTTTCTGATAATAGTCGATGAGTCACATATCACAATACCTCAGATACGGGGTATGTATGCGGGTGACAGGTCACGTAAGACAACGCTTGTAGATTATGGTTTCCGTCTGCCATCGGCACTGGATAACAGACCATTGAACTTTGGGGAGTTCGAGGGAAAGATTGACCAGATGCTGTTCGTGTCCGCGACTCCTTCCGATTACGAAGCCGAGCATGAGCTTCTCAGGACGGAGCAGATTATAAGACCTACAGGGCTTCTTGACCCTGAGATTACGGTAAAGCCTGTGGAGGGACAGATTGATGACCTTATCGGTGAGGTCAATAAGGAAGTGGGTAAGCACAACAAGGTACTCATAACAACGCTCACCAAGAGAATGGCGGAGGATTTGACGAACTATATGAAGGAGGCTGGTATCAGGGTAAGGTATCTTCACTCTGATATTGACACCCTTGAGCGCGCCGAGATTATAAGGGATATGAGACTTGATGTGTTTGATGTGCTTGTGGGAATCAATCTTCTGAGAGAAGGACTTGATATTCCTGAGATTACGCTTGTGGCGATTCTTGATGCCGATAAGGAGGGGTTCCTGCGTTCAGAGACATCGCTCATCCAGACGATAGGGCGGGCAGCACGTAACGCCGATGGAAGGGTAATTATGTACGCTGATGTGATTACCGATTCTATGCGCCATGCTATAGAGGAGACACAGAGACGTAGGGAGATACAGAAGAAGTATAATGATGAGCATGGTATTACACCTACTACCATAAAGAAGGCGGTGCGTGACCTCATAGCTATATCTAAGGCGGCAACAGAGCCGAAGGCAGATATGGAGAAGGATATCGAGTCGATGAGCCATAAGGAGCTTGAGAAGCTTCTCAAGGAACTCAGCAAGCAGATGCACAAGGCGGCAGCGGAGCTTGATTTTGAACGTGCGGCAGAGCTGCGTGACCGGATAATTGAGATTAAGAAGAGTATGCTGGAGGAATAGAAGATGGCTTTATATTCTAGAAATTATATAAAGATAAGGGGTGCGAGGGAGCACAACCTTAAGGGAATTGATGTTGATATACCAAGGGATTCCTTTACCGTTCTCACCGGAGTGAGCGGTTCGGGTAAGTCATCTCTTGCGTTTGACACTATATATGCTGAGGGACAGAGGCGTTACATGGAGTCGCTCTCATCCTATGCAAGACAGTTCTTAGGTCAGATGGAGAAGCCGGATGTGGACAGCATTGAGGGATTGTCACCGGCGATTTCCATTGACCAGAAGTCTACCAACCGCAATCCACGTTCAACAGTCGGAACTGTCACAGAGATATATGATTATATGAGACTTCTCTATGCCAGAGTGGGAATTGTACATTGTCCTAAGTGTGGTAGGGAAATCAGGAAGCAGTCTGTTGACCAGATTGTTGACCAGATTATGGGGCTGCCTGAGCGTACTAGGTTTCAGGTGCTTGCACCTGTTGTGCGGGGACGCAAGGGTGAACATGTGAAGGTTCTTGAGAGTGCGAAGAAGAGCGGCTATGTCCGTGTGAGAGTTGATGGTATAATATACGAGCTTTCAGAGGAGATCAAGCTTGAGAAGAACAAGAAGCATAATATAGAGATTGTTATTGACAGACTTTCTGTGAAGGAGGGTATTGAGAAGCGTCTTACGGAGTCGGTTGAGAGTGCGCTTGCACTGGCGGATGGACTTGTAATGATAGATATTATCGACGGCGAGATGCTCAATTTCAGCCAGAGCTTTGCATGCCCTGATTGTGGAATAAGCGTTGAGGAGATGGAACCTAGAAGCTTCTCCTTCAATAACCCGTTTGGCGCATGCCCTGAGTGCTTCGGTCTTGGCTATAAGATGGAATTTGACATCGACCTGATTATTCCGGATAAGAGACTGAGTATTGATGAGGGAGCGATTGCGGCTATGGGCTGGCAGTCATCAACGGAGGAGGGCAGCTTTACAAGAGCTATCTTAAAAGCATTGGCGGAAGAGTATAATTTCAGCCTGAGCACACCATATAAGGATTATCCGGCAGAGATTAAGAATATTCTGGTCAATGGAACTGATGGTCATACGGTTAAGGTACATTATCGCGGACAGCGCGGAGTAGGTGTGTATGATATAGCATTTGAGGGACTTATACGCAATATGCAGAAGAGATACCGCGAGACGGCATCGGACAGCATGAAGCAGGAATATGAGACATTTATGAAGATTACACCTTGTGAGGTATGTAAGGGACAGCGCCTTAAGGCAACATCACTTGCTGTCACCGTCGGCGGAATAAATATTTTCCGGATGACAGATATGTCTATTGTGAAGCTTAAGGCATTTCTTGATAACCTGGTGCTGTCACCTGTTCAGCAGACTATAGGAGAGCAGATATTGAAGGAAATCAAGGCAAGACTGGGCTTCCTTGTGAACGTAGGTCTTGAATATCTCACACTTTCGCGTGCTACCGGAACACTGTCCGGAGGTGAAGCGCAGAGAATAAGGCTCGCGACACAGATTGGTTCAGGTCTTGTGGGTGTGGCGTACATCCTTGATGAGCCTAGCATAGGTCTTCACCAGAGGGATAACGATAAGCTTCTCTCGGCACTTATGAAGCTGAGGGACTTAGGCAATACACTTATAGTTGTCGAGCACGATGAGGATACTATGCGTGCAGCGGACTATATCGTTGATATTGGTCCTGCAGCGGGCGAACATGGCGGTGAGGTTATAGCTACAGGTACGGCAGAGGAGATAATGAAGAATGAGAATTCCATAACCGGTGCGTACCTCAGTGGAAGAAGAAAGATACTTGTCCCGGAAGAGAGAAGAAAACCTACAGGTTATCTCACAATAAAGGGAGCAAGGCAGAATAACCTCAAGAATATAGATGTGGATATTCCGCTTGGTATTTTTACATGTGTCACAGGTGTCTCCGGTTCCGGAAAGAGCAGTCTTGTCAATGAGATACTTTATAAGAGACTGGCAAGAGACCTCAACAGGGCGAGGACTATACCGGGTGAGCATGATGATATTATAGGAATAGAGAAGCTTGACAAGGTTATAGCGATTGACCAGTCACCTATAGGAAGAACTCCGCGTTCTAATCCGGCCACCTACACAGGTGCTTTCGACCTGATAAGGGATTTGTTTGCCTCAACCTCTGACGCCAAGGCGCGCGGCTACTCCAAGGGACGTTTCAGCTTCAATGTCAAGGGCGGACGCTGCGAGGCATGCGGCGGCGATGGAATAATCAAGATAGAGATGCATTTCCTTCCGGATGTATATGTACCATGTGAGGTCTGCGGTGGCAAGCGCTACAACAGGGAGACTCTTGAGGTAAAGTACAAGGGAAAGAGCATATATGATGTACTCAATATGACCGTTGAGGAGGCTGTGAAGTTCTTTGAAAATGTCCCTTCAATAAGAAGGAAGATTGAGACGATGAACGAGGTCGGATTATCATATATAAGACTTGGACAGCCGTCAACGGAGCTTTCTGGCGGTGAGGCGCAGAGAATCAAGATTGCCACGGAGCTGAGCAGACGTGGAACAGGTAAGACAATCTATATTCTTGATGAGCCTACAACAGGACTTCACTTTGCAGATGTTCATAAGCTTGTCGATATTCTTAGGAGACTTTCGGACAGCGGAAACACGGTAGTTGTCATAGAGCATAACCTTGATGTCATAAAGACAGCGGACTATCTTATAGATATCGGACCGGAGGGCGGCGAAGGCGGTGGAACCGTGATAGCCAAGGGAACACCGGAGGAGGTTGCCAGGAACAAGAAGTCATACACAGGACAGTTTGTGAAGAAATATCTCAATTAAGGCTGAATGCGTATTACAGAAAAAAGCAAAGCATGACGAATATAACAGAAGAACGAAAATCCGCACAAGTATGGCAGAAATAGATGATGGATATGAATATATTATAGGTAGAAATCAAAAGAGGTTCATAACCTCGCGTATAATGCGTAAGGTTATGAACCTTGTTTTGTGGGTAATTCATGTTTTATAATTTGTGTTTTACGGTTGCCTGTATGGATTCGGGTGCCCAAACATGCTATATAAACCTAGCTGTGTATAACGTATTATATTTATGCA
>ENA-OPJV01000674-OPJV01000674.1-human-gut-metagenome-genome-assembly--contig:-NODE-674-length-12456-cov-1.566325_pt1 | contig 12456 bp, 9 predicted proteins | sample MGYA00241772_ERZ501669 | MGnify/ENA primary metagenome ERZ501669 (study PRJEB25962, sample SAMEA2042290) | human gut metagenome | biome: human gut; feature: human-associated habitat; material: faeces...
AACAACTTAATATAGCACTGGAAGAACAGAAAGCTAAGGGCATTAAACTTGGTGAAGCGATTATAGGGCTTGGCTATGTTACACAGGATGCCATTAATGATTTACTGTGCCAGCAGCTTAATATTGATTTTGTCGATTTGAGAAAGATTGAGATAGATGATTCCATAGCCAGAATGGTAGGAGAGAAGGTAGTCCGTAAGTATATGCTTCTTCCTTTTGCACTTGATGACAGGCAGGCTAACGTAATTAAAGTAGCCATGGAAGATCCTATGAACATTATGGCTATTTATGATATCGGTATCATCACCGGAATGACGGTCCAGCCATATCTTTCCACACATGCATATATATCTACGGCAATAGATAAGCTGTATGGTAAATCACAGGCCAATGCCATTGCGGAACAGTTTATGAAAGAACAGGGTTCGGGTGATGACGCAGATAATGCCGAAGAGAATAAGAGACAGGAAGATGTTGATAATTCACCGGTTGTTAAGCTTGTTAATAATATTATTGAAGGCGGCGTGCGCCAGAGAGCTTCCGATATACATATTGAACCGTTTGAATACAATGTAAGAGTCAGATACAGGATAGATGGTGTTCTCCGTGAGATTATATCTTATGACAGAGCACTTTATGCGGCGATTATTGCCAGACTTAAGGTTATTTCAGGAATGGATATTTCTGAAAAGAGAAAGCCGCAGGACGGCCGAATTACGATAACCGTGGACAGGAGGGAATACGATATCCGTGTCAGTAACCTCCCTACGGTATTTGGAGAGAAAGTCGTTATGCGACTTGCTTCCAAAGAAGGTTTTAAGAGGGATAAGAAAGACCTTGGTCTTTCACCTACAGACCTTGTTAAATTTGATAATATCCTTAGAAACCCACATGGAATTATCCTTGTTACGGGACCTACAGGTAGTGGTAAATCTACAACACTTTATACGGCTTTAAGCGAACTCGCAAGTGATGAAGTTAATATCATCACTGTTGAAGACCCGGTAGAAGCGAATGTAGACAATGTAAATCAGGTTCAGGTTAATGTTAAGGCTAACCTTACATTTGCCAGTGCCCTTCGTTCAATTCTCCGACAGGATCCGGACATCATCATGATAGGTGAGATCCGAGACGGAGAGACAGCAGAGATAGCAGTTAAGGCTTCCATCACAGGACATCTTGTTGTAAGTACACTTCATACTAACAGTACTGCGGCATCTATCTCCCGTCTTATTGATATGGGTATTGAACCATACCTTTTAGGTGATTCCCTCGTAGGAATTATCGCCCAGCGACTTGTCAGAAGGCTTTGCCCTGAATGCAAGGAGCCCTACGAAGCAGACGAGGAAGAAAAGAGAGTTCTTAAGGTACCACAGAATGAACCTCTTAAGCTTTATAAGGCTTGCGGATGTGAGGCATGTGGTAATACAGGATATTATGGACGAATCGGTGTATATGAGATAATGCCTATCTCAAGAAAGATCAAGAAACTCATTGCATCGGGAGCCAATGCGGACGAGATAACCGCACAGGCAGTAACGGAGGGCATGAATACACTTAGAATGTCAGCCTCAAACTATGTAAAACAGGGATTGACATCATTTAGCGAGATGATGAAGATTACCTACGAAACAGACGATACCAACTAAAAAAACGGGGGTTTTGGACAAAATGGTTACAATTGAAGAACTTTTAAAAATCGGTAAAGAAAACGGAGCATCCGACGTACATATTACGGTAGGACTCCCACCTGAGATGAGAGTCAATGGTGAACTTATGGGAATGGATTACCCAAGGCTTACGCCAACAGACACAGAAGAAATAGTAGGCCAGCTTCTTAATGAGAAGCAGAAAAACATCATTAAAGAATATGGAGAAGCAGATTTTTCATTTTCAATACCAAGCCTTGGACGATACAGGGTTAATGCATTTAAACAGCGTGGAAGTCTTGCGGCAGCAATCCGTCTGGTAGGAACACAGATTCCAAGACCTGAAGATCTGGGACTTCCTAAATCAGTCATAGAATTACATAATAAGAAGAGAGGACTTATCCTCGTTACGGGACCTACCGGAAGTGGTAAGTCTACTACACTTGCTTCATTAATTAATAAGATTAATGAGAATCGTAAAGCACATATTATTACACTTGAAGATCCAATCGAGTACCTGCATACACATAAACAGGCGATGATTAACCAGAGAGAAGTCGGACTTGATACAATGAGTTATGCCAATGCATTAAGGGCTGCACTCCGTGAAGATCCGGATGTCATCCTTGTAGGTGAGATGCGAGACCTTGAGACAATTTCGATAGCAATTACTGCAGCCGAGACAGGACATCTTGTTCTTTCAACATTGCATACAATAGGTGCGGCAAGTACAATTGACCGTATTATTGACGTATTCCCTCCTCATCAGCAGCAGCAGATAAGAATACAGCTCTCAATGGTACTTGAAGCGGTTATTTCACAGCAGCTTATTCCTACAACGGATAAGCATCACCGTGTAGCAGCATTTGAAGTAATGCTTATGACAGTAGCAATTAAGAACCTTATCCGTGAAAGCAAGACATTCCAGATTGATTCAATGATACAGACCAGCAGGGAAAAAGGCATGATAACAATGGATGATGCATTATATGAACTTTGTATGATGGGACATATTACGTCCGAATCCGCACTGAGCTTTGCACAGGACCCTGTTGCATTGGAGAAAAAAATTAAAATATACTAAACAAATCATAAAAATTTGATAAATAAAAATCTTGTATGAAAATTGTCGATGTAGTATAATACATACATACTTAGGATTGGGTTTGATGGAGTAAAGAATGGCAAATTTTAATTATCGAATAATAACAAAAGAAGGCAAAGAAAAGAGCGGCTCTCTCGATGCAGAAGATCAGATAACCGCTGTAGCACAACTGAAATCGGAAGGCAACACAGTTATTTCCGTTAAGGCAGGCAGCAAGCTTAATACCGAGATTAAGTTTGGCAGTGGCAAGAAAGTCAAGGTCAGGGACCTCAGCGCTTTTTGTCGACAATTTAACAGTTTGCTGAGAGCAGGCGTAGGCGTTATAACCGCACTTGATATGCTTGGCGACCAGACAGAGAACAGGACACTTAAGCAGTCTATATATAATGTCAGGGACGGAGTGCAGAAGGGTGATACCCTTGCTAACTCAATGAAGAAGGAAGATTGCTTTCCATCACTTCTCGTAAGTATGATGGAAGCCGGTGAACAGTCAGGTAATATTGAAATTGCTCTTGAGAGAATGGCTGAACACTTCGAGAAGGACGGAAGAGCCAAGGCAGCACTTAAGAAGGCTATGATGTATCCTATCATACTGGGTATTGTTGCCGTAGCAGTTCTTGTCATAATGGTAGTTGCCGTTATTCCAAGTTTCTCCAGCATGTTCGCAGATATGGATGCGAAGCTTCCGGGAATTACGAGGGGACTTCTTTCCCTCAGTGATTTCATAAGAGGTTACTGGTACATAATTATAGCGGTTATAGCCGCAGTAGTAATAGGACTTAAGTATTTTTCAAAGACCGAGACCGGTATATATTTCTTTGCAAGACTTAAGGTCAGGATGCCGGCATTCGGTAATCTTACAAGGAAGACGGCGGCAGCGAGATTCGCAAGAACTTTCAGCACAATGCTTTCTTCCGGTATGTCAATGGTTGAAGCTCTTAATATTACGGCAGGAACCATGGATAACCAGTTATTCAAGGACGTTGTAAGTGACTGTGCCGTACAGGTGCAGCGAGGTGTGCCTCTTACGATGCCCCTTAAGAAATCGGAACTGTTCCCACCACTTATCATTCATATGACAGGTATCGGTGAGGAATCAGGTAACCTTGAAGAGATGCTTAACAACTGTGCCAACTACTTTGATGAAGAAGTAGAAGCTGCCACACAGCAGGTTATGGCACTTATGGAGCCTATGATTATTATTGTACTTGCCGGAATTGTATGTCTTATCTTAGCTGCAATTTACGGACCAATGATTACAATGTACAATGCAATGGGCAAGATGTAAATTTGATACTAAAAGCTTTTGCGTACCCGTCATCAGCTTTTGTATATATATCTATTATCAAAATAATATGATCAGAGATAACACTGATTAAGAGGAAAAGGAGAATGATATTCATGAAGAAAATGTCACAGAAAAATAACAAAGGTTTCTCTCTTGTAGAACTTATCGTAGTAGTAGCTATCATGGCTGTACTTATGGGCATTTTAGTACCAACACTTGTAAAGAACGTTGAGAAGTCTAAGAAACAGAAAGATGCTTCAGCTATCGAAGAAATCAGAAGCACAATGGTAACAACTTTAGCAGATCCTACATACTCAGATATTGAAGCTACAATCATTTACGATGGTACAACAATTGATGTTGATAATCCTAAAACTATTAATGAAGTAACACCAATCACAAAGGATGAAGTTGAAACATTCTTAAAAGCAGTAAGTGCTGATGTTAAAGACTGGAAATTTACATCTAAGGCTTATAAGGCAGATGATGAGGTAACATTTGTAATTTCTGGCCAGATGGTAACTGTATACAGAGAAGCAGAAGGTGAATCAGTACCAGGTGCCGGTGGCACAGGCGCAACAACTACAACAAAATAAGATACAACAACATAGTATCCATAATTCACCAAAATTGAATTAATTTATTAAATATTACGGGTAATATTTATTTTAACTGGGATGATATCTGCATAAGCAGGTATTGTCTCAGTTATATAATAAAGAAAAATTGAGCAGGTATACATTATGATATGGACTTTAAGCATGAGAATTACAATATATGTAATATGCTTTATTTTCGGAATAATAATTGGCAGCTTCGTGAACGTATTGATATACAGACTGCCCTTACATGAGAACATAGTAACAGAAAACAGTCACTGTATGACATGCGGACATAAATTAAAATGGTATGATTTATTTCCATTGTTCAGTTACCTTTTTTTAAGAGGAAAATGTCGGTATTGTAAAGCAAAGTTATCAGTTCAATATCCATTAGTAGAATTCATTAATGGATTATTTTATGTATTAATATTTATTTTTAACGGAATTAATGTAACAAGTATATGTTACGCACTGTCGGTATCCATGCTGATTGCCTTAAGCGTAATTGACTGGCGTACATACGAGATTCCGTTTGGACTTAACATAGCCATATTGGTATTTGGAATAATTAATATGGCATTTAATTATAAGAATTTCCTATATTATCTGATAGGAATGGTCTGCGTAAGCGGATTCCTACTTTTGTTATATCTTATTACAAAGGGAAGAGGAATAGGCGGCGGTGATATTAAGTTAATGGCAGCCGCAGGACTTTTACTTGGTTGGAAACACATAATACTGGCACTGATTCTGGGATGCATCATTGGTTCTGTTATTCACATTATATTGATGAAAGTAAGTGATAAAGGCAGAATGTTGGCATTTGGACCATATCTGTCTGTAGGAATAGTTATATCAATGTTGTGTGGAGACCGGTTATTAAATTGGTATTTAGGTATTTTTCAATAAAATAAATTAAGATGTTTACCAGGCATCGACCAGGGAGGAAATATAGAAATGGCGTCAACAGTTTTAGCTATTACGGTAGGTAACGATACCACTAAGATAAGTGAAGTAATGTATTCTTCACACCGAATTGTTCGAGTATCATATTCTAATACAATTCCTACACCAAAGGATTGTGTAGAAGATGGTCAGATAAGAGATCCTAAGGAATTGGCAACAGCCATAAGAGACGAACTTAGGAAGGGCGAAATCATCACTAAAGATGTAATTTTTGCCATTCAGTCCAATAAAATTATCAGTAAAGAAATCGTGGCACCTTATATGAAGGAAGCCAGATTAATGGAATATATTGTTACGAATGCAACAGAATATTTTCCTGTTAATATAGATGAATATGTCTTTACATATTCCATACTTGAGAACATTATTGATGTATCAGAGAAAAAATACAGATTAATGGTTATGGCAGCACCAATGGGTATTGTCGAAAGATATTATGACGTTGCAGACATGCTTGAATTAAGGGTACTTGATCTTGATTATGTCGGTAACTCTACATTGCAGTTAATGAGATTGCAGATTGATGATTCACCTACCCTTTCTATCCAGATGGGTGATGAAGCAACAATCATTAGTATATTTAATAAGAATGTCCTTCAGCTTATGAGATCTGTTCCATACGGACGATCAACCGTTGCCAATGCAATAGCGGAGAAGAGGGATATTTCCTATGAAGAAGCGTTAACTGTCCTTGACAATGAACGTGTACTTAAAGAAAGTTTTTCCGACGGAGATTATATAACGGGTTCGTTAAAATATCTCGCTAATAATATCAGCCGTGTAATTGACTATTATTCAACAAAGAATCCTGATGTTACTATCCAGAAGGCTGTAATGGTAACTGAGGGTAAGTCAATCAGGGCACTTGAGACACTTCTTTCTTATGAAATTGGTCTTAAGATTAAAAAAATTGATGAACTTAACCAGGTTATTGCGGATGACAGACTTAATATGTCTTTGTCAGAACTTACAGGATACCTTTCCAATATCGGATGTGTTATCCAGCCTGTTAACTTTGTTCCAAAGTCCGCACTTATTAAGGCTAAGAAAACTAATGATAATAAATATTTAAGACTTATAATTATGGGAGCCGTTTTTGTTGCAGCAGTAATCGTGCTTATTCCTCTTGTAGGCAACATAAGTAAGAGAACAGAGAATAACGGACTCAAATCAAACATTAAAAAGATAGAGGGCATTAAGACAGTAGTTAATGATTATTATCTTTCAAAAGATAAATTCACAGACATATCAACATTCTATGCACTTGCATCCAATGCTGATGATGACCTTCATAAGTTTATTGAATTCCTTGAAGAGGATATGCCTTCGGATATAGGACTTACGTCCCTTTCTGTTTCCGGAGGAGCCGTTACAATGAACTGTACCGGCAGTTCCAAGGAAACCCTTGCCCAGTTCCTCGTTACATTAAAGAAACAGAGTAACATATCATCGGTTAATTGTGCATCTGTATCCGAGGCAACAGATGATAACGATGCGATAACAGACAGCTATACAATTACATGTGTATTTAGTCAGTTTCCTACACAGACAGAGGAGGGCGATGAATAATGAAGTTAAATGACAGAGAAAAGAAATTAATATTTATAGTAGTAGGTGTAATACTTATTGCTCTTTCTTACTTTATTGGATACAGAAAGATTTCAGCTGCCAATAATAAACTTGATGATAAGATTGAGGAAAACAGAACCTTATATAACAATCTTAAAGAGATGCAGGCAAGAGAGAAACAGTACCTTGAAGATACAGAATATTATACATCAGAATATAATACTCTTCTTGGTAGTTTCGACACAGGATATTCACAGGAATATTCGATTATGTTTGTTGACCAGATTGAGAAGGACACAGGAGTGTGGTTCTCACAGGTATCACTGGCTGATACGGCAGCACTTTATACATTTGGCGCAATTACATCTTCTAACCCTATGACACAGGGTGCAGCGGTATATACTTCAGATTATGTAGGTTATGGAACAACACTTACACTTTCTTATAAGACATCTTATGCAGGTTATAAGGAACTTATCGAATATCTTAATACTTATAAGTTCAAATGCAGAATTGATTCTGTAAATGCTACATATAATGCTGATGATGATGAAGTATCAGGATCAATGATACTTAATATATATGCAATAACAGGTTCAGACAGAAAGTTCCTCGGAGCACCTGTCCAGAATAAGTTTACGGGAACAGAAAATATCTTTAACTCATCAACATTTACACCTGGTACTAATGCTGATGAAGAAAATGGTAATAATATTGTAACAGACTATGATTACTATATCGCACTTGACTCATTTAAGTCAGACGCAGACAGTGTTGTAATCGGCCCTAAGGGTGATTCCGCTGCAACAAGAATTTCTAAGAATTCGTCTGAAAGAGAAAAAGTTACAATTACATTTAGTGGCAAGGAAGGTAAATATACAGTATCATACGCAATAGGCGATACAGTATATCCTGCAACTAATTATGAAAATGGTGTTGAATTCACACCGGGATCAATGCTTTCACTTCTCGTGGTTGGAACAGACAGAGACCCTGAAGGAGAAGATATAAACGGAGCAGACGCAACTATTATTAACAACACAGATATGAAGTTATACGTTAAGATAGTTGATGATGACGAAAATCCAAGATTTAAGATTAGAGAAAAATCAGGTGAAGTAGTTGTTTATGAATAGGAGTGATTATGATGAGACATCCACGTAAAGCCGGAAAACAGAATATGGGATTTTCACTGGTGGAAGTTCTTGTTACTTTAGCACTTATTTCAGTTTTAAGTATTCCGCTTATCCAGACCTTCATTAATTCAGCGAGGGTGAATGGCAAAGCAAAAAGTATGCAGAATGCTACAGACATTGCCCAAAGTATCTCAGAATACTTTGGGGCAATGCCTTTAGATGCACTCAAGACCGCTTACCAGGGTAAATATACTGAACTACCTGATAAAAGCATTATATTTACCAATATAGGTGACGGTATTAATAAGGACTCTGATGGTGTGGATTATTACAAAGGATCTGACACTGAAAAATTCTATGTATCGGTAATTGTTGACCCTACCGGATATTCTAAAGCTGATAAGACGGGAATGAATGACTATATAAGACCCGGTATCAATAACCTCAACGAAAATTCCAGCATTACATGTCGTAGTAAATTAGAACAATATGATACGAATATTGTTAATACTTTTAAAGAAAAAGGTGTTAATGTAGACGACAAGAGCAAGATAGTTAAGAAATCCGTTTTCACAATCTATGAGAATAAATCAACAGTATATGCCGATAAGGTAGAATATAAATATAACCTGGACATAACATATACATATAACAACAAGAATATAGAGTACAAGAATATAGAACTTGGTATCGGAACAGTGGATAAGGCAGGCATTGCAGCACCTAACCTCTATATTATCTATACGCCTGTACTTGGCATGTATGGCAATGAAAATGTTGCAAAGGATGAGATTACTGTTAAATACAGACCCGATAGTGAAAAAGCAGATTGGGAAAAGCCGGTAAATGTATATCTTGTAGAGCAGACAGTTAACTATGGAAGTACAGAAGATACTAAAGTATCTCTTAACAAAGATAATATAAAAATTGAATGTTATAACAATTCAAGCGAAAGCAATAAGCTTGGTTTTTATACCAATGTTGCCGGCTGGACGGGTGAGAATTCTTCCCTTACAGAGGGTGGAAGCTCTATTAATAAATTATATAATGTCAGTGTATATATCTGGAAAGATAAGACTGATGGTATGACTATTAAAGCAGACAATACTTTGGATATAGCAGATGATTATTTTACAAAGGTTGACAGCGTTAAGGAGGGATAATCATTGAAGAAGCATTTTAGAAGATTCAGAAAAGATAATAAAGGTGTTACTTTAGTGTTAGCCATTGTGGCAATTGCTTTTGTAGGCGTGCTTGCAAGTGCAATCCTTTCTGCAGCGGCAACCAACTACAGACTTAAAATTATGGATAAGTATTCTAAGAATACCTTTTATAGTGCTGATTCCATAACAGAAGAGATTCATACAGGTCTTGGAATTATGTGTTACAAATCCCTGGAAGAAGCTTATGATTATGCGGCATCCAATCTCGGAAAGTATTCTGTTACCGGTGGTGTAGTTACCATGAACAGATATAATAATGAGATGGTAAATAAAAATATGAAAGAAAAGTATTATAACATAACCGGCAAGAAAATCTTTGGAAAATCTTCCAATACAGCTGACAAAAAAAGTGCAATTGAGTATTTTAATACACTTATTACTAAACCTGAAAAGGCAAAGGTAGTAGGATATTCAAGTGTTGTAGCGGATGCTGCTTCATATACCTACACATTCAAGGATGTTGCAATCAGATACCTTGAAGACAAAAAGGAACCTTATTACTCAACCATAAAGATAGATATTAAGATTACTTATCCGGATATAGATATTGATTTTATAGCTGATGAGAAAGAATGGAAAGCATACTTTAATTATTGTCTCATTGCAGATGATAAGATAGAAATCGGTGCAAGTCCTAAATCAAGAGGTATTGTTGATGTTTATGGGGGAATGTACTCCGGTGGTAATGTTGATGTATTCAGCGGAAGTTCCCTTACACTTCAAGACGGACTCTTATTAAATAACCAGCTTAAAGTACCTACAGTGCTTGTATCAAAAGGTGATATTAACCTCCCGGGAGGAAGCAGTACATCCGTACTTAAAGTAGGAAACGGAAGTATCTGGTGTAACGGAATTACAGCCGGCGGCGATGGAGGAAGCGGAAATGTACTTTATACTTCCAATCAGGCAAAGACTTATGTGGCAGATGATTTATCACTTAATGGTGACAACTGCAATATAACAATAAAAGGAAAATATTTAGGATTCGGAAGTAATAATGCACTTACAAGTAATCCTTCGGGAAAGGCTTCCACAAGTTCTGCAATAATTGTAAACGGAAGAAACTGTACCCTTGATATGACGGATATTAATTACCTTTTACTTGCAGGTAAGGCTTATGTAAAATTAACTGAGGATTCCTCTTATGTAACAGGTGATTCCATGGGATTAAAGGGTAATCAGGAAATATATCTTGTACCATTAGGATATCTTAAGAAAAGCGCAGAAGATTCAGACCGCATTTATGTAACTAATCCTACATCTAAACCTGAAAATGTAGCGATAGATTTAAGCACTTTCTTTGCAAAAAAACTTGGACTTCTTACAGATAAAGGCTATGTGGAGAAAAAGGATGAAAATGGCAAGACATATTATTATCTTGATTTTGTAAGCAATGAGGCACAGAATGAGTATGTAAAATGTATTGTACAGGATAAATACCTTGAAAGTTTATTTAATTCAAAAGATATTTCATACAAAAATGATGATATCATAGAAAAGGATGCAATTAAATCCACAATCGAAATGGGTCTTGCAAGATTCTTTGACAAGAATACTGAAATAAAGATTGTGTCAGGTGCAACAGTATATACAAGCGGCACTCTTTTACAGGTAACCAAAGAGAGCGGATATTCTTCAATAAGTATTTTGGGAAATAATATGGAGTATTCATCCGTTTTGAAGTCCAGCACTAATGCTGCTAATAAATATAAATTAATCAAGTCATTCCTTGCTCTTGATGATACTGTGGATTATACCGATTTCCCTGAGAATGTGACTATTGATGGTTCTATTCACAAAATAGAATTTGATACAAGCAATAATCCTGTTCTTTTGACACCTTATGAAAGAATAGTTAATAAGGAAAAACTTGACACCCTTAAAAAAAACATCATAAATAATGAAAATGGTACGATTGCAGCGGTAATTACCTCAAAAGCAGATGGGCAGTCAGACTCTTATACAATTCCTAATGGCGTGACTAACGGTGTTGTCCTTGGATATGGTGTTGATATTGTTGTTAATAGTAACTTTGAAGGACTTATAATCACTGACGGCAAGATAACTGTTAAAGATTCAGCAGCAGTAACAACAGGAACAAACAACAGGGCAGAACTTACCCTTGATGTATATAAAGATGTAGCAGAGTATTTTAATGCTTTCCAGGAAACAAGTGATACTAATAAACTTGATGAAGTCGAAATGAATCAGCTTCTTAATTTCAGCGAATGGAGAAAGAATGAGAATGTCGATTATAACTAACAGAACCGGACAACATAATAACAAAGGTTTTTCATTACTGGAACTTTTGGTTGTAGTTGCAATTATGGCAGTACTTACGGGAATTATTTCGATTACATACAGAACCGTTAATAAAAGTAATGTTAATAAAGCAGCAAGTATAGTTGATGATTACCTCTCTCTGGCAAGGGAAAAAGCTAAGACTGTTTCCGCTTATGAGTGGAATATGACAATTTCTGTAGGCGATGACGGAACAGAAGTCAGCTATGTTAAGAAAGCGGAAAAAGAATCCGACAAAGCTAAAATGGATAGCAAAACACTTCCTAAGAATGTTAAGTTCAAGATTATTGATGATAAAGGTAATGAAATCAGACTGGATAATACCATTAAAGAGGTAAGTTTTGCATTTAATTCCCTCACAGGAAATGTATCAAAGGTATATTTTTCAAACGGTTCAGAAATAGATGTTACCGATAGTTCTTATTGCGACTTCATTGCATATTATAAGGAGAAGTCCAGGGGCGTAAGACTCTATTTTGTAACCGGTAAACATTCACAGATATGAGGCACATGACTATGAAATTAAAAAAAGGTAAAAAACATAATAATAAAGGTTTTACCCTCACAGAGGTTCTTGTAGCACTGGCGGTAAGTTCTGTTGTCATAACAATAGTTAT
>ENA-OPJV01000680-OPJV01000680.1-human-gut-metagenome-genome-assembly--contig:-NODE-680-length-12385-cov-1.264477_pt1 | contig 12385 bp, 10 predicted proteins | sample MGYA00241772_ERZ501669 | MGnify/ENA primary metagenome ERZ501669 (study PRJEB25962, sample SAMEA2042290) | human gut metagenome | biome: human gut; feature: human-associated habitat; material: faeces...
AGCATATGATCGAATGATTTGAGTTTTATTCTGATTTTTTGACTCATATCAAAAATACTTAATTACGATTTAACACTTACTCGTCATCATCAGAGAGCTTGTAGCCGCTCTTCTCGATAACGTCCTTGGCCAGGTTGGCAGGAACCTCAGCGTAGTGGTCGAAAGTCATCGTGCTGGTCGCGCGGCCGGATGAGAGGGTTCTGAGAACTGTCACATATCCGAACTGCTCGGCGAGCGGAACGAAGGCCCTTACGATTCTCGCACCGTTGGCGGTGGAGTCCATAGCCTGGATCTGGCCGCGACGACGGTTGAGGTCACCCACGATGTCACCCATGTAGTCCTCTGGAGTAACAACCTCAAGGGACATGATAGGCTCGAGGAGAACAGGCTTAGCCTTCGGGCAGGCGTGGCGGAAAGCCAGACGGCCGGCCATTTCGAATGAAAGCTGGTCTGAATCGACTGGGTGGTAAGAACCATCAAGCACGGTAACCTTCAGAGACTGAACCTCGTAACCAGCGAGAACACCGTTGGCCATAGCGGCCTTGAAGCCCTTCTCGATGCAAGGGATGAATTCCTTAGGAATATTACCACCCTTGACCTGATTGTCGAACTGAAGTCCGGTGACGCCTTCATCGGCAGGTCCGATCTCGACGATGGTGTGGGCGAACTTACCACGACCACCGGTCTGCTTCTTGAAGACCTCACGGTGCTGTACTGTAGCGGTGATGGCCTCTTTGTAGTTAACCTGCGGAGCGCCCTGATTGATCTCGACACCGAACTCACGACGGAGACGGTCCACGATGATGTCAAGGTGAAGCTCACCCATTCCGCTGATGACTGTCTGGCCGGTCTCGTGGTCTGACCTTACGGTGAACGTAGGATCCTCCTCAGCGAGCTTGCCGAGAGCGATGCCGAGCTTGTCCAGGTCGCCCTGGGTCTTAGGCTCGACAGCGATACCGATAACAGGATCAGGGAATTCCATCGATTCGAGCACGATCTGATGATCCTCGTTGCAGATGGTGTCTCCTGTACGGAGATCCTTGAATCCGACAGCGGCGCAGATGTCTCCGGCCTCGACGAACTCGATAGGGTTCTGATGGTTGGAGTGCATCTGGTACAGACGCGCGATTCTCTCCTTCTTCCCGGTGCGGACGTTATAGACATAAGTACCGGCGTCAACGCGTCCTGAATACACCCTCATGAAGGCGAGACGGCCAACGAACGGATCCGTGGCGATCTTGAACACGAGAGCGCAGAACGGCTGGGCTGCGTCAGGGAGAAGATCCTCTTCCTCACCGGTCTTAGGATCGGTACCTTTCACAACACCCTTGTCAAGCGGAGAAGGAAGGTAACGCATCACAGCGTCAAGGAGGAACTGCACACCCTTGTTCTTGAAAGAGGAACCGCAGCATGCTGGAACGATCTGCATAGAGATCGTACCCTTGCGGAGGGCAGCGATGATCTCCTCCTCGGTGAGGGAGTCAGGATTCTCGAAATACTTCTCCATGAGAGCCTCGTCGCATTCGGCGGCAGCCTCGACGAGCTTGTCTCTCCATTTCTCGACTTCTCCGGCCATGTCCTCCGGAACGTCCTTTATTTCATAGTTGACCAGTTCCTCACCGGAGTCATAGTAATATGCCTTGCGGGAAACGAGGTCGATGATGCCCTTGAACTTGTCCTCAGCTCCGATAGGGAGACAAATAGGAACAGCCTTGGCACCGAGTTTGGTGTAGATTTCCTCAACGCAAGCGAGGAAGTCAGCGCCGACACGGTCCATCTTGTTCACGTACGCGATCTTCGGAACGCCGTACTTGTCCGCCTGACGCCAAACAGTCTCTGACTGAGGCTGAACGCGTCCGACAGCGCAGAAAGTAGCGACAGTTCCGTCGAGCACACGGAGCGAACGCTCCACCTCAACGGTGAAGTCGACGTGACCCGGAGTGTCGATCAGGTTGATCTGATAAACGTGACCGTTGTAGTGCCAGAACGCTGTGGTGGCGGCGGAAGTGATGGTGATACCTCTCTCCTGCTCCTGAACCATCCAGTCCATTGTGGCAGCCCCTTCATGTACCTCACCGATCTTGTGAGTCTTTCCGGTGTAGTACAGAATACGCTCGGATGTGGTCGTCTTTCCGGCATCGATGTGGGCCATGATGCCGATGTTTCTTGTGTAAGTAAGATCTCTTTTAGCAGCCATCTGCGAATAAAATTAGAAACGGAAGTGGGCGAATGCCTTGTTGGCCTCAGCCATCTTGTGCATATCCTCTTTTCTCTTGAATGCACCACCTTCGTTATTGTAGGCGGCAACGATCTCTGCACAAAGTTTTTCTGCCATTGAGTGGCCGGAACGCTTGCGGGCGAAGTTGATCATATTCTTCATCGACAGCGAGACTTTCCTTTCCGGACGCAACTCAGTAGGCACCTGGAAGTTTGCACCTCCTACACGACGTGACTTCACCTCGATCTGAGGGGTAACGTTTTCGAGTGCCTTCCTCCAGATATCCAGAGGAGCCTTGTCAGAATCCTTCATCTTCTCGCCTACCATGTCAATGGCATCGTAAAAAATAGAATACGCGATACTCTTCTTCCCCTGCAACATAAGATTGTTCACGAAGCGGGTAACCTCGACATCGTGAAACTTAGGATCAGGAAGTAGAATCCTCTTTTTAGGCTTCGATTTTCTCATTGTGAGTAAAAATTAAAGGTGATAAAGATTAATGAAACGGACTACTTCTTAGCGGTCTTCTTCGGTCTCTTGGCTCCGTAGAGGGAACGGGACTGTGTCCTTCCTTCCACGCCAGCTGTGTCCAAAGCTCCTCTAAGGATGTGGTAACGCACACCAGGGAGATCCTTCACACGACCTCCGCGGACCAGCACAATGCTGTGCTCCTGAAGGTTGTGTCCCTCGCCCGGAATGTAGGCATTGACCTCTTTGGAGTTGGTAAGGCGTACCCTGGCGACCTTTCTCATCGCTGAGTTAGGCTTCTTAGGGGTCGTCGTGTAAACACGAAGACATACGCCCCTCTTCTGAGGACATGCGTCCAGCGCGCGTGACTTGCTCTGAGCGACAATGCTCACGCGTCCTTTGCGAACTAATTGTTGAATTGTAGGCATAAATGATTGTAAATCTAATATTTATGTTTCCCCCAAACATTTGGGGCTGCAAATTTACGGATAATTCTTCAATTTACAAAGCGGAATGCGAACAGATTCACCATTTTTCAGATGGTGAGAATCCGTAGGTCCGGAATGGTGCGGTAGCCTTGTCAGGCGGTCTTGCGGTAGCTCAGGACAGCCCAAGTGGTCGTGAACGCGCCCAGACCGGCAAGGCTCAGCAAGTCCGGCCACGTGTCCGCCAGCGTGCAGCCCCTCAGGACGATCGATCGCATCGCGTCGGCGAAGTAGCGCAGCGGATTGGCATAGGTGATCGCCCGCGCCCATCCCGGCATCGACTGGATGGGTGTGAATATTCCGCTCATCAGCATGAACACCATACTGAAGAACCAGATGACGAACATGGCCTGGCGGGCATTGTCGCTGTAGTTGGAGATCAGCAGACCGAAAGAAGCCATGACCACGATGTGGGCGAATGTGAAGATCACGATGTCCAGCAGGCTTCCCCGGCAGCCATAGCCGAACACGGCATACGACAGGCCAAGACAGGAGAAGACCATGAAGAACGCCACGGCCACATAAGGGATCATCTTGCAGAGGATGAAGGCGGTCTTGCTCACCGGGGTCACGTTGATCTGCTCGATGGTACCGCGTTCCTTCTCCGAGACGATGTTCAAGGCAGGCAGGAAGCCGCACATCATCGTGATGGCGATCACGATAAGCGCCGGAATCATGAAAGTCTTGTAGTCCAGGGACGGGTTGTAGAGATAGCTCTCCCGGGTGTCGAAACGGGTTCCGGCTGCACCGCCCTGGGATTCCGCCCCCGAAACCGAGGCGACATATTCAGTGACAAAGGCGTTGAGGTACTGGGAGCCGATGCTTCCCCTGGTGCCGTTGACGGTGTTGACCTTGATCCCGACGGGAAGCGGGTCGTCGGTGCCTCTGTCCGACTCAAGGTAGCGGGCGAATCCGGAGGAGATGGTCAGAATGGCGTCAGCGCCGCCGCGGTCCATGACAGCCTGCGCGTCTGACGGAGACTCGGTCACCTCCCGGATCTTGAAATAGCCGGACGAGGCGCATTTCTCCGTAAGCAAGGCCGACTGGTCAGACTGGTCGCTGTCCACGATCACCAGACTAAGGTTCCGCACCTCCATGTTCGCCGCGAAAGGAAAGACCAGGATGATCAAAAACGGGAAACAGAGAACCATCCTCGGCATTCCAGGATCCCTTAGGAATTGCTTGAACTCCTTCTTCAACAGATACTTCCAAACTTTCATCTCACAACCTTGTCTTGAAATTCTTGATACTTACCACCAACAGAAAGACCATCATGCCGGTCAGGACGGCGAACTCCTTGGCGACCGCCTCAAGGCCGGCTCCCTGGATCATTATCTTCTTCACCATGATGATGAGCCACTTGGCAGGGATGATGTCGGAGAGCATCTGAAGAGCGACCGGCATGCTCTCGCACGGGAATATGATGCCGGACAGCATCATGGTCGGCATTGTCAGTCCCATACCGCACAGCAGCATCGCCGTCTGCTGTGTCTTGGAAATGACCGACACAAGCAGTCCGAGTCCCAGTGACGAACCGACGAAAACAAGCGACACCAGGGACAGTAGTGTCAGGCTGCCATGGATCGGCACCCCCATGACAAAGTGGGCCAGAAGCAGGACGCTGACGAAATTGACGACCGACAGGGCAAGGTACGGAATCATCTTGGAAAGGATGATCCAGAACGGCTTGACCGGAGACACAAGGAGCAGCTCAAGCGTGCCGGTCTCCTTCTCCTTCACGATGGACACCGCCGTCATCATCGAGCAGATCAGCATCAGGATCAAGCCCATGACTCCCGGCACGAAATTGTAGGACGAGTTCATGGCCGGATTGTACATCAGCTGGACATTCGGCCTCATCGAAGCCTTAGGCTTCCCGGCAATGCTCTCAGACAATGCCAGTTCCTCGCTTTGAAGCACTCCCTTGATGTAGCTGGTGACCACCTGGGCGGTGTTCGGATCGGAGCCGTCGCTCACGATGCGGACGCAGGCCTTACCTTCCGAGCCGGCCTTGCCGTCAAAGTCCGTCCCGAAGCAGAGCGCCGCGGCAGCCTTGCCTTTGCGGATCCTGTCCCGGGCCGGAGCGAAAGATCCGTGGATCTCGCCGACGGCGAGGTACTTGTTGCCCTCGATCCTGCTTATGACACTGCGTGCCAGAGGGTCACAGGCATCCCCGACCACATCGACGACGGCGTTGCTGACATCCGTGCTTATCGCGAAGCCGAACAGGATGATCTGCACAACCGGCATCACCAGAACGATCAGGGTGGTCCGGAGATCCCTGAATATGTGTCTGAACTCTTTCTGTATGAACGCTATTATCTCTCTCATGCCTCTCTCTCGGCCTTTCCGGCGATTTTTGTGAACACCTCATCCATGTCCTTGGCTCCGTAACGTTCCTTCAGGGCTGCCGGGGAATCCAGCGCCTCGATGCGCCCGTCCACCATCACGGAGACTCTGTCACAGTATTCAGCCTCATCCATGTAGTGCGTCGTGACAAAGACGGTGACACCCTTGGAGGCTGCCTTGTAGATCATTTCCCAGAAGTTCCTTCTCGTCACGGGATCCACACCGCCCGTCGGCTCGTCAAGAAACACGATCTCGGGATCATGCACCATCGCTATGCTGAAAGCGAGTTTCTGCTTCCATCCGAGCGGCATGTCCCTAACGAAGGAGTTACGGACATTCTCCATCGACAGAGCCTTCAGCATCCGGTCTGTCTTCTGGGCGATCCGCTTGCCGTCAAGCCCGTAGATGCCAGCGAAAAGCTCGATGTTCTCCCACACCTTCAGGTCGGGATAGAGGGAGAACTTCTGGCTCATGTAGCCGATGTGTCGCTTGATCTTCTCCTGCCCGTTGACGATGCTGTACCCCGCGACATCGCCCTGTCCGGATGTCGGACGGCTCAATCCGCAGAGAATGCGCATCGCCGTGGTCTTGCCGGCGCCGTTCGCGCCCAGAAAACCGAATATCTCCCCTTTGCACACTTCAAAGGAGATGTCATCCACCGCGGTGAAATCCCCGAACTTTTTGACCAGATGGGAGATGCACACAGTCTTTATGTCCTTGTCCATAACGTCAGGCAATTTAGGAATATTCAAAATAAACTTCCTGTCAAACGCATTATTCCGCACCGGAGGAGCCTTCCGCGGCGGAAGAGGAAAGCCGGATGAAGCAGTCCTCGATCCCCGGAGTCATCCTCCGCACGTCGCAACCTTCGATTCCGGCACACCGAAGAGCCTCGGCGAGTCCGGTCTCATCCGGCCCGTCGTCGGTGACAGACACGTGGCACGCGCTGCCGAACGAACTGCAATCCAGCACTCCCCTCACACCGCGCAGAGCGCCGAGCGTCTGGAACATGTTGCCGCCGCTCACTGAATATATCCGGTTCGGGAATCGGGAAATGATCTCCGCCGGACTGCCGAGTCCGATGACACTGCCGTCAAGAATCATGGCGATGCGGTCACAAAGACTGGCCTCGTCCATGTAAGGAGTCGAGACCACTATCGTCACGCCCCTGTCCTTGATCTTTTTGAGCATAGCCCAGAACTCCTTGCGGCTCACGGCATCGACACCGGTGGTCGGCTCGTCAAGGAACAGCACCTCGGGATTGTGTACAAGGGCGCAGCAAAGCGCCAGCTTCTGCTTCATTCCTCCGGAAAGAGCGCTCGCCTTGCGGTCCTTGAACATCTCGATCTGTGAATATATTCCCTTGATGGTCTCGTAGTTCTCCTCGATGGTCGTACCGAACATCGTGGCGTGGAACTTCAGGTTCTCCTCGACGGTAAGATCCTGATACAAGGCAAAATGCCCTGGCATATAGCCGATCCTTCCCCTTATCTCGCGATAGTCACGCACCACGTCCAGCCCGATCACCGTCGCGGAACCGGAGTCAGGGAGGGTCAGGGTGGTCAGGATCCTGAACAGGGTGGTCTTCCCCGCTCCGTCAGGGCCGATGAGGCCGAACAACTCACCTTTCCGGATGTTGAAGCTTATGTCCCTCAAGGCTTTGACCGACTTTTAGGACTTGCTTACATCTTTAATCTCTATCGCAGTGTCTCTGTCCATGGCTACCTCCTCACATAGGCGTACATTCCAAGACGAAGGGTTCCGTCATTCGGCACGGCCACTTTGACGGCATAGACCAGATCCGCCCGCTCGTCACGGGTCTGGATGTTCTTAGGGGTGAACTCCGACTGTTCGGAGATCCAGATCACACGTCCCTGGATGCGCTTCGGTGAAGCGGTCCCGTCATCCGGAATCACGGTCACCGTGTCGTTCAGCTTCAAGCCGGACAGCTGCGCCGAGGAGAAATACGCCCTGACGTACATCTGGTCCAGGTCGGCGACCTTGAAGAGCGGCTTGCCGAGAGTGACGAACTCACCGGTCTCGGCGTAGCGTGTCAGCACAGTCCCGGAGACCGGAGCGACAATGCGGCATTTCGCAAGCTGATCCTCAAGCCTGGCGAGCTGGATCTCATAGCCCTGGACCTCGGATCTCACGGAAGCGTTGCCACGCTCCCAGCTCTGGGTCTGTGCGGCTATCTGCGCCTTGAGGACAGCGATCTTGTCCATGAGGTCATCCACCTGCTTGCGGGTGGTGGCGTTGCCTTCCAACAGTTTGGAGTACCTTTCGTACTCACTCTGAAGGTTTTCCAGCTGGCTGAGGTTCGGCTGGCCTTGCTTCTTGATGTCCACCAGCCTGGACGACGATCCGGCGATGCGCTCGCGCAGCTCCATTATCTGAAGGTAGGTCTGGACAGAGTCCAAGGCTCCGAGGAGCTGTCCCGCCGCAAAAAGGAAATAGACGCCGCCCATAAAGAGAATGCCGAGGACGCCGTAAAAAAAGCGCGTGAAAAGGCTGAACTTAAGGTGAATCGTGCGTCGCTTGAGCTTGACGGTCAGACCAAACAAAGGTCAGACGCACTCAAAAAGATTTATGATGAAAACCACAATATGTGGGTTGAAAACATCGTTAAAGCCGTTATAGGCTGAAAAGAAACAAATTAACGAAAGGAGCGGCAGAAAATGAACTTTTCCGATCTGTCACAGAATGCCGTTCTCGCTAAGGCGAGAGCTATGTATGCCGGCACGCTGACAAATGAAAATTATGTTGATCTTGCAAACTGCCGCACCATCAACGAGGTTGCCAACTATTTAAAGGGCAGGACTTCATACAGCGAAGCGTTTGTTTCGGTACCTAATGTTAAAATACATCGCGCCCGTCTTGAGGCTGTTTTAAAGCGCTATATGCTTTCGCGTATAGCGTCGCTTTGTTCTTTTGAAAAGGCAATAGGTCAAAACCTCTATGAGATATTACTCCTCAGAAACGACGTTGACTGCATAATAACCTGCGCCGATTATCTTGACAGCGACAATATAGGCGAATATCTTCTGTTTGTTCCGGATTTCTTCAAGGAGCATTCGGAGCTCACCATGTTGCCCTTAGAAAGAGCACGTAATTTTGACGAGCTGTTGTCGGGGCTTCACGGTACAAGATATGAGAGCATAATCAAAAAGGCAATGAACGGCAAAACCGAATTTTCCGTTCAGCTTCTTGAAAATGTGCTTTATAATTATTTGTATACCGAAGCTTCGTCGATAATATGCGAAAAATATAAAAAAGGCAAAAAGCGCGATGAGCTGCTCGACTTCTTCCGTATGAGATCCGATATGAAGACCATCGAGAGTATTTACAGGCTCAAAAAATATTACGGCAGCGGCTCCGATATACATACAGGTAGCTTCTTTAATTCCGGAATCACCTCCTTTAGCGAAAAGGAGCTTGCGAGCCTTTTGGCGGCATCGTCTCCGGACGAGGTTTTGGAATTACTTAAAAAGACGCGATACGGAAAATATCTTCCTGCGGGCGATATGGTGATTGAACGCAAGACTGCAATAATGCAGCTTCGCATAAACGAAAAGCAGCTTCGATATTCCACTCATCCCGAAACGGTATTTTTGAGCTATGTCGGAATAATGGAAAACGAAATGCAAAATGTAACCCATATCATAGAGGGCATCAGGTACTCGCTTCCGCCCGAGGAAATAATGAAATATCTGATAAAGTCGGATGATAAGTGATGAAAAAAGAGAAATTTAAAAGAGTCCGTGTGCTTTGCAGCGAAGACAGCCTTCGCGATGTTTTGGCGGCGCTGCTGTCGGGTAATTTCAAAAGCGAGGTGCCGGCAGCCAAAAACGAGGCCGCGCTTGATTTCAGGCGCGTCGAGGGCGACGACCCTTATGAAAAACCCATAAAACGGCTCTCTTCGGTGGCTAAATATGCCGGTTGGAAATATACTTTGCCGGAAAAGAAACAGGATTTGCCGCAGGACTTTGACTCTAAAACCGAAGAGATATACAATAAATACAAGAAGTTTAAACGCGATAAGCAGCTGCTCCTTGAGCAAAGAGAGGAGTGCGAGGAGGGCAAAAAACGAATTCGCCTGTTCAGCGGCCTCCCCGTGGATATTCAAGCTCTTACCGAGTGCGAATTCGTCAAGGCGCGCTTCGGCCATATGCCGAAGGATTGTCTTAAAAGGCTTCTTGAAATCCATAAGGATGACCCGTACATAGAGTTTTTCAAATCGTATGAGAGCGAGACGGATTGCTGGGGCATTTATCTTGTGCCGCGTTCGGATTTTGAGCGAGTGGATTCGGTTTTTGCGTCGATGCTGTTTGAACCGATAAATATTCCGTCGGCATCAGGCGAAGCCGAAAAGGTTGAGGAGCAGATAGATAAAAACATCGAAATTCTCAACCGACAGATACTTGAAGCCGAGGCTCTTGAGGAATATTATTTTAAGCTGCATTTCGAGTTTTGCAATTCGCTTTATCACACGCTTGTGAACGAGTCCGAAAAATTTGAAATATTAAAGAGCGGGCTTTTAAACAATAATTCGTATATCCTGTGCGGTCTGCTTCCGCTTTCGACAAAGGACGAAACGGAGCAAAGGCTCAAAGAGATAGACGGTGCATTTTATACAGAATCGGAAACAGTCAAGATTAAGGTGTCCTGACTGACCTTATAAAAACCGAAAGGAGACGGTAGGGGCTATGGCTATCGAAAAGATGAAGCTTGTCAAAATAAGCGGCAGCCTTACAAAGCTTTATGACTTGAGTGCAAGGCTTTGCGAGAGCGAGTGTTTTCATCCGGATTCCGCGGCGAAATACATATCTTCGTCAATGGGATTCGTACCGTTTGTTGATGACAATCCGTATGCCGGTGAGCTGTCGGAGCTTCGTGATATAGCGAAAGCTGCAAAATTTGATCTCGAATTTAAAAGCATAGAAGAAAGCGATTCGGACGTTGACGAAAAGGACGCGTCTTATCTTAAGGACGTTGAAAAAAAGGTTATAGGACTTTATGAGCAGCGAAGCTCGTTGCTCGACCAAAAGGCGGTATGCGAGGGCGGTATTGAAAAATATTCGCACTTTAAGGGCCTTGGTATTGACCTTGACCAGGTATCGCAATGCGAATTCGTCAAAATACGTTTCGGTCATATGCCGAAGGAGAGCTACGAAAAGCTAAAGACGGTGTTCAAAGATAATCCGTACGTTATGTTTTATCCTTGCTCCGAGGATAAAACGGATTATTGGGGCGCATATTTTGCACCGAGTGACAAGGTGAACGAGATTGACGGTATATTTGCTTTCCTCTTGTTTGAACCGTTTGAGGTTCCCGGAGCGGCAGGCACCGTTGAGGAAGTAATCGAGCAGATTAAAAAGAGCATTGAGATAATCAAGTCTCAGATAAAAGAGACGGACGATAAAATCCGAGAGCTTTGGCAGACTGAGCACGACCATTGCAACAAGATTTATTCAAATCTTGTATATCAGAATTCGCTTTATGAGCTCCGCTCTTACGCGCTGCACAATGACAAGTACTTTATGTTTACCGGGTTTATACCGGAGGGCAGCGAAAAGAAGTTTAAAAAGGAGCTTAAAAATGTCGGTGAGATTTCTGTCGAGATAAGCGATCCGCCGCATGACGGCAAGACTGTGGTTCCGGTTAAACTCAAAAAGACGCCGAAGCTGTTTAAGGCTTTTGTTGACCCATACAGATTTTATGTCGATATGTACGGCACACCGTCGTACGACGATATAGATATTACCGGGTTCGTGGCTATAACATATACCATACTTTTCGGTATGATGTTCGGCGATCTCGGTCAGGGCTTCGTTTTAATGCTCATAGGAATATTTATGTGGGCGAAGAAAAAAATAAAGCTCGGCAAAATACTTATTCCGTGCGGAATTTCATCTATGTTTTTCGGATTTATGTTCGGCAGCGTGTTCGGATATGAGAATATGCTCGATCCCGTTTACCACGCTCTCGGCTGGAAGGGCAAGCCGATGACCGTAATGGAAAGCGTAAATACGGTTCTTTTAATAGCTATCGGTATAGGCATAGGGCTTATGGTAGTTGCAATGCTGCTTAATATTTACGCATGCATAAAGCGTAAACAGTTCGGTGAAGCATTGTTCAGTCAAAACGGACTTACGGGACTTTTGATGTATCTGTCCGGCGTAAATCTCGCTTCGGGCTTTATGGGCGGTCCGTCTCCCGTACCGAATAAGGTATGCGCCGTAACGCTTGCGGTAACGGCGGTTCTGCTTATGATAAAGGATATCCCGATAGGTCTTATCGAAAGGAAGCCTGATTGGAAGCCGGAGAGCATCGGGGACTTCATACTTCAAAATGTATTTGAACTTCTCGAATATGTGCTTTCGTATTTGAGCAACACGGTATCCTTCCTTCGTGTCGGCGCATTCGTACTTGTCCATGCAGGTATGATGATGGTTGTATTCTCACTCGCCGGTGCACACGAGAACATCTTTGTTATCATCCTCGGCAATATTCTTGTCATTGCGCTTGAAGGTCTTTTGACCGGCATACAGGCACTTCGTCTTGAATATTACGAGATGTTCAGCCGCTTCTATGAGGGCGGAGGAACGGCTTTCAAGCCGATAAAATTAAACGCGCAAAATTAAAAGTTGGAGGAATAAAATTATGTCAACTCTTTTCTATGTACTTCTCATCCTTGCACCCGCAGCAATACTTGCAACAGCGTATGCAATAATCAAAAAAAGAAATCAGGGCAGAAGCATTAAACGCTCCGTTGCGGTAAATCTCGCAACCTTCGCTGTACTTACTGTTCTTATTGCCGCTCTTTCGGTAAGCGTTTTCGCTGCAGACGATAACAACGCTTCAC
>ENA-OPJV01000682-OPJV01000682.1-human-gut-metagenome-genome-assembly--contig:-NODE-682-length-12365-cov-1.170512_pt1 | contig 12365 bp, 10 predicted proteins | sample MGYA00241772_ERZ501669 | MGnify/ENA primary metagenome ERZ501669 (study PRJEB25962, sample SAMEA2042290) | human gut metagenome | biome: human gut; feature: human-associated habitat; material: faeces...
CATCTGTTTCGTCAACACGCCCGAAGCCCCGCCAGTCGAGCGGCTTCTGGTTCCGGATATGGCTCTTGCGGCCGCCGAGTACTTCGCCGTTGACAAGAACGAGAAGGTGCTCGTGCTCCTCACGGATATGACCCTCTACGCTGACGCTCTCTCGATCGTGTCCAACCGTATGGACCAGATCCCTTCCAAGGACTCTATGCCGGGATCCCTCTACTCGGATCTCGCCAAGATCTACGAGAAGGCCGTGCAGCTCCCGACCGAGGGATCCATCACGATCATCGCCGTGACCACCCTGAACGACGGAGACATCACCCACGCCATTCCTGACAACACCGGTTACATCACCGAGGGACAGCTGTTCCTCCGCGCCGATTCCGACTCAGGAAAGATCATCATCGACCCGTTCCGTTCCCTTTCCAGGCTCAAGCAGAGGGTACAGAACGTGAAGACCCGCGAGGACCACAGCCAGGTGATGAACGCCGGAGTGCGTCTGTACGCCGACGCGCAGAACGCGAAGACCAAGCTGGAGAACGGTTTCGACCTCTCCGACTACGACCACCGCTGTCTCGACTATGCCAAGGAATATGCCACCAGACTTCTTTCCATCGATGTCAACATCTCCATCACCGAGATGCTCGACACGGCCTGGGAGCTGTTCGGCAAGTACTTCACCAAGGCCGAGACCGGAATCAAGCAATCATTGATCGACAAATACTGGAAAGGTAAGTAATGCCTATCAAGTTTCAATACAACAAGACTGCGCTTAACACCCTGCAGAAGCAGCTCAAGATGCGTCAGAAGGCTCTCCCTACGTTGCAGAACAAGGAGAGTGCCCTGAGGCTTGAGGTGCGCAAGGCCAAGGACAAGAGCGAGAAGCTTCTGCGCGACCTCGAAGAGGCCGAGAGGAGGTACGACTACCTTGCCCCTCTGTGGAACGAGTTCGAGCCGGGTCTGGTCTCGATCGTGGACATCGACCTGGTGACCGTGAAGGTCGCCGGTGTCAAGTGTCCGGAGCTCAAGAGCATACGCTACGAGATCAGCCCGTTCAACACGTTCATCAAGCCGGCGTGGTACATCGACGGCGTGGCCATCCTCAAGGAACTGTCCAGGCTCGGGATCGAGTCCGAGGTTTACAAGGAGAAGCGCCGCATCCTGGATTTCCAGAGGAAGAAGACCACGCAGAAGGTGAATCTGTACGAGAAGGTGCAGATCCCGGGGTACCAGGAGGCCATCCGCAAGATCAAGCGCTACATGGAGGACGAGGAGAACCTGAGCAAGGCCTCGTCCAAGATCGTCAAGCAGCGCCACGCTGAGGAAGAGACGGAAGAAGTAATGGAGGAAAGCGGCAATGATTGAGAAAATGACTAAATATTCCTTCATTCTTCTCAGCGGGAAGACTGAAGAATTCCTCAGACGCTTGCAGGAACTGGGGCTTGTGGACATCACAAGGTCCTCAAAGCCGGTGGACGAACGTTCCGCCGCGCTCCTCTCGATGACCAACGAGCTGAAGAAGGCCGCCTCCAAACTGGAATCTCTTGACTACTCGCAGGATCCTGACCTTGAGAAAATCGAGGCCGAGGTCGATGCGGACGCCAAGTACGACAACCCTCTGGAGAGTTTCAAGGAATATTCCACAAAGCTGGACGTTCTGAGGAACGAGCTGGCACAGGCCCGCAAGGATGTCGAAAGCAGAAGGCCTTGGGGATGCTACGACAGCTTCGCCCTCGACGCGTTGAAGGCAAAGGGCTACAAGGTCCGTTGGTATAATGTTTCCAAGAAGGCCTACGATCCGTCCTGGGCGAATCTCTATCCGCTTCAGGAAGTGTTCGATGACGGCAGGAATGTCTGGTTCATCACCATTTCAGATGATCCTGCATATTCATTGCCGGTCGAGGAATGCGCCGCTCCGGAAGGGGATCTCAGGTCCGCCGAAAGGAAGGTCACTGCCCTGATGGAAAGGATCATCACCTGCAAGGCAAGGCTTCAGGAGCTGAAGGAATATATTCCTGAAATGCTCCGCAAGTGCGACGAGGATGTCGCAGCCCTTCAGCTGTACCTCGCTGACGCAGGTGCTGGGAAGGCCGCCGAGGATCTGATCACAACTTTCATCGGCTTCGCTCCGGTGGAGAATGACGCGACCCTTTGCGCCGAGTTCGACAAGATGGACATCGTCTATCTCAAGGAGGAGGCAGTGAAGGACGACAATCCACCTATCAAGTTCAAGGAGAACAAGTTCGTGAAGATGTTCACGGTGCTGACAGACATGTACGGCCGCCCGGCCTACGACGAGTTCGACCCGACTCCGTGCATCTCCATATTCTTCACCCTCTTCTTCGCTATGTGTATGGGTGACGCGGGATACGGTATCGCCCTCGCCATCATTGGACTTGCGATGAGGAAGGCCAAGGGATTCATCGGCTCGATGGCTCCGCTCGTCACCACACTCGGTGTCGCGACCATCGTGATGGGAACAATCCTGCATACATTCTTCGGAATGGACACATCCACCGCGGCTTGGGTTCCGGACTGGATCAAGAAATGTATGATCCAAGGCACCGTCGCCGGCTATGACGCGCAGATGCTGTTCTCTATCCTTATAGGTATAGTGCACATCAGCGTGGCTATGCTCCTGAAGACGGCTTACGCCATCAAGCGCAACGGATTCGCCAACTCTTTAGGCACAATAGGTTGGACTCTCCTGATTGTGGGAGGTGTCATCGTGGGAGGTTTCGCTCTCGCCGGTGTAATTGACTCCGCCGTCACCAAATGGATAATCATCGTGCTCGGTGTGGTCTCTGGTCTGGGAATATTCCTCCTTAACGATCTCCACAGGAATCCGCTGGCAAACATCGGCTCAGGCCTCTACGAGACCTACAACACCGTCACAGGACTTCTGGGAGACGTGCTCAGCTACCTGCGTCTGTACGCCCTTGGACTTGCCGGCGGCATGCTTGGCAACGCGTTCAACCAGTTGGGTCTGTCAGTCTATGGAATAGACGTTCCGGGAGTGAACATCATCTGCTTCGCCCTCATCGTCGGCTTCGGCCACGTCCTGAACCTCGCGATGTGCTGCCTCGGAGCCTTCGTGCATCCTCTCCGACTCAACTTCCTTGAGTTCTTCAAGAACAGCGGCTATGAAGGGACCGGCAAGGCCTACAGCCCGCTCACAACAAACGATAATAAATAATAACAAAATAAACATCAAATCATTATGAACGAAATTTTAGGTTATCTCGGACTGGGCCTTATGCTGGCCCTTTCAGGAATCGGCTCTTCCATCGGAACGACCATCGCCGGCAACGCCGCTGAAGGAGCTCTCAAGGTAAACCCTGAGAAGTCAGGAAACTACATGGTGCTCTCAGCCCTTCCTGCAACCCAGGGTATCTACGGATTCGTGGCCTTCTTTATGTGGCTCGGCAAGGACTTCGCCGCACAGGGTCCGCTTATGTTCGGTGTCGGAATCTCTGTAGGTCTTGTATGTATGATCTCCGCGATCCGTCAGGGTATGGTCAGCGCCAACGGTATCGTCGGCATCAGCCAGGGTCACGACGTGTTCACCAACACCCTTATCTACGCCGCCCTTCCTGAGTTCTACGCCATCCTTGGACTCGTCGGCGCCATTATGGCATAAGTCTATAAATAACAGCATAATATGTCGCTGATAAAATCAATTTCCGGCATACGCGGAACTATTGGAGGAAAGCCCGGAGACGGGCTTTCTCCTATTGATATAGTAAAGTTCACCTACGCCTACTGCGCCACCCTCCCTACAAGGAAGCCTCAGCCGAACGGTGAGAAGTACAAGATAGTCGTCGGCAAGGACGCAAGGCTGTCCGGAGCGATGGTCGAGAACCTTGTCATCGGCTCACTGATGGCCTGCGGCGTGGATGTGGTGAAGATTGGTTTCGCCTCCACTCCGACCACAGAGATGGCCGTGACATTCGCCAAGGCCGACGGCGGAATCATCCTCACAGCCTCACACAACCCTCGCCAGTGGAACGCCCTCAAGCTTCTCAACGACCGTGGAGAGTTCCTCACAGCGGCCGAAGGCCAGGCCATCCTTGACCTCGCCGACACCGAGGACTTCAGTTTCGCTGATGTTGACGACCTCGGGCACGTCACCGAACACGACTACACCGACGAGCATCTGGATGCCGTTATGGCTCTGGAAGCCGTTGATGTCCAGGCTATCAAGGACGCTCATTTCAAGGTTGTACTGGACGCAATCAACTCGGTCGGCGGAATCATAATGCCAAGACTATTGGAGAGACTCGGCGTGGAGTGCGTCAAGCTCAACTGCGACCCGACCGGCGACTTCGCCCACAACCCGGAGCCGCTGCCTAAGAACCTGACGGATCTCAGCGAGACCGTTGTCAAGGAAAATGCCGACCTCGGAATATCCGTCGATCCTGACGTGGACCGCCTGGCGTTCATCTGCGAGAACGGCGAACCGTTTGTCGAGGAATATACCCTCGTGAGCGTGGCCAGCTACCTCTTTGAAAGAGCCGCCGCAATCGCCAAAAAGGAGGGCAAAACCCTTGAGGAAGTCACTGCCCCTTATAAGCCGATCTCCTGCTCGAACCTATCTTCCAGCCGCGCCCTGCGGGACGTGACCGAGGAATATGGCGGAGAATATCATGCCTCGGCTGTCGGTGAGGTCAACGTCACCACTAAGATGCGTGAGACCGGCGCGCTGATCGGAGGAGAAGGCAACGGAGGTGTCATCTACCCTGCCATCCATTATGGCCGTGACGCGATGGTCGGCGTGGCGTTGTTCCTTTCCAACCTCGCGCACAAGAAGATGAAGGTGAGCGAGTTGAAGAAGACATATCCTGAATATCACATCGCCAAGAACAAGATCGAGCTGAGCGACAAGGCATTGATTGACAGGATCTTGAAGGAGATGAAGAAGGAATATGCCGCCGAGGACATCAATGACATCGATGGTGTGAAGATCAGTTTCGAGTCGAAGCGTCAGTGGGTTCACCTGCGCCGCTCCAACACCGAGCCGATCATCCGCATCTACTCCGAGGCCCCGACCCTCGCCGCCGCGGAAGCCCTTGCCAATGAGGTGATCGCTATCGCCGAAAGGGTCATTAATGACCAGAATTAAAAATATGCTATAATAGTTAACAGGACTATTAATGGCAAATAAAGCTAATTATCACCTCCTTGCAACGTCTCGCTCGGAGCTCCGAGCTCCGAGCAATTTTCTTCACCCCCCCAGTCACTTCGTGACAGCCCCCTGGGGGGCACTGGGGACCGGATTCCCCAGACCCCTTGCGTCGCTTCGCTCCGAGTTCGAAGACTTTTATCCGAACATATCCCCCCTCTTACGGGGCCGAGGGTGGCCACGGTTGCAAGGAGGTGATAATTCGCTTTGGGTCGATTTTGGTTATTCATTTATTAATAATTTAATTATTAAATAATTATGTTTTCATTCAGGACTACGGCGCTGGAGGATCAGCTGGACAAGGCGTTGCTGGACGGGCGGGTCGGGTGCTTCTGCACCCAGAACTGCTGGGACACGGCGCACGGAAGGTATATGTACGATCTGTTCACGGAGCGAGGGAACCTGAAGGCAGTGTTCAGCCCTATGGGGGCGGAGCTGACTCCGGGAACGAACCATATCTCGTTTGACGCTGAGGCGCTGACGGAACTGGACGCGATCGTTGTGGAGATTCAGGATGCGGGGGCACGGTACTTCAACTACACGAAGGACGTGTTCCACCTGATGGTGATTCTCGCGGTGATGGAGAACCCACCGTCCCTCTACATCGTGGACCACATCAACCCCGCCGGCAGAATCGTCGAAGGCTCGATGCCCTCCGGCACGGTCGAGCCGCACACTCCGAAAATCGCCCACAGGCACGGACTCACCCTCGGCGAGCTCTGTGACCTATGGTACAACGAGATCGGAGCCACATTCGCCCTTCACGTCATCTCAGCCCTGGCCAGCGACTCCACCCGCCAGCTGCTCCCGTGGACGATAGCCCCAGCCTCGGATATTCCAGGAATGTTCACCTGCGAGATGTACAGCGGCGGCGGCCTCTGGAACAACACCACCATCACCCCCGCCATCGGAACAGCCAGGCCTTATGAATATCTCGGAGCCCCCTTCATCCGGCACAACCGTCTGGAAGTCCTCCCCGCCCCCGCCGGAGTCCTGATGCGCCCCTGCACCTTCACCCCGTCCACAGGACGCTACGAAGGCCAACGATGCAACGGCTACCAGATCATGCTCCAACCAGGTACGGAATACCATTCACTGCTCCACACGCTTCAGTTGATGCGATATTTCCGGGAAAGATACTCGCAGTTCGAGCTGCTTGACGGTTTTGAGTCCAAGATAGCCGACCATGTCATGCTGAGTTACCTCCAAGGAGAGATTCAATACCAGGATCTGCGCGAGCACGTCAAACTGGAAGAGCAGAAGTGGATCCGCAAGGCAAAACGCTACAGTCTTTATGACGACCAGCCGTACAGGATCAAGTAGCCCCCGCCCAAGCAAGCCTCCTGCAAAGGTAATATGGAACAGACATAGAACAATGTAGAAAATGTTGGACCTGATTAAAGAGTATATTATCAAATTCACGGACTTCGTCTGCGGATGGCCGTTGTTTACACTTCTGATAGGAGGAGGAATATTCCTGTTCATATATTCAAGAGCATTGCCGCTGAGGAAGTTGGGGATGGCGGTCAGTTCTCTGAAAATGAAGAAAAAGGGCGAAGGACAGGTCAGCTCCTTTCAGGCTCTGATGAACACCATCAGCAGCACAGTCGGGATGGGAAACATCGCCGGGGTCGCAATAGCGCTATGTGTCGGTGGGCCAGGGGCAATCTTCTGGATGTGGGTCAGCGCCCTGCTTGGAATGGCCACGAAATTCTTTGAGGGAACCCTCGCCATAATGTATAAAGGGAAGGATGACAAGGGAGTGATCCAAGGAGGGCCGATGTTTGTCCTGACCGAAGGGCTTGGCAGGAAGATGAAGCCGCTGGCCGTGATGTTCGCGTTCTGCGCTCTGTTCAGCGGTCTCCCAGTGATGCAGGCCAACCAACTCTCCGAGTCGTTATATTCAGTGATCCTTGAGCCGCTCGGAGTGCCCGAGTCAAGATGGGTGTTTCTGGTGCTCGGCCTTGTGATCGGCGGCATAGTGAGCCTCGTCATTTTTGGCGGAATAAAGCGCATCTCGCAGGTTTCATCGAGGATCGTTCCGTTTATGGTTGGATTCTATTTCCTTATGGTGTTGGGTATCATGATTGTCTATCATGACCGTCTGCCCGCCGTGTTTGAGTCCATCATCGAAGGTGCCTTCTGCTGGAAGGCAGGTTTCGGAGCCCTCGCCGCTGTGGCTCTGACGGGAGCGAGAAGGGCGATGTTCGTCAACGAGGCCGGTGTCGGAACCGCCGGGATGATGCACGGAGCCTCGATGAACGCCGAACCTGTGAGGGAAGGACTCGTGGCCATGCTTGGTCCGGCGATAGACTCCGGCTTGGTCTGCACCCTGTCCGCCATTCCGATGATCATGGCCGGTCTTTACAACACTGACAGCATTAAGGGACTGTCCATCGCACTGAACACTTACGACACCCTGATTCCGTTCGCCGGACGCTATCTTCTCGAATTCGTAGTGATCATCTTCGCCTTCTCGACGATGTTCTCATATTCCTACTACGGAACGATGTGCACATCTTACCTCTGGGGCACGAGACATGCTCAGAAGTACCGCTACTTCTATGTCGCGACAATCGTCCTCGCAAGTGTCCTCACCCTGGATGTCGCCGTCAGCGTAATGGACCTCGCTTTCGCCCTTATGGCTTTCCCGAACATGATCGCTGTCTTTGCCCTCGCCCCGAAGGTAATGAAAGAGGCAAGGCGACTTTGATGCGCCCCATTCATCGGCAAGCAGACTCCAGACCGCCAAGCAGACTCCAGGCCGGCAAGCAGACTCCAGACCGCCAATCGAGAATATTATGCGTAGGTCTCCGTACGTGAAGCGATGTCTGATGTGAGTCCGCAAACCAACGCCGCACGGGAGCACGGGAAGCCGCGTCAATAACATCGGGAGCATTATCCTTGTACCGAGCCTGCTGACTCCCAGGTGAGCGGATCCTTTCGCACCTGGAACAGTGTGATGCCTCCTCCCCGTTATTGCCGCTCAGTACCACAGAGCCGCTTTGAATATTTCACGTTCCTCCCTACTTTCTTTATATGATGTGATACGCAATCCAGACCAGACAAGCACAATAATGCCATCATTCGGCAACCATCCTGAACAAGGTTGCCTTTTTAAGGATGATGGAGTGTCATTTTGCGAAAAGGCCTGATGCTATAAACCACCTTCTCATCATACCTTAATCTTTATTCATCATCCTCTTCAACTACCCATCCCTTATCAATGTAGTGAATCAACTTAACATCAATCAGTTCCTTGATTCCTTTCTCTACGTGGGAGATGATCCTGCCGACATCGGAGACATCATCAATTTTCAAGATCACCTGTGCGGAAATCTTCTTTACACCGCCCTGCTCAAGCAACTGTATGTTTCTTGCCTTCACAGCCTTGATCTTACAGGCTCGCATATAAACATTCTCCGAAGCCTCGCTTCTATTTGAATATGCCTGATACTGAAGAGAATCAATCCTTTCCACATATTTCTTCTTATTAGTCGAAGAATTTTCCTGTTTTGTCTCCGAAGAATTGCTCTTAGCCGCAGGACTCTTCACATCATCTGATCGCTCATTATCATATTCAACAAAAGGATTTCGTACCTCAGGCCAAGACTCTGTCAAATCCGCTTTATCCCAAGCATATTCCACGGCACTATAATCCGGCTGTTTCATATCCTCGTCTTCTTCCTCATCCTTAGGGGTAGGAACCTTATCCACAACGAGAGATTTACCGGCTCTGGTCAATGCCACATCAACAAAATAATGATCCTCAAAATCATATGTGGTCTTATTTACTGTCCGATACTCGGTCTGAGGATAGGACCACCACCCATTACTCCTTGTAACCTGGTACTGTTCACGGACTCTCTTAGAACCTTTCTCCCACCAGGCATATCGCTCAACCTTATAATCAAGCAAACCGGCAGCCTTCAGCTTCCGCAATGTCAACCTGGTCGCTTCATCATTACACTCATAGCTTCCGACAGTCAGAACCTCAAATTTCTCACTTATTGCCTTCTCTTCAAGCAAACGGTTGACAGCCTTCAGGACAGTCTTTATGACGACCAGCCTTACCGCATAAAATAACCGGTAACGGGAATTATGGCAGAATAGAGCGGCTTTCCAGTCGCTCTATTTCATATTATCTAACCTCGGTCACTTCATGACAATTACCGAGCTTCGTGACCGTTCTCTCTTATGATATAGCATTCAGGGGCATATCGGGTGTTTCAAAAATGATGAAACATCAAAAAATGTAAAAGAATATTCTTGATTCAACAAAATCATAGTAAATTTGCAGCGCTTATGCAGTTGACACTAAGGACTGCAAAGTGGTTGCTTAATATTTAAGTGGTTGCTAAAAAAGGTTAATAGCCTATTATACTGTTATGATTAAGAAGCTAGTACTCATAGTATTGGTACTATACGGCGGCTGCCTTTCCGCGCAGAACAGGCAGGATGTTCGGGATTCCGTAAAAATCTATTTTCAACAGGGGAAAACCGAGCTTGTGCCATCTCTTAAAAGTAACCGATCAGCTTTGAACAGAATTTCGGACAGTCTTCGCACAAGTTACGCCGACTCGGTCTATCAATTAAGGAAGATTCTTGTTGTGGGAGGAGCGTCCCCTGAAGGAAGCGTCCAGCTCAACAAATGGCTGTCGGAGCGACGCGCCGAAGTGTTGTTCGACTACCTTTCCCGCTACGGAGCCTTACCAGACTCATTGAGAACCTCACGATTTCTCGGGAGGGACTGGAACGGACTGATCCAACTCGTGGAGAATGATCCGGAAGTACCTCATAAAGAGGCGACTCTGTACTTGCTGCGCAAGATAGCGAGAGAATCGGTGACGAATGGTGATGTCAAAGGCGACCATCTCTACCGTCTCCGCCAGCTTTGCGGTGGCGAGTCCTACAACTACATGTACAGAAACCTGTTCCCGGAACTCCGCGCCTCCAGACTCTACCTCTCCTACGAAAAGGTGTGGAACCCGGTAGGAGCGCTGACCCTGCAGGGGATGCGCCTTGTCCCGCCGGCAACCGACATCATAAGGAAGGACACGCCAAAAGCATCTTCACCGAAGCCATTCTACATGGATTTCAGGACCAACCTCCTTTACGATGCTCTGCTCGTCCCGAACATCGGTGTCGAATTCTACCTCGGAAGGAACTGGTCTGTCGTGACCGACTGGATGTACGGCTGGTGGAAATCAGACAAGGTTCATTGGTACTGGCGCACCTACGGTGGAGACCTGACCCTGCGCAAGTGGTTCGGCAAGGCCGCGAAGAGGAAACCACTGACAGGCCACCACATCGGTGTCAACGGCCAGATATTCACCTACGACTTCGAGATCGGAGGCACCGGCTACCTCGGAGGCAAGCCAGGCGGCACTCTTTGGGACAAGATGAACTATTCAGCGGCTCTGGAATACGGCTACTCTGTTCCGATAACCAGGAGACTGAACCTTGATTTCTCCATAGACCTTGGCTACAGCGAAGGAACCTATCATGAATATGACCCTATCGACGACTGTTACGTATGGCAGTCCACCAGGCAGAGGCACTGGTTCGGCCCGACCAAGGCGGAAGTGTCTTTGGTATGGCTCATAGGCCGCGGCAACTACAACAGCAACAAAGGAGGCAGACGATGAAAAAGGGATTACTGAATATGTTGGTGTGCGTGCTGGCCGCCGCCCTGTGCTCCTGCAACCACAAGGAACTGTGCTACCATCACCCGCACACAGCGTCCGTCAAGGTTGAGTTTGACTGGCGTGACGCCCGCGAGGCCTCTCCGGAAGGCATGTGCGTGTTCTTCTATCCTATGGAAGGCGAGGAAGCCCCGATGCGCCGGTTCGACTTCAAGGGAAAGACCGGCGGGCAGATTGACATCCAGGTCGGCAAATACCGGGTCCTCTGCTACAACAACGACACCGAGATTGTCCTCATGCGCGGAACCGAAGGTTTTGACACCCACGAGGCCTACACCCGCAACGGAGACCTTTTCGAGACCATCTACGGAGCGTCCGCCAGAAGTTCCGCGCCACGCGCGAACGGCACCGAGGACGAACGGGTGGTCCTCAGTCCGGAGATGATGTGGGGATGCACGGCGCTTGACGTGGAGATCACCGAGACAGGAACCAGTTACATCTGCATACCTGAAAGTGAGAAAGACGAATGGATCGGCAAACCGGCCACGCACACCGAGCAGGTCATCACGCTCTATCCTCATGAATTGATCTGCACCTACACCTATGAGATCCGCAACGTGAAAGGCCTTGGTCGTGTCTCCCAGATGTGCGGCTCGATCACAGGAATGGCTCCGTCACTGCTTTTCCACGACGAATCCGTCGGCAAGGAGTGCGTGACAATTCCTTACGAGGCCAATGTCGGGGACGCCACAACGATAGTCGGCAAGTTCCTGACATTCGGACACAACGAGACAAACACAGAGCCGCACCGGATGCTGCTTTATGTTTGGATGGACAACGGCGAGAAGTACTGCTACGGAATCGACAGCGATCGGTTCGATGTGACCGGCCAGGTTCATTCCGCACCGGACAAGCGCCACGTCCACATCATCATCGACGGCCTTGACCTCCCGAAACCTATCGGCGAAGGAGACCTTGACACAACAATCGATGACTGGCATGAGATCAACGAGGACATCCACATGTAAACACGTATAAACACAAAAAAGACATATAGTTTTTTATTAAAAGCAACGTTTAATTTATCTAAAAACCTAAAAAGATGAAAACCAAGTATTTGTTTGGAGCGGCAGCGGCGCTGATGATGGCCGCGTGCTCCCAAGACGAGCTGGTGAGCGTGAAGCAGGACGGGATCGCCTACAGCGTGACCGCGTCAAAGCAGACCCGCGCCGCGGACTCCTACTGTAACAACGCCCTCCCTGAGAGCTTCAAGGTGTGGGCCAGGACGACCGACGGCAACCTCTACATCAACGGCGACGCGATCCAGAACGAGGGCGGCGTGTGGACCGACCAGGCCGGAACCCGCTACTGGCCGGAGAACAAGGCCCTGGACTTCTACGCCCAGGTGAACGGCGACAATGAGTTCAACTTCAACAACGGAGCCCCTACCTTCGACAACTTCACGGTGAAGGACAACGTGACCGAGCAGCTCGACCTGATCTACTCCGTCAACAAGAACGTGACGAAGCCAGGTGACGGCAAGGTAG
>ENA-OPJV01000693-OPJV01000693.1-human-gut-metagenome-genome-assembly--contig:-NODE-693-length-12303-cov-1.592342_pt1 | contig 12303 bp, 18 predicted proteins | sample MGYA00241772_ERZ501669 | MGnify/ENA primary metagenome ERZ501669 (study PRJEB25962, sample SAMEA2042290) | human gut metagenome | biome: human gut; feature: human-associated habitat; material: faeces...
CGAGGTTGTGGCTTGGGGACGCAATAAACAAAGTTGGTCGGTGGAATATTTCGTGCTGGATGGCGACACCGCCAAACCCGAAGTGTGGAAACAATTGGAAAACGTGCTTAACCGAGATTATCCGCATGAAAGCGGCATCACGCTTCCGATACGGGTGATGTGCGTGGACTCAGGCTATGCGACACAAGATGTTTATTCGTTTGTGCGGCAGTTTAGCCAAGCGGTTTGGGGCGGTGGCGGTGCTAAAGCGAGCCAACCGCGCACGGTGGTGGCTATTAAGGGACAAAGCCGCGATACGGCGATGCTCCTGTCAACATCCAAGGCCGACACAAAAAAGAAAGGCTTAAAGGTTTGGAATGTTTCCGGTCCCGTGATTAAGACCGAACTATATCGGTGGTTAAAAATGGAGCGTGTCGGCGAGGATGCGTCAATTTTTGGGCAATGTCATTTTCCGCAATATGCCGAGGAATATTTCAAACAACTGACTTCGGAACGACAAGTTATCAAAATCAGCAATGGTTATCCGAAATCGGTTTGGGAGAAAGATCCGTTACGGCGTAACGAAGCGTTGGACTGTCGGGTTTACGCCCGTGCCGGCGCGGCGATTTATGGTTTAGACCGAATGAGCGAAAAAGGTTGGCTTGAACTGGAAGCCCTTATTCCTTCCTCTCCAGAGGCTAAGCCGAAAAAGAAACCGACACGTTTTATACAAATGCAACAAACAAAGGTGAATGATCCGTGGCTGTAGATATCAAAACACTCAAAATCAGGCTTATTGAGGCCGAAGATGCATACCACCAATTGCTGGTCGGGACAAAAGAAGTCTCGGTCAACGTGGGAAATTTCGGCTCGGTTACTTATAATCAAACGAGCCGAACCGCATTAGAAGCCTACATCTCAAGCTTAAAGTCGCAGATTGCGGCGGCTGAGGGAACAAGTGTCGGAAGAAGACGGATTATAAGGGTAGCATTTTAATTTTTGACCTTTTGAAGTCCTCTATGGTATAATTTGTATGTACTCAAAGAAGAGATACCAGTTTAGGACGCTGATAGTTCCGTTTAGGTGAAAATTATGGCAGATTATACTGTTTTTAATAATTTCCTACTTTCCGCAAATTGGAGTATGTTTCATCCATTAGATAAACAGAAATTTCATAAGGCTTTAGCTAAAGTTATTACAAATCAAGATTTTTCTATTTATGATATGGAAGAATATATGTTGTCTTTTGCTGAGGAGCACCAAAATAGTAGAGCTCAATATTCCCTTGAAATGATGCGAGATAAAATCCCATCTCTTATCATTGAGGCCGAAATTATACAAGCTTACTTAAATAGAGATAATTGGTAATAGAGGTCCAGCTTAATCGCTGGGCTTTTTTTTATAGGAAAATCATGACAGACACATCACACAAAGCGGCATCGCAGACGTTGCGAGAGATTGCCTCGTGGCAACCGGGACGCGGTTCGGCAGATAGTGACTTATTGCCGGAACTCTCAACCATGGTGGCACGTTCGCGTGATTTATCCCGCAATCACGGGATTGCCAGCGGAGCGATGCAAACCCTTGCTGATAATATTGTCGGCACAGGGTTTCGCCTATCCGCCAAGCCTGATTATAAGCTGTTGGGTAAAACCAAAGAATGGGAAGAAGAATGGCAAGCTAAAGTTGAGGGCTTATGGCGGAGTTGGGCGGAAACGTTTAACTGTGATGCGGGTAAAAATCTTAATTTTCACGGATTAACGACACAGATTTTCAAGTCATGCCTGATTAACGGCGAAGCATTGGCGTTGGTTTTGTGGCTGTCCGATCGTTCGGTCGCAACGGCCATCCAGCTCGTTGAACCTGATAGGCTTTCCAATCCGAACAACAGTACCGATACAAAAACGTTGCGCGGTGGTGTCGAGATTGACAAGTTTGGTGCGCCGATTGCCTACCATATTTTAAAAGAACATCCGGGCGATTATTGGTCGTCAAGCTTGCAATGGGAACGTGTTTCAGCGTTTACATCATTTGGCAGACGGCGGATTTTGCACGTTCATGATATCAACCGTATCGGGCAAACTCGCGGCAAACCAATCCTATCCTCGATTATGCCGATGTTTAAGATGCTTGACCACTATGAGCGGTCGGAACTTCAAGCCGCTATTGTCAATGCAATGATTGCCGCTTTTATTGAAACGCCGATGGGTGGTGAAGAACTTAACGAGCTGTTTGGCGGTTCAAGTGATGATTACCTGAACGCCAAAAAAGACTGGCAAGTTAAGCTTGAGGGCGGTTCCATCATCCCTATCTTCCCCGGGGATAAAGTCGCACCGTTTACACCATCCCGTCCGAATTCGGCATACGGAAGTTTTGTGGAGAATCTGCTTCGGCATATCGGCACAGGATTAAATATTCCGTATGAATTGCTGTTAAAGGACTTTTCCAAAACCAACTACTCTTCGGCAAGGTCGGCACTTTTGGAGGCGTGGCGGTATTTTAACGGGCGGCGGCAATGGCTGGCAGATTATTGGGCAACGCCTGTTTATGAACTGTGGCTTGAGGAGATGGTCAACAAGGGTTTGGTGGACGCTCCCGATTTTTATGCAAACCGCTACGCTTACACCCGTTGCAAATGGATTGGCCCGGGTCGCGGTTGGGTTGATCCGGTCAAAGAGGCACAAGCCTGCCAACTTCGTATGGAGATTGGGCTTTCAACCCTTGAAAACGAATGTGCCTCGCAAGGGCTGGACTGGGAAGAAGTGGTTGAACAGCGAGTTCGAGAAAAAAATAAACTTAAGGAAATGGGATTGATAAATGAAAATACTCAACAAAACAATTTGGGCAATAACTCCAGAGATGATGGGAACGATGGTGGAGATAGCGAGGGAAAATCGCAAAACTCCTGAAGCCATAGCCCGTGAGATGGGCAAAGATATGAAAGATGCTAACGCCGCCTCAATCAGAGACGGCGTTGCTGTTATTAAAGTGTTTGGGCCTTTGTTTCGGTATGTGAATTTAATGACACGGATTTGCGGCGCAACCTCTTACGAATTACTGGCACAAGACTTTAATAAAGCGGTGCAATCACCTCAAATTAAAGGAATTTTGCTTGATATTGACAGTCCGGGCGGCGAAGTAAACGGATGTTCCGAGCTCTCTGATATGATTTATCAGGCACGAGGCACAAAGCCCATTATCGCGTACGCTTCAGGAGCTTGTTGTTCCGGTGCTTATTGGATTGCCTCGGCTTGTGACAAGATTTTGGCGGCGGATACAGCTATTTTGGGTTCTATCGGTGTCGTTTCCATTTTTGAAAAGGATGACGAGGATAAAACAATAGAGATTGTGTCTTCACAAAGCCCTAACAAACGGCCGGATATTAACACCGAAGAAGGTAAAGCCAAGATTCAAGCCAGAGTTGATGAACTGGCAGAGGTGTTTATCGCCAAAGTGGCGCGTAATCGGGGAATTAGCGAAGATGATGTCGTTAACAACTTTGGCGCAGGCGATGTTTCGGTTGGTCAACACGCTGTCCGCAATGGTCTGGCGGATGGGTTATCCTCGTTTGAGGCTATTATAACAAACTTAAGTAAGGAGAAAACATTTATGAATGACACAATAAATATTAATGCCGAAGAAATTCGGCAGACGGAACGGGAGCGCATGGCCAAAGTTTTTGCCGCTGACATTTCCAAAGGAAAGGAAGCTACGGCGCAAATTCTTTTGGCCAAGACAGATTTGGATGCTGCCGATATTTTGGAAATATTGGACACTATTCCAAGTTCCGCCAAAACAACGGACTTTGAAAAAGCGATGGCGACAGTTAAAAACCCGGATATTTCGCCATCTATTGAACCAACGGATGAAACACCCGAGGCGGTCGCTCAGCGTATCGCATCATATTTGAAGTAAGGAGTAAACATGACAACACAAGGATTTACAGATCAAGGCTCGACAACAGCGGATAACCTTTTTGCGGGAGAGTTTCCGAGAGTAGCAGTTTTAGCGACTATTTCAGGTGGCAAATTTGAACGCGGCACGGTTTTAGGATTTAAGTCGGGCGGGCTTGTTGACGGCAAAATGACTATCAGCACCGCCGCTCCGGAAGCTGTTTTGGCTGAAAATGTCGATGCTTCTGAGGAAGACAAGCAAGCGGTGGTGTATTTGACCGGCGAGTTTAATAAAGCCGCCCTCAAAGCTAACGCTGATATTGACACTCTGATTGCCAAGCTGAGAGCCAAGAGCATTTTTGTAAAAACTAATCAGGCATACTAGGAGAAACAAATGGATATTTATTCTACTCAAGTTTTAGCGAAAGTGGTGGAGCGGTTGCATACTCCACCTTCTTTTTTACTCGACACATTCTTTCCGAATGTTCAAACCTCTGATAAAGAGGAAATCTTTTTTGACGTAACCGACAGCAAACCACGCATTTCGCCGTTTGTATCGCCATTACTCCCTGGCAAGGTTGTTGACAGCGGTGGCTATCAAACCAAATCATTTAAGCCTGCATATGTTAAGGATAAACGCCGATTTGACGCGAATATCCCGTATAAACGCATGGCTGGCGAGATTATTGGCGGTTCCTTGTCTCCAGCTCAGCGTTATGAACGCGCGCTCGCCACCCATTTGAAAGACCAGCTGGATAATTTGACACGCCGTGAAGAAGTGATGGCGGCGGAAATCTTAAGAACTGGTAAGGTTATCGTGTCCGGAGACGGTTATCCAACTCAAACGGTTGATTTTGGTCGTGACGCTGAATTAACGAAAGCCTTGAGCGGATCGGCGACTTGGGATAGTTCCGGTGTTAATCCGGTTGACGATTTGGAAGATTGGGCGATTACCTTGCAAGACAAGTCCGGTGTTGTTGCAAAAACCGTGGTTATGGACCCGCAAGCGTGGAAAATCTTCCGTTCTAACACGACTGTTCAGAAATATTTGGACATTCGCCGTGGCACAAACAACACCATCAACATTGATCCGCAGATTATCAGCGAAAATGAAAAAGCCCGCTATGCCGGTTCCATCGGTGATTTTGCGATTTGGGTTTATAACGACACCTATGTTGACGACAAAGGCGCGACCTGCAAATTGTTGCCGGAAAAGACCGTTATTTTGGGTTCTCGCGAGGGTTTAGAAGGAACGAGATGTTATGGCGCGATCCACGATGAAAAAGCCAACTGGACGGCACAACGCTACTTTACCAAATCTTGGATTGAAGAAGATCCGAGCGTGCGTTGGTTGTTGTTGCAATCCGCACCATTGGTCGTTCCTTATCGTCCAAACGCTTCCATGTGTGTAACCATTGGTTAATGGGGGCGACATGAAAATCAAGGCGTTAATCACATTGGTGGTTGGTAAAGGCAAACAGGTCGCTCCGAATACGGTTTGCGACATTAGTGAAAACGAAGCAAAACGGCTTATTGCCCTTGGTTTTGCCGAGGGTTTGAAAAAGCCAACACCTCAATTGAGCGGAGACAACAATGGCAAATCCGATGAAAATGGCGGTGGACAGCCTGTTCAACAGGTTGGGAACACCGGCGATGTTCAAGAACCGGAGTGTTCGGATAATCCTAAATGAACCGGATGAAGTGATTGGAGTGGGTTTTATCAACGCCCACTCCGAAACTCATCGGGCAAGAATAAGGATTTCCGATGCGCCGGAACTTAAAATCGGCGATAAAATTGAAACCGCAGAGGAAACCTATGCCGTACACTCGGCGCCTGTTAGAGATATTCATCAATTGGTGTGGAGCTGTGATTTGATATGCGTATGAAAGCGGCATTGGAAGGCAGTTTGGAGGAATATCTTGAAAAAGAGTATCAGAATTGCGCCAAAGCGGTGACTTATGGTGTCAAAACCGCGACAAACGGCTTAAAACAATCTCTGCGGGCTCAAGTTAAAAACGCCGGTCTTGGCGGCAGGCTTGCCAACACTTGGCGTGGTGATGTGTACCCTAAAAGCAAAAACAGCGTTAGCGCGGCGGGAGTTGTTTACACTAAGGCCGAGAAAATCCTTGAGGGTTTTGAGTATTCCTCGGTCATTCGTTCGCCAAACGGGTTTTGGCTCGCCATTCCGACCGAGGCTATCCCCAAACGCATTCGTAATAAACGAATGACACCGGCTCTGTATGAGCAATCAAAAGGTGTTCGGCTCAGGTTTATCTATCGCGCGGTTGGCGTGTCTCTTTTGGTGCATGAACAGCGTAAAAAGACGATTATCGCATTTTGGCTTGTGCCACAGGTTAAAATGCCGAAACTCATTAATTTTGAAAGTGAAAGCGCAACATGGCAGGCAAAAGTCCCGTCTTTGATAATGGAAAATTGGCATGAGTAAACGAGAACAAGTGTTAAACGCTTTATTTACAAGACTTTCAGCTTTAACAAAGGCGAAAGTTAAACGTAATGAATCGCTGCCGGTTAAAATTCCGAATGGCGGACTGGTCGTCTTACGGGATGGAAATATCGGCGAGCCGACTATTTTGCTATCTCCACCATGCTTTCTTTATCAACATCGAGCGGAAATAGAAGTTGTGGTTCAACAAACATCCGCCGCCGATAATGATGCCCGATTGGATCGCATTTTAGAAGAAATCGGACGGTTGCTGATGGTTGATGTCACATTATCCGGGCTTATTGACCATATGCACGCCGATCCGCCGGAGTTTATCGAACAAGCGATCGATGGTGGTTTAACAATTAAAGGGGCAATTATTCCGCTTGTTTTGGAATATGTGTCAAATTCAAATTTAACTTAAACGAAAGGAATATCTTATGGCTAGAGCTTATGGCTGGAACGCCCAATTATTGCTTGCGGAAGAAACCGAATACGGTGAGATGCCTGCTAATAATTACCGTAAAATCCCGTTTATCTCGACAACGCTTGACAGTGAGCAGAATCTCGTGTCTTCCAATGTGTTGGGTTTGGGACGAGATCCGACACAGCCGTTTCAGGATGTAATCAATGTGGATGGCGACATGGTCGTGCCGGTTGATATGCGAAATATCGGCGTTTGGCTGAAGGCAATCTTTGGAATACCAAGCACAGAAGATGTGGATGATGGTGTTTACACGCATAGCTTTGAAAGTGGTAAAATCGTTATTCCGAGTTATACCTTGGAGGTTGGTTTGCCGGAAGTACCACAGTTTATCCGATTTATGGGCGTTAGAGCCAACAGTATCGCTTTTAATTTTCAGCGATCGGGTGAAGCTCAGGTAACCTTAAACCTCATCGGACAAGGAGAATCTGGCGAAACAACAGCGATTGACACCAATCCTGAGGTTTATAAATACACCCGAGTTTCACAATTTCAGGGTTTTATAAAAAGTAATGGCGCGTTATTGGCCAATATCACGGCGGCAAGCGCGACTTATTCCAATAATCTCGAAAAAATTGAGACAATCCGTAATGATGGAAAGGTCGAGGCCATTGATTTGGGGGTCGCCAGTTTATCCGGGAGCATTTCCGCCCGATATGGTGATAACATTTTGTTGGATAAAGCCCGTGCCGGAACGCCGGTTGATATCGAGCTCGGGTATCAGCTTTCGGATAACCTAAAATTAGAGATTGTCTGCCACGAAGTTTATCTACCGAAACCAAAGCGAACGATTGACGGCCCGAATGGAATTGAGTGCTCGTACGACTTTCAAGGGGCTAAAAATGAAGAAATCGGTCGGATGATGACGGTTAAACTAACAAATGATGTGGAGAGTTACTAAAAAATATATTGACATTATAAAAATGATTCTATATTTCTAATAATATAGAAATATATTAAGAGGTAAAAATGCAAAAGATTATCTTTAGTTTATTAGGAATATGTTTGTTTAGTTCCATAGCTCATGCAGAAACGAATGTATCATATTTTCACAATTCGGTACGTTGTGCAACTTGTCGTAAAATGGAGACATGGTCATCGGAAGCTGTAAAGAATCTTCCTGTTATGTTTGAGAGTGTTAATACTGATGAGCCGGAAAATAAACATTTTTTGACAGATTACGGACTTTATTCAAAATCTGTTGTTATATCTGACAGTCAATCCGGAAAATGGAAAAATCTTGATAAAATCTGGAATTATGTTGGAAATGAGCAGGAATTTAAGATGTATATTCAATCAGAAGTGCAAAATTTTCTGAAAGATGTAAAATAATGCAAATACTTTTGACAGCTTTATGGTTTGGTATCTTGACTTCTATCAGTCCTTGTCCATTAACAACAAATATTGCAGCTATTTCATTTTTGAATAGAAAGATGACGAAGCCTTATTTTGTTTTTTTGAATGGTGTCTTTTACACGATTGGCAGAACCGCTTTCTATACGATTATTGGTGTTTCTTTATCGTATTTTTTAAATATGATTCCTGTTGTATCTGATTTTTTGCAAACAAAAATTGAATATATTGCGGGTCCGATAATGATTATTTTAGGAATTATCTTGCTAGACATCATAAAAATCAGTATCCCTGCGTTTAAATTAAAAGAGAAAACACAAGATAAACTTAATAAAGCCGGATTTTTAGGTTCTTTTGCTATTGGATTTTTATTTGCTATGATGTTATGTCCTGTTAGTGCGGCGTTTTTCTTTTCAAACTTAATACAAAGCCAAGGCAATCCTTTGGTGCTTATGTTGTATGGAATTGGAACAGGACTTCCTGTCTTAATATTTGCTTTTGTATTATCTTTCTGTGCAGAAAAAATCAGCAAGACATTCAAAATGACGACAAATTTTGAAAAATATGCTCGTTTAATGACGGCTGGTATTTTTATTATTGTGGGATTTTATTACACGTTAAGGAGTATATTATGACAAGTGATTTAACAAATATCGCAACTGTTTTTGATGCGTTAAGCAATGAAAACCGATTACAGATTTTTAGAATTTTGGTTAGAAATAGTGCAACAGGAATTACGCCAACTGCTATTTCCAAAGAAATGAATGATTTTCCGAGAAATACTCTATCTTTTCACTTAACTTTATTGGCTAATGCTAATTTGTGTTTTTCTGAACGACAGGGAAAGCAGATTTTTTATAAACCGAATTGCCAGTTAATTAAAGAAATCACCAGATTCTTATTGAGTGATTGTTGTGAGGGAGGTTGTTTATGTTAGATATTTTTACCTGGTTTGCCGATTGGGCTACAGCAAAAATGGGATTAGACATCACCACGCATTTTGGGCAAGCGGTACACTTTTTTATTGAAGACTCCTTAAAAATATTTGTGTTGATTTATGTCTTAATCTTTTTTATTTCGTTATTCAGAGCGCAACTCAGTCCTGAAAAAGTAAGAGATTATCTATCAGGTAAATCTCGGTGGAGCGGATATTTCTTGGCTGTATTTTTAGGTGTGGTCACGCCGTTTTGCTCTTGTTCTTCCATTCCACTGTTTATGGGGTTTTTAGCCGCAGGCGTTCCATTTGGTGTGAGTATGGCTTTTTTAATCAGCTCGCCCCTTATTAGTGAAATTGCCGCTTTTATGTTACTTTCCATGGGGAGTTACGGCGTTTATATTGTGACTATTTATATTATATCTGGAACGATGATTTCTGTTTTGGCCGGGTATTTGGCTGATAAATTTAATATTGAAAAATATTTGGCTCTAAACATACCGAAAACGACACCATCGGTTTGTGGTTGTAAAAGTGTTAAAGAAAAGGCGGTTGCGTTAGTTAAATATGCAAACAGTTTTGCTTGGGATACAGTAAAGTCGTTGGCGATTTATATCCTTATCGGTTTGGTTGTCGGGGCATTCATGCATGGCTACATTCCACAAGAATTTTTTGTAAAATATATGGGAGCTGATAATATTTGGGCTGTTCCTTTCGCAGCTTTCGCCGGAATTCCTATTTATGCATCTCAGGCAGGGATTGTTCCGTTAGTTCAGGTACTCTTAATGAAAGGCGTGCCTATCGGGACTGCATTGGTGGCTTTTATGAGTATTGCAACAATATCGCTTCCGGAAATAATGATGCTTAAAAAAGTGTTTACTTATAAGCTATTAATGATTTTTATTGGCTATTTGTTTGTTGCATTTATGGCAACCGGTTATTTATTAAACTTATTGTAAGGAGATGATTATAATGAAAGATATTAAAATTTTAGGAACAGGTTGCTCAAAATGTAAAACAGTTATGCAGCTTGTTGAGAAAATTGCAAAACAACATAATTATGAGGGGAAAATAGAAAAAGTTGAGGATATTGCCGAGATTATTTCCTATGGTGTTATGTCCACGCCGGCAGTAGTGATTGATGGCAAGGTTGCCTTTGTCGGTGGTGTTCCTTCAGAAGCAGAAGTCAACAAATGGTTTAACGAGCAAACAAGTTGTTGTGGTTGCTGTAAATAATCAATTGAAACAACGAAAATTTTCCCTCTGATGATTTTGGAGGGATTTTTTTATGGGAAAAACAAATGATCAGATTAAAAATACAAAAAGAGCCTTATTGGCTGGATTTGGGTTATGGCGTGAAAATTAAGGTTAAGCCTTGCACTTCCGCCGTTTTTTATGAGGCAAAAGCCTATATGAACAGCAAATTGGCGGAACTAGCGAAAGTTTATAAAGCAAATAAAGAAGCTGGTGTTCTCAACGAGCTTGATATTGAAAATCCTGTTAAACGTGAGGGGTTGGCGGATAAATATCTCCTTATCGGTCTTGGAATTTCCGGTATTTTAGAATGGGCGGGCGTGTTAGAGGCGGAAGAAGATAAAGCAGCACCATTGACAGAAAGCAAAATTGACGAGCTGTTTTCAAATTTTTGGGCGGTGGCTGAGAATTTCCGCCACCAGTATTGCGGATTGCAAGAAATTCTGGCGGCGGAAAAAAACGCCTCCACGCCCGAGTCAAATGGCACTTTGGAGACGGGCGAAACTATTGTGCCGGATGCTCAGAGTTAAATCCGCTCTGTCCGTTCCATAAGTGCCGATACACCGAAACGACTTTGGAAACCGATGTTGGCTATCAGGCTTGGGAGGTTTTGTTGAAACTTCCGGAGCCTGATTTGGCCTTGGCTCTTCAAATTGCCCGAAACCTTAACTTTGATATGGAAATGATGTGCGAACTGTTGCCTGTGGGTGTTGCGGGGATGAGAAATGGATTGGATGAAAATAAGTGAATTATTTTATTTTTATTTGAATAAATTACGGTAACGGTAATTTATAATATCTTTTTTAAAGTTGACTTTTATTTTATTTGTGTTTAAATTTGTTACTGTAAGAGGAAATAAACATGACAAATTTAAAGCAACTTATATCGTCAGCTCCGTTAAAAATGATATTTCTAAGTCTTTGGTTTGAAAAGAATGGGATATCATCCAAGAGTGTTTATGACCATAAAAAATACGGTTGGCTGGATGTCGTAGGTAGAGGCGCATTTATAAAAAAAGGCGTAGAACCGGAATTGACTTCGGGGATAAATGCTGTACAAACTCAAACATCGTATAAGGTGCATATTGGGGGACGATATGCATTGGATCAATACTATAATGTGCGACATTTTGTTCGCGACAATTTAAAACCTGTTCTTTTTACTTCTGAACGCAAGCCTTTGCCAATGTGGTTCAGGAATACTTTTGAACAGCAATATTTAGTGGTAAACACGTCATTTTTACCAGATAACGTGGGTTTTCAAGAATATGAAGTAGATGGACTAAAACTAAAAGTTTCTTCTCAAGAAAGAGCGTTGTTGGAAATGCTTTACGTTTCAGATATAACAACGAAAGAAGCCTATCAGATATTTGAAATGATGACTGTTTTAAAGCCTAGTGTTTTGAATGAGCTATTAATACAATGCAAATCTGTTAAGGTAAAACGTCTTTTTATGTATCTGGCAACACGAGCAGGATATTCTTGGGTTGCAAAGCTGGATAAAGATAAAATAGATTTTGGTTCGGGTGTTCGTGTTATAGATAAAACAGGATATTTTGATAAAGAATATAATATCATCGTAGACAAGGTTACAGAGGAATAAATGCAAGAGAAATACATAAAACAGGTTGCTTTATTAGTTAAGTGTTTACCGATTATTGCAACAGAAGAGTGTTTCGCAATTAAGGGCGGTACAGCAATTAACCTATTTTTTATGAACTTACCGCGTTTGTCCGTGGATATCGACCTTGTTTATCTTCCAATAGACAATTTATCCAATTACTTCCCAAACCATCCATGGTGGTAAACACTTGTTTTACAGTTGTCTCTCCGTGTGCTACAATCCCTAATCCATTTTGATAGCCTACATATACGGTTCCGTCTTTTGCTGCTAATACAGTCTGAGCTGTATATGTATGTTTGTTTGTCGGAAAATGTTGTATATGTTGTTTGTTGTTGGCAT
>ENA-OPJV01000699-OPJV01000699.1-human-gut-metagenome-genome-assembly--contig:-NODE-699-length-12217-cov-1.706463_pt1 | contig 12217 bp, 9 predicted proteins | sample MGYA00241772_ERZ501669 | MGnify/ENA primary metagenome ERZ501669 (study PRJEB25962, sample SAMEA2042290) | human gut metagenome | biome: human gut; feature: human-associated habitat; material: faeces...
CTGCCTATTGTATGAACGACCACCTTGTTCTGAGTGTCTTTGTTCGCCGGTCTTCCGAGTGCCATGCCCAATTGTATTTACGGGTATAAATATACCTATAAATATTGATATGTGCAATACTTTTGCGGTTTATTTTCAGATATTTGCGACTTTTGGGTACAAGAAAGTGAAAAATTCAGATTAGAATAACATATTCTTGTACAATTATACATCACACATCAAATGAGATCCTCTCAGGTCTCTCCTTACGACTTTAGATATTCAATACTGTACTCCCGAATATGGTCTTCCTCATCAACCGTCAATAAGGATCCGGTCTTACTGTCGATGTCATATTTGGTAATATTCGAAGGCAATGGTATTCGGAACAATGGACTGCCATCCCAGGCATAGCCGTGGATTTCCTTTGTCGTCCCACTCGCACGTTCATCGGTGTACATAACAGAGAAGTAACTATCATTCAATGACAAACCTGTATGATAAGTGCATAATTGAGGCGACTGCTTTTCAAGGACACGGATGTCAGGCATAGTCTTTCCATAGCACAATGTGTAACCGCCATCGCCCTCAACAGGATATACCTGAACAAGATTCAACAGACACATCGCCTCAACAATAAGATGACGAGAGCTGTTATAACCAACTGCTCCTGAAAACAAATTAATATTATAGCCATCATTATTGCTTATCTGACAGGAGTTTAACTTGAGCATTGGCTGGCTCATACTTTCTGTTCCTTCGACATTCCGGACATAACGTTCCAAACAAGTGCCATTCTGAACCATTCGCTTCATAAAGCAACGGGATCCGTCCAAAGGCAGCGCCGTGAAGAGTTCCTCCCCGCTTTTAAACTCACGTTCTTTTAAAACAAGATCTTTATTCATAATGGACTCTGAAAGATTCACCTCTACAAGACGGTCAGAATACCGGTCCACAAAACGCATCATATATGAGCCAGATTCGTTATCCAGGCTCAGAGAACTTCCGAATAATGGAAATAACAATTCTTTCGGTCCTCGTCCCTTGGTGAAAAAGTCTCCTTTGCGCTCCAGACAATGGCGATCGTACAAGTGAAGCAACCGGGCCGTCCCCAAAGTCGTGACAACCAACAAAGAGTCGCAATAACGGGCTCCGATAATCCCCATCAAGTCAAGATCTATTTCCCTTGGCTTGAGTCCGGAAAGAGAAATCTCATAGAGATCACTTTCCTCCACTGTGACAACCTTATCCAACGAAGGGCAGTATGAATCACTACAACCAGTGGCCAATAGTAATATGGCCAACATAATAGCATAAATTGATCTCATTTGTTATTATCAAATTACAAGTTTATTTGAGGCATCTTCTTTACGGCTTTCCATCGCCCCAAGCGCTATTCCCACAAATATCGGAAAAATATTTCCACAAATACCGGTTTTTTTACATCTTTGCATCCAACCACCAGTACTCATACGCAACGTTCACCAAGCCGCAAGATAGCTGCAAGGCAAAGCCTAAAGCAGATAATACAGCGTTCTTAACAAACTACTTATTAAATGGTTAGAGCACCATACGGTAACTTATTTCAGCTTGTACAACACCAAAATCGGATTCGAATCTTCCGTCACATCCGGAACCAATGTCCGCAACTCGTCGTAATAAATCGGGTTGTGCTTACTTGGATAAATAGAATATACCAATTCTTCGTTAGCCGTCACACACAAGAGAGACGAAAAATCCACAAGCAAATCCGAAACATTCAAGTAAGAAAATACCTCAACCGCTGATGTCTTAAGGTCTAAAACACCATAATAGGCGGTGACATATTTATCCTGGACGGTCGACGAGAACCGGAAAAAGCAATACTTGTCAGACAGCCGGATATTGTTCAAACCTCCCAAATAAGAGCCCGAACCAACTAAAGCATCATATTCCTCGCAGGACATATTCATTATTTTTGAATATGGCAATGTCCGCTCTCCGAAATCAAATTCAATGTAAGGGCGCGCTTCCGTTCCCTCCAGTGAATACAGGACGTTTGATAGAGGGAAGTAGAAATATTCCTTCCCGGCCCAAGAGGTGAAGCCAGAGCTTAAAGACACCGGGAAAGGCTCCTTTGCCGGGAAAAAGCCTTTCAAAAGGTGATCCATTTCTTCATTGACAAGAATGAGGCTGTTATTGTCAGGATTCTTAAGGTAGGAATAATAAAGCCAGAAGCCATCCTTGTCCTTGCAAAGACGTTCGAGCTGAAACCTGTCGCAACCTCTTTCAAGAGCTCGCCGGTCAGGTCATATTCAAGCATCACCTGCTTGACCCTATCCCAAATCCAGACCGTTCCGTTTTCTTTGTCAAAGCACATATCATCAAGCGAGACATATTCTTTTGGTCCATTGCCCAGACACCCGATCCTGCGGATAAACTTGCCATCAGTCCCAAACAGCCAGACAGCGCGCATCCGTTTGTCCAGAATCACTATGTGGTTGTCGTCCATCTCAAGTTTGTCAATCTCGCCAACGAGTGCGTCGCCAACAGTCTCAAGGGGAATGACTTTCTCAAGATCAGCTATTTGGTCAACATCGAAAACTTTATTGGATTCCGAGACATCGACTTTCGCAACGATTTCAGCATTAGTCGCAGCCTTTTGCCGACCGTCCCTACAGGACGGCAGAAAAACAATCAGAATTAGAATCGCCGATAGTGATAGTGTCTTTAATTCGTTCAGTTTCATATAGTGTATGATTTTAGGCTACAAAGTTCGGTAGAAAAGTTGGTTATGCAATGAAAAATAGTTTCACTTTTGACAAATCTAATTCCCTAATCCTTAATTAGTTTAAAGTGGGTTGAAATTCATCTTCTCATTTTTACGCCAATTAAAGCACTAATTATCGCCACTTAACCAAATGTACAATGTACCACAATCAGGTGTGTAAATCCGCTCGCACCTGGAAGAGCAATTCATTAGCTACCAAAAGGATAAAGTTCCAAGTATGCGCAGTATTTCACACCTGGAAGTCATAAGTGCCAATAGAACACCCTGTAGCGAAACCACCAACTCCCAGGTGCGTAAATCTGTTCGCACCTAGAGTGCCAACTCTATAACTGTCAAGCGGATGCGGTTCCAGGTGCGCAGAGTTTTCCACACCCGGAAGTCATAGATGCCAATAGAACGCCCTGTAGCGAAGCCTCCGACTCTCAGGTGCGCGAATCCGCTCGCACCTGGAGTACCAACTCTATCATTGTCAAGCGGATGCGGTTCCAGGTGCGAGGAGTTTTTCACACTTGGAAGTCTTAGGATCAACAGAGGATGAGAGTTTGATTAGAAACCCGATACAAATATTGGCAGACTGATATTCTAAGGGATGCGTACTCGTTTTTAATTCCATTCGCGCAAAAATCCCACAAACATCGGTTTTATTTTCCAACAAATATCGGAAAAATATTCCCATAAATTCCGGTTTTTAGTATTTTTGTATCCTAAAGCATTAGGATATGGACAAATACAAAAACAGAATAGCGGACACAGTCCTCGCAAGAAAACTTGCCGGCAAGGGTGCTGTTCTCATTGAAGGGCCAAAGTGGTGCGGCAAGACAACTACCGCCGAGCAACAAGCCCAAAGCATCATCTATTTGGATGATCCGGCAACCATTAAGGATAATCTTCTCAAAGCCGAGCTCGCCCCCCAGGAACTTCTTGAAGGCAAACATCCTCGCTTACTTGACGAATGGCAAATAGCACCCCAACTTTGGGACACAATTCGTTTTGACGTAGACCACCGAAAGGGTAACGGACACTATATCCTTACCGGCTCATCAGTTCCTGTTGAAGATGATGATGAAGAGAGCAAGAATATACGACACTCTGGAACCGGACGTTATGGTTGGGTAAAAATGCGTCCAATGGCTCTCTATGAATCCGGAGAATCCAATGGTGCCATCAGTTTGAAGAACCTCTTCAACACTCCGGAGAAGATATATGCCCAAAGCAGCCTCTCGCGAGAAGATCTTGCATTTGTCCTCTGCCGTGGAGGATGGCCTGCCGCCATAGACCTAAAAGGAGACATCGCATTGGATCAGGCTTTCGACTACGTTGACTCCGTTGCAAAAAAGGATATGAATCGAGTGGTGGACAAAGTCAGACGTAACCCGGAGCGTGTGCGGCAGTTGATGCGTTCCTACGCCAGAAACATAGCCTCACAGGTCTCATACGAGACTATATCCGCCGATATGCAGGCCAATGAGCCAAAGGGGCTGGACGCGGAGACGGTCTCAGCCTATATTGAAGCATTGCGGAAACTCTTTGTAATTGAGGAATCCAAGGCTTGGAATCCAAATCTCCGTTCCAAGACTGCCATCCGCACAACCAACACCCGGTACTACACAGATCCATCAATCGGAACCGCCGCGTTAGGTATCGGTCCCGGAGACCTGCTGTCGGATTTCAACACCTTCGGCCTCCACTTTGAGGGATTGGCTGTACGTGACCTAAGGACCTACGCGTCCGGCCTTCTTGGGGATGTCTATCACTATCGCGATTCGGAAGGACTGGAGTGCGATGCCATAGTACATCTACGTGATGGCAGCTATGGCCTAATCGAAATCAAGATAGGTGGTGAAAGACTCATCAACGAAGGTGCGGAAACACTCATCAAACTCCAGAACAAGATTGACATTACGAAAATGAAAAGCCCCTCCTTCCTGATGGTTCTAATAGGCATTGGGGAGGTTGCATACCGACGCGAAGACGGGGTCTATGTGGTTCCGATAGGGTGCTTGAAGGACTAAAAAAAGATTGACAGTGATAAAGCCTCTAACTCTCAGGTGCGCAGATCCGTTCGCACCTGGAGTGCCAACTCTATCACTGTCAATCGGATGCGATTCCAGGTGCGCATGGTTTCTCACAACCAACCGCCGGTCCGAACTCATATCATATGATAAAACAGAAGAACCAGAGAACCGCTGTCAAGAGCATTCTCGGCATCCTCACCGGCCTTCTGGAAGCCTGTGGAGACGATAAAGTCATACATATCCCTGTCCTCAAGCACACTCACGAAAGAATCGGCATAGCTGCAAACTGGTTCCAGCATACAGTTCCGGCCTCCATTTTCCGGATTGGAGACAAAACCATTTGTGTTTGAGCCATAAAGGCAATAACCGCCACCGGCATCTTTTGTCGTGATGTCACATAAAAGATAATCTCCGCAAACAATCGGCACAGAGCCCAAATGCGTGAAGCTGTTTATTAGGGACACATCATTCTTGTCTTTACGGGATGCTTTATTCTCGAAATCAATCCCGACTGTTTCAATGATCTCACCATTGCCGCGATCCAGAACATAATATGCGTCGTTGCCGTAGTAGCAGAACAAGATCTTGTCCCTGTAAGTGGAGAAAAAACGACCATAGCCGAAGGCATCTGAGCCTTCTTTTTCGCCATAGCCAAGCATCTGTATTTTGATATTCAAATCATTGTCTGTCACAAACAAGCGATATGGCGGTTGCTCTTTTGACAATTTTCCGCCCGCGGTGACAAACGCAAAAATAAGGTCGCCATTTGACAGCACCTCAACGTCCCAAGCGACTATAGGCATCTCTCTGGATGCTTTATATTCCCCCGTCAACGGATCATAGGCAAGCAACTTCTTGCCGATATTGTCCAAAACGTAAAGGTTATCAGAGTCCACCGTGAAACTTTTGACCTCAAGATATTCACCAGGCCCTCTGCCCTGCCTGTCAAGGACGAAACAAAGCTTGCCGTTCATATCATAGGCCAGAATCTTCCGGGAGCTATAGTCAGCGATATAAATCAGATCATTATAAAAAGCCACCTTATCCACAGAGCCCAGCAACGTGTTGTCTCCCGCCTCCAATGGAAGAAAAGTAACCTCTTTGACATATTCAGGAATATCCGGCCGTATCTGCGACTCCCTGCATTCAATGGTCCTGTCAACCGCACAGTCACTCTTTGTGCCTTTGCACGACACAACCATCAACAGACTTAGTAATATTATTACCCCTTTTCTCATAAAACCCTTCACACTACGGATAAACAACAACCTTGCGATTGTTCACCCACTGAAACAGTCAAATCTGGGTGTAGATGTTCAGGTCGCAGTTGGAATCTTCATCGGCGGACAATGTATATAACTTTGTCCCCGTTGGTTCCACGAATATCTTAATAACCTCTTCTTCAAACGAATACGCCTTGACAGGCTCTCCATCCCAATCATATACCAAGACATATGAGGTACCAGCATCATTATACAACAGATAAATATGCTCATCCGTGACGCTGGCGTCGCAAAAACCTCTCTGCCAGCCGTCCGCACCTTTTACCAGGTTGACACTAAGCATGTCAACATATTGTATCTTCACCTGCGGGTATTTCCAGATGAAGTGTCGTACAGTATGTCCGCTTAGATCCAACACATCGAACCCTATCGCATAGTAAAAGACAAACGCGGCTTTTGTACAATCCGGGGAAATGAAAAGATTCCCTTGATAGGCGGTCTGCTTCGATTCGTCAAAAGCCGGATACTCCATTTTGTCCTCTTCAGGGAATGTTCCCCAATACACTACCGTAGAGTCGTTTCTCGGAATGGACGCATACATCGTCGAGTTCTCCGGATCATCATAGTTATGCAAAAAGGCCGTCATCTCCCCGCGACCCAGCACTCCGGGATGCTCAATCACATTGAATGGCTTCAGCGATGTTTCAGGGATACAATCAATCCTATATTGAAGCGTCATCTCAGGTTCCGCCTCGACGTTAAGGGTGTCTCCTGACAACGCTATCGAATTGACATGAATCGCCTCTCCCGGCCCACGACCATCCTTCAACGCCGCGTACCGTTCGTCGCCATTCATGTTTACGGCCAAAAGCTGATCCTCCCCCATCATTGAGCTATAGAAAAAGACAAAGGAGTCCCTAACGGCAAATCCAAACGGCTCGCAATCGAGAATGTTGTCAACCGTCTTGTTCGGAGACAGTCTTTTCACATCGCCAAATGGCTTAAGCAGGTCAACTTCGCCTTCGGCACAGGACAGTGGAAGAATGGGAAGCAAACAGAATAAGCAGACACGTTTAGCCAAACCGTATGATCTGCGGATGTTTTCAAGCAGCATATTCAAAATCGTCTTTAGTCGTTGCTAAGTTAGATATAATTCTCGAGAAAAACATTAGCTTTGCCGGACAGCCAAAAACGTTTTGTTGTGAACAGACAACTTACCACAATCTTGACCTTGGGCATTTTGGCTTCCATGGCGATCGGATGCACCGGTCATAAGGTGAATGCGGACGGCAATGTGGTCGAGGAATATTCAGCCGAAGTAGTGAGCGACGGAACCGCGTCATCGTAAAGCTTTATCTTACGAAATAACAGCCACGTCTGAAACCACTGAAACATGGATGCGATAATTCATTACCGCATCCATGGTGGTTGATGAAAACAATAATGGTTAGTTGGTTATCACGGACTATTCGTCCTCATAGACATCACCGGTCAGGAACGAGGTTGTGAAGACACGTCCCGACTCCGTGGTAATGTTCATCGTGTAGCAAGAATTGGAAGACACAGGCATCATCATCACCCCTGCGGCACTGCTGCCGGAATATTCATAAGTCTCGCCCGTCGTCATATTGTCCAGCGTGACAAACACGTTTCCAAGGTTAGACTTGAAGGACAGCTCTACCATATTCGTCAAGGTGTGGTAGTAACCGTCTATAGGGCATTGCGCCAAAGAACGGTTCGTGGACGAGGATGGCTTTGTGTTTTCCAGGACGATCAACACAACAAGCGTCTCGTCCTTACTCTTACACGGAGAATACGTTTGACTGATGAAAGTCAGCGCGAGCAGCGCAAATAAAACTTTTCGCATAATTGGTTTTATATTTGGTTTTCGCAAAGGTCGCAAGAAAGAGCATTATTTCAATGGAAAAAAGTATTAACAGCCGCCATCAGTATATTATTAAGACACAATGAATTAAACCCATGTTAAAATCAAGAATCTTAACACGTGCGCATATCGGGCTCAATTTCAGACAGTTATACTGGCAGGAAAGAATAATGGATTCCTGAACAAATTAAATATCAGACTTTTACGTTTGTCAACCTATAAAGTCAAGGTAAAAATCCTTGTTCTCAGAGACGATTTCGGAGATCTTGGCCCTCATACGAGCCCGTTTCGTATAGACACTCTGCACCGTGTAGCCCATGATGCGGGCGATGGTCTTGGCATCAAATCCGAGGATATTCAGTGCGATGAAACGGAACCCATTGTCTGTAGCGTCCGGCAAATCCGCTCGCAGCTTCCCCATGATTCCGTCCAGATTCTCGTCTATCATCCGCTCCAGTTTCTTCTGGTTGCAATCATCAATCACACTGACAAGCCTCTTCACCTTCGCATAGATTCTCTCCTTCTCCTTTCCGCTTCCTGCCGTCTCCCAATATTCCACACATAGATCATTCAATTGGTTGTACTGACGCTTGTAGGTTGAAACATACTTCCTCCTGAGATTCCTCAAGGCAAGTTCCTTGTCCGACAAAGCATCGTGCTCCTTGGAAAGCCTGGAGCTTACCTCCTCGTTGATCATGGACATCTCGCTCATCCGCCTCGCCCACTTTCGTTTGCCGTGCATATAGACCGTGATGACAACAAACAGGCCGATCACCGAAAGCAAAACGACAATCCATCTGACAAGAATCTGCATGTCATGGTCTTTTTCCATCATTTCTGACTTGGTCTTGAAATAATCCGACTGCGCTTGAGTGACGGATTGGTTCAAAGTGGCGTTCAATGATTCTTCCTGCAAGACCACAGACTGTTCGAGCATATTCAAAGCCTCCTGAAACTTTCTCCGATGTTTGAGCACACGGTACTTCCAAATCATTAACGGAACAGAGCCGTTCACTCTCTCCTCCAATTGTGAAAAGATGCTGTCCGTCGCACGATGGCAGCCTATATTGTCCAAGGCATAAGCAAAAGAGGCATAATCAATCGCGGAAGGTTTCCCACCATATTCATCAACCGCTTTCTGAAATATCGCCACGCTTTGCCTCGGATTTGGCTCCGGACGGAAAAGAGAGTATCTGGCGATATTGAACAAATGTTCAGCCAAGACCGCGGTGTCATGCGGAGGACTGGAAAGGAATATCGAATAAAGGCTGTCCGATTTGTCCCAGTCCTTGCAATCCGCATAGTAAGAAGCCAGACGTCCTGTCGTTATCCAAGTCCTGCAGGAATCACCCGCCTCACTGAAACAGTCAAGAGCCTCTTTTGAATATCTGATCTTTTCGGGGAAATTGTTGTTCTGCGCATATACATCCGAAATGGCGGAGGAAATCAAGCCTCTGAAGACAAGATCGACAGAACGCATTGAATATTCCTTCGCCTGCATATAGCATTTGACCGCGGAGAGATAATCGCCTCCATTATAGTAAAGTCTGCCAAGATAATAGTACGACATCATCCGATCGGTGTCAGAGCCGTGGCGATCATAATATCTGACCGCCAGGCTGAGGACACTGATGTCAGCCGTGTCGATACAGTTTCTATCCAGCGCCATCGCATAAAGCAGGGAGAATCTCGCGCGACTCGATTCCGGCCTCAATCTCAACGTGTCCACAGACCCAAGCACAGACAGCGAGCTGTCCGGCCTTGTCCAGATAAGGTTTTCCGCAACGTCCAACGCATAGTCTGTCTCATTGCCTGAGCATGAAGAAAAAGCAACCACGGCAAATGCGGACACAACAAAAGTGTTGAATATCCTGAATAGTTTCATGGTGCGAAAATATGAAAATATCCAGGAGAGGAATTGCAACCATAGGTTATTGGTTACAAGTTCAAGTTTCAACGAAATAAAAAATCCGGTCACTTCGAGATGTTCAGTGACCGGATAACTTTATGACCTGCCTGTTAATATGGGCTGAAATCAGAAGGAATAGGCTCCAGGGCCGATGCTGTGGATCTCGTAGCTGGAGTCGTCCTGCGGGTCAAGGATGGCGACATCCGTGTTTTTCGGGACATAGACCGTGGCGTGGGTTCCAAAAGGGATCCGGCCTTCCATGCGTACCTTGTCACCGTCCACCGTGACTTTGGAGACCAACGTTCCGTAAGGAGTCGCCGTCGTGTAGGAGACTTCGCCCAGCTCACGGACTGGAACCGGACGGATGATGATGTGCTTGTAGCCAGGCTCTTCCGGATCAGTGCGCACTCCCTGAAGAACCAGACGAGACCGCCACCGAACATCGGATGGTTGCGCGAATCGTTGCCGTTCCACTGCTCCCACGTGGTTGTCGCACCCTGCTCAAGCCACCATCCGAAGCTCGGGAAGTCCTTTTGGTTGAGGAGCGTCCAAGCGACATCGTTCATTCCGTTCAGGGCAAGCGTCTCATAAAGGAAGCGGTGAGCGACGAATCCCACATTGACATGGCCGTTGTACTTGACCATCAGCTCGTCGCGGAGTGTGGCGCGCACATCCTCAAGTCTCTCGCGGGGAACACCCATGTACAAGGCATAGACATTGGAGCCGAAATCCCCGTAGCTTTTTGTCTCTGGATCGTAGAACCGTTTGTTGAAGGCGTCACGGATTCCTTCGGCCTTGGCGGAATAGGCGGCGGCTCCCGCCTCGTCTCCAAGCACCTTGGCCGCTTTCGATGTGATGTCGGCGCACAACCAATAGAAGAATGTGTGGACGAGTTCGTCCTGAGGCAGGCCGAATGCCGGAGCCCAGTCGCCGAGGTTGTACCAGTAGAGAGGCGCGCCCTGAGGCGTAGGCTTGTGGAAGGACGAGGTGCCGTCCTCTGCCCGCCAGGTGTCGTAGTAGCGCACGAAATCCTTCATCGGCTGGAGGCAGTCGGCGAGAAGCGTCTTGTCACCGTAGCTGTTGTAGAACTCCCAAGGCATGACACAGATGGCGGCTCCCCAGGCTGGGCCTCCTCCACAGCATGGCTCCCACGGAGCGCCGTTCGGAACATAGCCTGACTCCGGATTCTGACTGCCCTTGACATCGCCGATCCATTTGTTGTAGAAGGAGGCGGCATCGAAGTTGGCGAGAACCATCGGCATGGCTACCTCGCCGTCGCCGGTGTAAGGAAGTCTCTCCCGGTGAGGGCAGTCGGAAGCCACTCCAGCATGCATGTTGTCCACCTGCGACTGTCTCCAGATCTTTTCGATCTGACAGAACAACGGATTCGAGCAGTCAAACTCGGCGTCAGGCTTCACATTGCTGCCGACCGACTCTGCCACGACCTGTGAGACGTCAAGGTTCTCCATCCCGGAGACTATCGCCTCCCGGAACACGTACCAGGTGAACCGAGGGCTTGTCGTGACCTTGCCGTCGGAAGCGCAGACATATTCACACCTGCCGGCCGGATACTCGGACAGGTGGTTAACCCTCAGTGTGTCTCCTTTCCTGACATTCACGCCGTCCAGCTTGACCCATCCTGAGATGACCTTGCCGAAATCAATCTTGAACGTGCCGTCCTCCAGACGCTCGAAACTGACAGGCTTAAGGGTTTCCAGCACCTTGTCTGTCGGTCCCATGTTGGCGGTCAGCCTGCCCTGCGGAGCTTCCTTCAGGACGGCGTGGCTCAATGAGGAGTCATCCAATCCTGGCTTGTTCCATCCCGGAATCTCAAAGTTGGCATCATAGACTTCTCCCTGGTAGAGGTTGCTGAACACGACCGGAGAGTGAGCCTCCTTCCATGTGGTGTCCGAGCAGACATATTCAATGCCTCCGTCTGAATATTCAAGCGCCATCTGCAGGATGAACCTCGGGTAGCCGTAGTTCGCTATGGTGTTGTTGTTGAACAACCCTTCATGGAAATAGCCGCTCCCAAGGAGCATCGAGACGGCGTTCGCCCCCTTGCCGAGCATGTCGGTGATGTCGTAGGCGAGATACAGGGTTCTGTAGGCGGTGACTTCCGGCTCCAGAGGGATCCGCGGATTGGTGAGAAGCGCCGGTCTGGCCGTGTAGTCAGTCAGGCCAGGAACGAAATAATCGTCTCCGACCTTGCCGCCGTTGATGGACATCTCGAACCAGCCAAGTCCGCAGACAAATGCCTTCGCACGGACAAGTCCCTCTCTGACAGTAAATTCCTTTCTGAATATGGGTGCGGAGTTGTCCGCCTCCGGAACGCTGTCATCCTGCCATGAGGCACCTATCCACTTCGCCCGCCAGTCACTTTCGCTGAACATTCCGGTCGTCCAGCGGGCAGGTCTCGCCCAGGTGGAGACCTTG
>ENA-OPJV01000708-OPJV01000708.1-human-gut-metagenome-genome-assembly--contig:-NODE-708-length-12118-cov-1.547128_pt1 | contig 12118 bp, 13 predicted proteins | sample MGYA00241772_ERZ501669 | MGnify/ENA primary metagenome ERZ501669 (study PRJEB25962, sample SAMEA2042290) | human gut metagenome | biome: human gut; feature: human-associated habitat; material: faeces...
TGATACACTTTCTCCTGATGCAGTTGACAGGATAGATGCTTTAAGAAACCGCATAATTGCAAAAATGGAGATACTTACGGCATATACGGATATTTTCCAGATATATGAGTATGTTTTGAACAGAGTGGAATACAGATTTTCAGAATCCGAATTTGGCGATGAATATTATAACGACAGGTTTGAAAAAGATATATATCGTTATATAACAGGTGATAAAGATAATACCGTTATTAATATGAAATTGTCCCAGATAGTAGGACAGGTGCCAATGCGTTTATCAAAAAATAAATTTTATGATATGTTAAAGGATTCATTTTCTATATATAAGGGCAGCGAAAAGCAGAGCGTTAATGATTTTGCTTATATGATAAGAACTTCCGGACACTTTATAAACCTCAGAATTTTGAAGAGGAATTTCCTGAATTAAAGAAATGCCATAATAATCTCAAAGGAATAGAAATATCCGAAATTACGGAAGAACAGTATAAGAACTTCAAAAAGGAACTTGACAGGGCATCCGCATTAATTGAAGAATATTCGGATTTTTATGTTATGCTTACAGAGGTTATTAATGATGTATATTCTGTAGAACTTAATTTTTTTGCATTGACGGATGCCATAGAAACAGATAAACTAAAAAGTATTATAAGTGATGCTTATTACATTATAGAAGGACATGATATAGAAAGGGAACCTGTTTCTTCAAAGTTTGTTGAATTTGAAGGACTCCAGGAAAAAATAATGACAAGGCTTTTTAATCCTGAAAGTGCCCTTGATGAAATTATTGACATCAATAGTGACTGCATTAAGGGAACGGATTACGAGGAAGCTCTCAGACGTCTTGTTATTACATCAAGACTTCAGTCAGCCAGTACATTTGCATCACTTAATGACAATACAGACAAGGATGAGGCGGATGATGCCTTTATTGAAGATACTGTTAATGGACTTGTAGAAGAGTTTGCTTCTCTTTTTGAAGGTATGGACAGATATTCAAGACGTGCGGTTATGGCAATTGTAATAGCCAATCTTCCTGTTTTCTTCAATAATATGGATGAATTTAAGAAGTATGTCCATGTTGCTCTTTCACAGTGTACTGATTCCGCCGAAAGACAGGCATGTATGACAATTATTAACTCAATGTTTATTAATGGGTAAATGTATGAAATTTATTGATGGACTTTATTTTGGACCCAAAGCGGAACATAACAAAAAAGAACTTGTCAGAAAACTCAAAAAAGAAAAATATCTTCCGGGATTGTGGCTTATAACATTACCGCATAACGAGGGAAATATTCTTGATATGGTGGAGGCATATACACTCCCTTATCAGGGTGGACTTAAGGATAACCTTACTGTTGCGGGAATAGCTTACGGAAGAGATGAAGCGTTAGAACTTGTTCGTCAGATAGTTGATGATACATATAATAAATTAGGAACTGTAGATATTATAAAATATCTGGGACTGGAGTAAATGAAGGTACTGTTAATACTTCTAACAATTTTAAAAGTTATAGGAATTATCATTGCAGCTATAGCTGCTCTTGTTCTTATTCTTCTGGCACTTGTTTTGTTTGTACCTGTAAGGTACAGTGCAAAAGCGTCTTATGACCGTAAGCCTGATATATCGGTGAGAATAAGCTATCTTTTACATATTCTGAGTGTGCGTTTTGATCTTCATGATGGCAATAACGAGTTCATCATAAAAATTTTCGGACACAGGATTGGTAACAGGAAAAAGAAAAAGAGACGGCATAAGGTTCATAAGAAAAAGACAGCGGGCAGTGTTGCGGGTAATGAAGTTTCCGTAAAACCTGTGCAGGAAAAAGAAACTTCTGATTATGTTTATGAAGATGATGAGTTTTCCGGACCGGAAACTTCCTATAAACCGGAAACTGACAATGTCAGACCGAAGAAAAATAAAAAAAATGTTTTCAAAAACATAAAATACAAGTATAATAATATCCGTGGGAAGCTTGGAAGAATCTCACAGGAAATTAATGACGAGACTAACAGAAAAGCATTTAAGATTATCACTGAGAGTCTCGGAAAGGCATTAAAGCATATAAAGCCTAAAAAGCATTATGTCAATATTATATTCGGAACCGGAGATCCTTGTTCTACCGGAGAGATTCTCGGACTTATATATTCGTTTGCTTTTTTATCGGGAATCAATATAGAAGCCATTCCGGATTTTGAAGATAAGATTTTTAAGGCAGACTCTTATTTTAAGGGCAGAATAAGAATATTTACGCTGGGAATAATATTGCTTAAGGCATATCGTAATGATGATTTAAAGAAAGTAATTCACAAGTTTACTAATTAAGGTAACCGGGAGGGTACAAAATGGCAGAAAACAAATTTGATACAACAGTAGCATCTTTATTCAAGGGAATGGACGGTTTTTTATCAGCCAAGACGGTTGTAGGAGAACCTGTTACAGTTAATGACACAATTATTTTACCGTTAGTTGATGTTTCTTTCGGTGTTGCGGCAGGTGCCGGAAATGGTGCCGATAAGAATAAGGCAGCAGGCGGAATGGGCGGAAAGATGAGTCCAAGTGCGGTACTTGTTATTCATGACGGAATAACAAGGCTTGTGAATGTAAAGAATCAGGATACCGTAAGTAAAATCATTGATATGGTGCCTGATATAATAGAAAAATTCAGAAAAAAAGATGACAAAGACCCTGATGTAGAAAAAGCAGTGGATGAAGCTATGGGCAAGTAATACTGTTATATGGGATTTTATGAACCGTAAATGAATGTTTACGGTTCTTTTTATATATATATTAATAAAGAAATATATGTAGGGTAGTATGAAACGTGTAACCGGTTTTGCATTGTTTTGCGTTGCAATAGGGATAATTGTGAGCTTCTTTATTCCAAACAGATTCTGGGAGATTGTGGTTATAATCGGATTAATGGTTATTGGATACAATATGTTTACAAGTGGATATAAGTGCAGAAAATAAAATGGTATTACGGCAACAAAAAAGCGCCCGTACTTAACGGACGCTTAAAGTCTGTCAATATTAAGCGCTTTCAACTAAGCCTCTTAAACAAGAAGTACATACATACATCTTTTTAGCCTGGCCATCACCAACCTTAACCTTTACAGATTTTACGTTTGCTTTCCACATTTTGTTTGATCTTCTGTGAGAATGGCTCACTGCGATACCAAAATGAGCACCTTTTTCGCAAATAGCACATTTAGCCATGTTTGCACCTCCTTAAAGATATTAAACCTAAACAGGCTTACAACAGAAGTTATAATAACAGAAAGAGAATATAATTGCAAGCATTAATTTATTTTTTAGTATATAAAAATTTTATTTTATTTTTTCTTAGATATAATGTATAATAGATTTGATTGTTGTGGAATTTTGATGTAATTAAATCCATGAATATATAGACTAGGAGGGTTTCATATGAAAGGACATGTTGATAATCAGTATGGTAACGTTGCAATAGACAGCCATGTTATTGCCAAGTATGCAGGAGCAACTGCAGTTGAATGTTTCGGTATTGTTGGAATGGCAGCGGTCAGTGTGAAGGATGGACTTGTGAAGTTATTAAAGAGAGAGAGCCTTACAAGAGGTATCAGCGTCAGCTTTGATGACAAGAATCGTCTTATAATAGATTTTCATGTAATCGTAGCTTACGGTGTTACAATATCTACAGTGGCAGATAATCTTGTCCATAATGTAAAATATAAAGTAGAAGAATATACCGGCCTTAAGGTTGGTAAGATTAATGTTTATGTTGAAGGCGTCAGAATCATTGATTAGTATGATTCTGAAGTAAGGAGGAAATTTAACGTGACAACAACCAGTATAGACGCCGGTATGGTTAAAGAAATTTTTCTTGCCGGTGCAGCTAATCTTGAAGCTAAGAAAGAATGGATTAACGATTTGAATGTTTTCCCTGTTCCTGACGGAGACACGGGTACTAATATGACACTTACAATTATGTCTGCATCAAAAGAGGTAAGCAATATAGAGACTCCTGATATGGAGAGCCTTGCTAAAGCAATATCAAGCGGTTCTTTAAGAGGTGCAAGAGGCAATTCAGGAGTTATCCTTTCTCAGTTATTAAGAGGTTTTACCAAGGTAATAAGGGAATATGATGCAATAGATTCCCGTGTGCTTTCTTTAGCTTTTGAAAAAGCGGTTGAGACAGCATATAAAGCAGTAATGAAGCCTAAAGAGGGAACTATTCTTACTGTTGCAAGAGGAATGTCTGAGAAGATGACAGAGCTTGCGCCAAAGATTTCTGATATTAAGAAACTGCTCGGACTTGTAATCGAATATGGTGATGAGGTTCTTAACTATACACCAGAACTCCTTCCGGTACTTAAGCAGGCGGGGGTTGTTGACTCAGGCGGACAGGGTCTTATGCAGTTGATGAAGGGTGCGTATGACGCACTTATGGGCAAGAAGGTTGATTATTCCAATGTAATAAGTGAGAGCAAGCCTGCTGCCGGAAAAGAGACAACTGCAGCCAAGGGAATAGAAGATGTAAATATCGAATTCGGATATTGTACCGAATTTATCGTTAATATTGAGAAAAAGTATGGCGAAAAAGAAGAGGCAGCATTTAAGGCATTTCTTGAATCAATCGGTAATTCCATAGTAACTGTCTCAGATGATGAGATAGTAAAGGTTCATGTCCATACCAACCATCCGGGACTTGCATTTGAGGAAGGACTTAAATATGGTTCGCTTTCAAAAATGAAAGTAGATAATATGCGTGAAGAACATGAAGAACGTCTTATAGCTAATGCCAGCAAAGTTGCCGGTGATAATAAAGAAACAGAACACAAAGAAGAAGCAGAAGAAGAAATTGTCAATGAAAAATATGGTTTTATATCCGTATCCGCAGGTGACGGACTTACTGAGATATTTAAGTGTCTTGGAGTAAATTATGTCATTGAAGGCGGACAGACGATGAATCCAAGCACGGAAGATATGCTGAATGCCATTGAGAATGTCCATGCTGACAATATTTTTATACTTCCTAATAATTCTAATATTATTCTTGCTGCTAATCAGGCACAGAGTATTGTTGAAGATAAGAATGTAATAGTAGTACCTACCAAGACGGTACCACAGGGAATCTCTGCACTCCTTGCATATTCGGAGGAAGCAGCTCCTGAAGATAACTTCAATGCTATGTCAGAAGAAATTGCCCGCGTTAAGTCCGGCTCGGTTACTTATGCCGTAAGAGACACAGAAGTTGATGATAAGGTAATACGACAGGGTGATATAATGGGAATCGGCGATAAGACAATTCTTTCTGTGGGACAGAACATAAGCGAAGTTACAAAAGATCTCATAGATAATCTTATGGATGATGATTCTGAACTTATAAGCATATATTACGGAAATGATATAGAAGAAGCATCAGCAGAAGAACTTGCAAAACAGATTGAGGAAGCATATCCTGATGCGGATGTAGAGCTTAACTATGGCGGACAGCCAATATATTATTATATTGTATCAGTGGAATAATTTATATGAATATCAGGAAATTAAAGGGTATCGGTACCAGAACCGAAGAATTGTTCCAACATCTTGATGTATATACTACGAAGGATTTAATGGAATTATATCCAAGAGCGTATGATTCTTATGACGAACCTGTTAATATAGCGGCAATAGATGAATGCGGTATATATGCCGTATACGCGGCAGTAGACAGACCTCCCGAATTAAAACAGAACGGGAGATATAAGATACTTACCGTTATGGTCCGTGATGAGGCAGGAAGCATGCTCAGAATAACCTGGTTTAATATGCCGTTTTTAAGAAGTCGGTTAAGAAATGGATACAGATATATATTCAGAGGCAAGGTTGCTATAAAAGGCAGCCTTGTTTTTATGGAACAGCCTTCTATCTACACAGTGGATGAATATTACATAAGACAAAGTTCAATGCAGCCTGTATACCCGCTGACTGCGGGGCTTACCAATAATATGGTTATAAAAGCTGTGAAACAGTGTTTTGAAAGCGGTGGATATGAAGAATTCCTTCCTGAGTGGATACTTACAAAAAATGATCTTATAGATGAGAAAAAAGCACACTATGCAATACATTTCCCAAAGGACAGAAACGAACTTGCACAAGCAAGAAAGAGAATAATTTTTGATGAGTTCTTTTTGTTTACCACCAATATAAGATGTGCAAAAAGTGCCAGGCTAAATGAGGACAACCTTTACAGGATAACCGAGAGCGGGGAAGCCTTACATGTTCTTAAAAACCTGCCGTACAGTCTTACAGGTGCCCAGAAAAAAGTATACAGCGAGATTTTAAATGATATGGGCAGTGATAAGACGATGAACAGACTTATACAGGGAGATGTCGGTTCAGGTAAGACAATACTTGCTTTTTTGGCAATGATAAATACTGCCGCCGCAGGGTGGCAGAGTATTCTTATGGCACCTACGGAAGTTCTTGCAAGACAGCACTACGAAGCATTGAAAGAACTTATTGATAAGAACAGGCTGGATTTTACCTGTGTGCTTCTTACCGGAGCACTTACTGAGGCGAAAAAAAGAGATGCAAAAGAAAAAATAACATCGGGAGAGGCTGATTTTATTATAGGAACCCATGCATTAATAACCGATGATGTGGAATTTAAAAATCCTGCACTTGTCATAACGGATGAACAGCATCGTTTCGGAGTCAGGCAAAGAGAGAACTTAAGCCGTAAGGGAGAGACACCCCACATAATTGTAATGAGTGCCACACCTATCCCAAGGTCTCTTGCCATTATTTTATACGGCGACCTTGATATATCCATAGTAGACGAGAAACCTGCGGACAGATTACCGGTTAAAAACTGTGTTGTGGATGATTCTTACAGAACCAAAGCATATAAATTTATTTCTGATGAGATAAAAAAAGGCCATCAGGCTTATATAATATGTGCCATGGCGGAAGAAAGCGATAATGACAGTAATCTTGAGAATGTTGTTGATTTTTCAAAGAAACTTAAAGAGGCTATGCCGGAAACAAGAATAGAATATCTGCATGGCAAGATGAAGCCTGCAGAGAAAAACCGTATAATGGATGAGTTCGCAAAGAGAAATACGGATATACTTGTATCTACCACAGTTGTTGAAGTAGGAATAAACGTGCCAAATGCTACGGTTATGATGGTGATTAATGCTGAAAGATTTGGACTTGCGGGGCTTCACCAGTTAAGGGGAAGGGTCGGAAGAGGAAAAGAACAATCCTACTGTATTTTTGAAAGCAATACTAAGAACAAGGTAACAAAGGAACGTCTTAATATACTGAAAGAGAGTAATGACGGATTTTATATTTCAGAACAGGATTTGAAATTAAGAGGTCCCGGTGATATGCTGGGAACAAGGCAGAGCGGAGATATGGGTTTTGCCATAGGAAATATATATTCCGATGCTTCAATACTTAAAATGGCAGCAGATACTTCCTCAATACTTATAGAAAAAGATAAAGAACTTATGCTTGAGGAAAATTCAGGTATAAGGGACAGAATCCGGAATACAGATTCTAAGATTAATATATAGTGGAGGCAGCATGGAACTTTATATAATAAGACATGGTGAAACTAAATGGAACAGTGAGAAACGTCTGCAGGGACGAAGTGATATTGAACTTAACGAATATGGCATAGAACTTGCCAGAATAACGTCAGAAGCATTAAAGGATGTAAAATTTGACAGGATATATTCAAGCCCCTTAAAGAGAGCATACGAGACGGCTGAGATATTACGAGGCAACCGTAAACTTGATATTATATGCGATGACAGACTTAAGGAAATGTGTTTTGGCGATTATGAAGGAAAAGTAACTGACACGCTGCCGGATGAATTCTGGAAATTCTTTGATGATCCTGTTAATTTTGTACCGGCCGGAAACGGTGAAACTTATGAACAGGTGATTGAAAGAGCTAAAGATTTTTTATACAATGTCATTGTGCCTTTATCCTATAAGATTGACAGGATGCTTGTTGTGGCACACGGAGCGTTTAACAGGGCACTTATGATATCTCTTAACCACCAGGGAATCAAAGATTACTGGGAAGGCGTTTTCCAAAAGAACTGTTGCGTTAATATATATGAAATTAACGGAGATAATTTTAAACTTATCCAGAATGGTAAAATATATTATGAGGACAAAGGCGGAAAGGATTACAGAAAATAATGAGGGTAATAGCAGGGACAAGAAGAAGTATGCCTCTTAAAGCACCTGTGGGAATGGATACAAGGCCAACCCAGGACAGAACCAAAGAAACACTTTTTAATGTTCTACAGAATGAAATACCGGGAGCTGAATTTCTTGATTTATTTGCAGGAAGCGGTGCTATATCAATAGAGGCATTAAGCAGAGGAGCGTCACATGCCACTCTTGTGGAAAATAACAAAAATGCTGTTTCCTGTATAAAAGATAACCTTAAATTTACAAAATTTTCCGATGAAGCTACATTAATGGAAACTGATGTGATGGCAGCACTTTATAAGCTTGGCGGACATAAGGAATTTGATATTGTATTTATGGACCCTCCATATAATCTTGAAATAGAAGCACAGGTTCTTAAGACAATGAATAATATGGCATCGGTAACGGAGTACACAACGGTTATCATGGAGGCTTCGTTAAAGAGAGATTTATCTTTTGTGGAGGAATGTGGCTTTAGAATTGTAAAAGTTAAGCAGTATAAGACTAATCAACATATTTTTCTTACGAAAAAATAGTTATAATACTTGTTTTAATTTATAACAAGTGGTATGATTAACAGGATTAATATGATAGGAGTGACTGTTATGAGTAGTAAAATTGAGAACGTAATAGGCGAGATTGAGGATTACCTTGCTGATTGTAAGGCAATGCCGTTTTCTTCTACCAAGATTTGCGTTGAAAAAGATAGAATTGATTCATTGGTTTCGGAATTGAGACTTAAGATTCCTGATGAGATTAAGGAATATCAGAAGAAGAGACAGAAACTTGATAATTCAAGAGATGCTATTCTTAATGATGCTAAGACCCAGGCAGAGAATATGGTAAAAGCGGCTCAGATACATACGGAAGAACTTATTAATGAGCATGAGATTATGCAGCGTGCGTATGAACAGGCTAATAAGGTAATAGATGATGCTACTGCAGAAGCGCAGCGTATTATGGATAGTGCTACCGAAGATGCCAATAACATAAGAATGGGCGCAATACAGTATACAGATGATATGTTATCTAATCTTGAGATGATTATTAATCATGCCATTGATTCCAATAAGACAAGATATGAGACGCTTATGGAGTCACTTAATAAGAGCCTTAATATAGTAATGTCTAACAGAAATGAATTAAGACCGGAAGAGAATTCACAGAATGCAGAACAGACACTTGCCGACAGCGTTAAGGAAGTTATGGATGATGACGGTCCTACAGATGAAGAATAGAACATAACAGTTACGTTAATTTACCCGGAGATATTTTGTCTCCGGGATTTTTTTATGATTGAAACAGTATAACAATACCGCAGACAGCCATGGTAATAACGGCTGATATGAACTTACCGAGAATATATATTTTTTTATCTATGATGTTATTTTCATCAACAGAAAAGGTCTGGAACATTCCGCATACGCCACCTAAAGATATAAATGGCAGAAATGTCAGGTAACGACGGTCTGATACTGTGAGTCCTGTGGTAATTTCAATAAGCATACACAGAATTTCGGGGTGAAAAGGAATAAATGACATTATGCAATGTGATAAAATCGAGAATATTATAATATATCCGCCAAGTTTACCGATGTTCTTCAGTGCGGAAAGAATTGATTTGTCAATGAGGGCACTTTTTTGCGGCATTGGTACGGAAACACTTGTATAAGTATCCCTATATTTTTGAAAAATAATATACCTTATGATAAAAGAGGTAATTAAGGTACAGGAATAAAAAATTAAAAATACCGGCAGAAAACAGTTAGCGTTTTCTAATATTTCCATACATACAAAACCTGATAAGAATGCGGGACTTACGTTGTTGAAGGAAGCGATGCAGATATTGGCATCTTCTTTAGAAATTGTATTTTTTTTAACAAGATTGCAGCAGGCAGCCGCACAGGCCGGATAGCCGAAAAATAAGCCGGCAAAAATTCCGTAACCGGCTTCTTTCTTTAATTTTAAAATGAAAGTAAGAGGACGCATAAATATATTAACGCCCTCTGTAAGGTTAAGATTAATTATAACATTGCTCAAAATCATAAAAGGGAAAAGAGCGGGGATTAAGGCTTTGTACCACAGGTCAAGACCGTCAAGCGCACCCTTTGCCATAATATCCGGATTTGTTAAAGATAACAGGAGAACAATAAAAATTAAAACATTATGAAATATATTACGAAACATAAGTAAAAATTGTAAAATCCATTAATATTTGTTATAATAAAGTGTATTTTTATATTATGAATTTTAGGACAGCAATTATGAAAAATTTAACAGACAATATAACAGATGAACGTTTTTTTCATTACTTTAGGGAAATATGTAACATTCCCCATGTGTCTTTTCATACGGATAAGATAAGAGATTATATAGAACATTTTGCAGCAGACCACAACCTTAGGTATGCTAAGGATGATTACGGCAATATTGTAATATATAAGGACGGATCTGCGGGGTATGAAGACCATGATGCGGTAGTTCTCCAGGGACATCTTGATATGGTTGGGGCTTCCAAAGAAGAATTCGATTTTATCAATAAACCTGTCACTATTGATGAAGAACTGCTTGGACAGGGCATAGTTAAGGCAAAAGGAACAACCCTTGGAGCGGATGACGGAATAGCTGTTGCTTATATACTTGCGATTCTTGAAGATGATTCACTTTGCCATCCTCCGATAGAAGCTTTACTGACTACCAATGAAGAAGTTGGGCTTCTTGGTGCGGACGGATTTGACTGCAGTCTTTTATCGGGAACAACGGTTATTAATATTGATTCGGAGGATGAAGGCGTATTCCTTATGGGAAGTGCCGGAGGTGTAAGATGTGATATAACAATTCCGATGCAGTGGATATCTAAGTCCGGAGATAATGTCACAATAAGGGTTACGGGACTTACAGGAGGTCATTCCGGAGATAAGATAGGAACGGGAAGACCATCAGCTAACAGCCTTATGGGCAGGGTTCTTAATGAGATATTGCAGGAATGTACAGGCAGTATTGTATACATAAAGGGCGGATCCGTTGACAATGCCATAGCTAACGAATGTGAAGCAGAACTCATTACGGATGAATATGATAAAATAGCAAAGCTTTGCAATTCTGTAGAAAAAGATTTGAGACAGGAATATTTTGGAATCGATGAGAATATATCTGTTTTTGTGGGATTAAACGGCAAAGCGGACAAAAAGGTGCTTGACACTGATTCACAGAAAAGAGCAATTACGGCTTTATGCCTCGCACCGCAGGGTGTAATTGCAAGAAGCGGCGATGATAAGGAAATGGTTAATACATCGCTTAATCTGGGTATTGTGAAGCTTACTGATGATTTGAAGATGGGTTATTCGGTAAGAAGTGTTTATGAGAGTGCCAAAAACGGGCTTACTAAGAAACTTAGGTTACTGGCTTTAATGCTTGGCGGAACGGTTGCCTGCTCCGGAAATTATCCTGCATGGCAGTACGAGCCGGAATCAAGAGTGCGTGAACTGGCAGGAAATGTGTATAGGAAACTTACGGGAAAAGAACCTGTTTTTAAGACTATACATGCAGGACTTGAATGTGGTCTGTTTTACAACAGAATGAATAAGCCTGATATTGTATCATATGGACCTGATATATATGATATACATACATTTGAAGAAAGAATGGATATAATGTCAGCGAAAAGGGTGTATGAGCTGACAGTAGAATTATTAAAAAATATGTAAGCGAGGGAACGAAGGTATGGAGATTCAGTTATGGAAAAAAATCCTTACGCCATATGAACTGGCAGTACAGGAGATACTTGTAAAATTCAATCATATTATTATGGAGTACAGGTCAGCGGACATGTATTCTCCTATAGAGGCAGTCAACGGCAGGGTAAAAAGCATATCGAGCATTCTTGAAAAATGCCGTAAGAAAAATATTCCGCTT
>ENA-OPJV01000715-OPJV01000715.1-human-gut-metagenome-genome-assembly--contig:-NODE-715-length-12058-cov-1.343831_pt1 | contig 12058 bp, 9 predicted proteins | sample MGYA00241772_ERZ501669 | MGnify/ENA primary metagenome ERZ501669 (study PRJEB25962, sample SAMEA2042290) | human gut metagenome | biome: human gut; feature: human-associated habitat; material: faeces...
ATGAACACATCAAGACCCGCGAAGGTGACTATCTCCGCTACATAGAGAACTACAAGCAGAGCATCCGCAATCTGGCCGAGTGCGGAATCAAATGCATCACCTACAATTTCATGCCGGTGATTGACTGGACCAGGACAGACCTGCGGTTTGAGATGCCCGACGGCTCCCGCGCCTTGAGATTCGAGAGGGCGGCGTTCATGGCGTTCGACCTGTTCATTCTGGAGCGCAAGGCGGCTTTCAATGAATATTCCACCGAGGAAATCGCCGTCGCCAAGGCGCGTTATGACAAGATGGACGAGGCCGAGATCGGACTGATCACCCGCAACATGATCGCAGGCCTTCCGGGCAGTGAGGAAAGCTTCACTCTTGATCAATTCAGGGAGGCTCTTTCAAGGTATGACGGGGTCACTGAGGAACAACTTCGTGACAACCTCATATTCTTCCTTCGTCAGATTTGTCCCGTAGCGGACGAGTGCGGCTCCGTCATGGTGATACATCCCGATGATCCGCCATATTCATTGCTTGGGCTTCCACGCATTCTTTCAACAGCTGAGGATTTCAGAAAGATCGTGGCCGCTGTACCAAATCCGTCCAACGGGTTGTGTCTCTGCACGGGTTCGTTCGGCGTGCGTGCGGACAACGACTGTGTGGCCATGATGCGTGAGTTCGGAGACCGAATCGGTTTCGTTCACCTGAGGACAACAAAGCGAGATTCTGAGGGCAACTTCTATGAGGCGAACCTACTGGAAGGAGATGTGGACATGTACGGAATGATGAAGGCACTGCTTGAAGTAGAGCAACGGCGAGGGATCAGCATTCCTGTGCGCCCCGATCACGGGCACCAGATGTGTGACGACCTGAACCGCAAGTCCAACCCAGGCTATTCCTGCTACGGACGCATGCGCAGCCTCGCGGAACTCCGGGGAATCCAGGAAGGCATCATCAAGTCCTATGAATAGTTACACGACATAACAGAATTTAACAATATGACACAGAATCTTTTTGACATTAAGGGCAAGGTCGTGGTCATGACCGGAGCCTGCGGTGTGCTTGGAAGCACCATCGTAAAATATTTCGCGGCGCAAGGCTGCAAGGTGGTGCTGCTTGATCTCGACAGGGCTTCCGCCATCGGAGAGGCGCTCGTGGAGGAAATCGCCAAAGACGGAGGAGAGGCATGCTTTTTCCCGACAAATGTTCTTGACAAGGCCACACTTGAGCGCAACAACGAGCAGATCATCGCAAAGTACGGGAAGATTGACATACTGCTGAACGCCGCCGGAGGCAACATGGCCTCGGCAACGGTTCCGCCGGACAAGACAATCTTCGACCTGGATGTGGACGCCGTCAAGAAAGTCACCGAACTGAACCTTTTCGGCACGATCCTTCCTACAATGGTCTTTGCCAAGTCAATGGTTGAGTCCGGCAAGGGCTCCATCATAAACTTCGCCTCCGAGTCGGCTCTCCGTCCGCTCACCCGCGTGGCCGGCTATGGAGTGGCCAAGGCCGCCGTGGCCAACTGGACAAAGTACCTCTGCGCGGAACTCGCCATCAAGTTCGGTGAAGGTCTGAGGGTCAATGCGATCGCCCCCGGGTTCCTTCTGACGAACCAGAACCGCGCACTTCTCACCAACGAAGACGGCTCCCTTACCGCCCGTTCCCACACGATCCTCGCCCACACACCTATCGGCCGTTTCCTCGAACCTGACGAGTTGGTCGGCACCCTGCACTATCTTGCAAGCGATGCCTCAAAGGCCGTGACCGGAACCGTGAGCGTCATCGACGGAGGGTTCGACGCGTTCTCAATCTAGCAACGTGATCAACACTCTAAAGTCCGAGTCTGCGGCGTGCCGGCATCATTCCTTCTGACACGGTTATTGCAGCTTGTAGTCTATGTCCTTTCTCGAAAGGAGGAATCGTTCCTCCTGAAGGATTCCGAAAATGGAACGCCACAACCGTGCAGATGACGACAACTAAGGTGAAGCAAGTTGGCAAAACACAGCCGCAATCCTGCTTTCGTCGGTTTTGACCCGACCTACACAGGATTGCGGCTTATGCCGTAGACGCCGGATGTCACCCGTCTCGTGTCATCGTCCCCGGCCACGCCCTCTTCCTCACCAAGGTGGAATATTGACGAGTCTATCGAAGCTCCTTAAATTCCAAAATATCCAGCATCGAGAACAGGATTCCGTTTATCGAAGAATTCCAACTCTGGTGGAAGTGTCCGTAGTACCAATGATTAACCGGTTGATGATTAATGGTCAGGAAGTCATATATCAGATCCATCACTTTCCTCTCCTTTGAGCAATCTTCAAGCAAGGTAGGATCAGCCTGTGCCCACCCGGACAGTCCAGCCTTGTCTATGAGTTCACAGAATGAAGGCGCCGTATGAGTCACAACAGTATCAATCAGCATGCTCTGAGTGATGACAGCCAGACGCTCCAAATCAAGACGCGGGGCTTCACTCTTCCAATATGTCGCGGTCAGGGAAGGATGTAAGCGTGTGTCTTCCGCGATCCTTGCGGAGCGATCCACGCTGACAGCACCTCCAACGCACAGTATGTTATGGCCACAAACCTCTATCACGCCATAATCCGGGATAGTTCTAAATCTTTTATGGCGGACTCTCTGTTCGTTGAAATACGACGGATCATCGTGGTTGCCACGCACCATAGCGATGTAGTTGTTCGCCTTTGACAACTTAGGTGAGATCCGACTGAAAACCTGTTCATAGTAGGCAGGTTTCTCAAAACCGAAGCCACAATCCCCAGCCACTATCAAAAGCGTGTCACTCATACCATAACGCACACACAACCGGAACGCCAATTCTCTGAATTCTCCGTGTACGTCCCCGCAGATCACAACGGATTTCACATCGGGATAAGCAAATACATTATCCATCATCGTCTTAAGATTTGCGACATCCGCGCCAAAGCACGACGGATTGAATCGTATGTGCCTATAACCGCATTATCCAGAAGGTCATTCACCAATGGACTATTCTCTTGCTGTGCAACCTCATTGTCCAACATATCCGCATAATACACCTTGTGATCTTCCGAGAGTATATTCAATAAATCCGAGGCGATCCACTCCGCACCGGCTACTGTCTGGTCAAAGGTTGAAACATCCAGACTTATTGTCCCGGGAATGGAATCGCTGGACAAGGCCAAGGTAATGTATGCGTTTTCCAATATGAACTGCATATCCGCGGCATCCTTACGAGTCATCAGACGCCGGTCACACCAAGCATCCAGTTTAATCAGCCATTGCCCACTTAGCGAAGCCATTCTAAAATCGAACCGATCCTCGACAGACACCTTGTCCGCATTCTTCATCACATCCGCAAAACACCGTACAGACATCACGGGATTGCCTTCCGGCGGCCAAGCGACCATTTCTTCCTGTGCGATATCACCAAACGGAACTATGTCCACCTCATAACGGACATTCTCAATCCCACAATAGTAAAATCTCTGTTTCTCAGGAGCTTTGACAAAGCCGTCTTTTATAAGGATCTCGGTCAAGCGTTCATATTCATCCCATTTCTCCAAAAGCACAGCCACATCCAAATCCATTGTGCGCCTTGGAGCGCTCCCTGCTCCCAACAATTTTAGACTAAGGTCACGCGCCGCCGCACCGACAACATAAACCTCGGCACCGATTTCTTTGTAAGCTTTCGCCAACGCCTCCAGAACACTCGCCAGAAGGCCATTGCCAAGTTCTTCTCTCTTTAATGTATAGGTCATATTCAAATCAAAGCTTTAATCCTGCCCGCCGCCTCAGTACATCTGTCATCACCAGTTGAGAGAAGATCTGCATAAACAACTATTATAGGGATATCCTCTCCCGTCCAGAATTTACGGTAAACATAGATTTCACCTTCCGGATCCGGAATCATTCGACCGGTAGCAATGAGACAGTCGGCTGATTCTTCGACATATACATCCCATTTTTGAGGGCGAAGATACCCATCTCTAAGAAATGCTGCCGGTTCTCCTCCCCACCGGGCTTGCGATGGGAGCAGGATATCCGCCCAATGCTCCCTCACAGACTCCGCCAGAAACCGGAACCGGCATATCAGCTGTTTCTTTTTCCTGCCTTCGGAATAGTCTCTGGCCCATCTGTCTATCAAGAACATGCGTTTCCGCAGAATACGTCCCGCAGATGTCTCAACCACAAAACCCCGCTCAGCCAAATCCGACATCACCCCCTGCACGGATCCAAGCGACAATCCGGTCTCCTTAGCCATTTGTCTGTATGTCTTGCTGATGTTTGCCTTGTCCTGCAACAGAAACAACACCAATCTCATTTCTGACTTCTGCATCGTTGTTATATTTTTTAACAGTGTTCAAAAATTTTGAACATTACTTTATTTTTGAACACAACTCCGCAAAAATATAACATTATCAATATATTTCCAAATATTTTAACAGCCGCAATCAACATGTAAGCCGGCGAATCCGTCCCCGGCCACGCCCTCTTCCTCACCAATATAGTTCCCTAAGTAAATATTAAGTCTCTACATAGTTTCTTTTGCAATTGTCAGGAACATTCATGTCTGCCTGATGACCCTGCAGCCAGCATGTCCGTTCCTCATGTCGGTTTTCCACATTGTGTTGGGAACGTCGAACCGCATTGCAGGTGTCTGCAAGGTAAAGGACTGTTCCCGCTAATTGCAGCGTCAGAAATAGCCCCTCAATGAATTTCATGACTCTCAACCACATGAATGTGATCGACAAAGCCATATACCCTTGTCTTGACCTTCATATTGGAACGACAATCTGTTGTTTATCAGAGAAATGAATTTCCTGGTGCGCGCCGATTTCGCACATAGGAGGGAGCGACGCCCGAAGAACGCTTTGTAATGACTGTTCCGGCTTTCTGGTGTGCCAAAACCTTCACAAACCTAAAGGTGGAATATTAATGAGCAAGGTCTCAAAAAAAATGCGTACCTTTGTGGTTTCGTGGCGTGAAATGTGCAGTTGGCACGCCGAGATATTTGTAAATAATAAAAACGTACGTGATAATTATGTTGTTCCAAGTTTTGCAGGCCGTGGGCCTGGATTCTGCGGCGGCCGAGATGGCCGAGGATATGGCACAGGGGGCCGCGCCTGTGGCGGATCTTGCTCCACAGCAGGTTGAGCAGTCGTTCTCACTCATCGAGATGGCGACCAAGGGTGGCTGGCTGATGATCGTGCTGGCGATTCTGTCGGTGATCGCCATCTACATATTCGGAAAGAAATGGTGGATGATCCACAAGGCGGGGCAGGTTGACAAGAACTTCATGCGCGACATACGCGACTATATTCATGAAGGGAAGGTGAAGTCGGCTGTCTCGCTCTGCCAGAAATATGACTCTCCGGTGGCGCGTCTCGTGGAGAAGGGAATCGAGCGCATCGGAAGACCTCTCGCTGACATCCAGACTTCCGTTGAGAATATGGGTAACGTCGAGATCGCGAGGCTTGAGAAGGGGCTCCCTATGCTCGCCACCATCGCCGGTGGAGCGCCGATGATCGGATTCCTCGGAACCGTGCTCGGTATGGTGCAGGCCTTCTTCAATATGGCGAACGCGGGCAACAACATCGACATCACACTGCTTTCGAGCGGTATCTACACGGCGATGATCACCACGGTGGGCGGTCTTATCGTCGGCATCCTCGCCTACTTCGGCTACAACTATCTGGTCGCTCAGATCTCCAACCTTATGTTTATGATGGAGAACGCGACGATTGACTTTATGGATCTTCTGCACGAACCTGCAGGCAACGAGGAGGAGAAGTAGTCAATGGCATTCAAGAGAACCACAAAGGTCTTGTCGGACACAGCGATGTCTTCGATGACTGACTTGGTGTTCCTGCTGCTGATCTTCTTCCTGATCACCTCGACACTGGTCAATCCGAACGCGCTGAAGCTCCTGCTTCCTAAGAGCACAGGGCAGGTTTCGGCCAAGCCTACGGTCACCGTCTCGATCAAGGATTGGGGCGACGACACCTACACCTACCATCTGAACGGCAGCGAGACGCCGGTGCAGTACTCCGAACTGGAGGATGACCTTGTCGATCTGCTTCAGACAGAGGAGGATCCGACATTCTCGATCTACTCTGACGAGAGCGTGCCGATCAAGGAAGTCGTGTCGCTGATGAACATAGCGAAACGTAACCATTACAAGGTAATCTTAGCGACGCAGCCTGAATGATGAAACCGTACCTTCGTGACAGAGAGAGGGAGGCCAAGGTCTCCACGGTGACCGGGATCGTTCTTACGGTCGCGGTCCACGTGCTTGCCTGCCTGCTATGCGTGTTCACGGGGATGAAATACATCTATCCTCCGCCACAGGAGCAGACATTCCTTGTGGATTTCAGCGAGGACGAGCCTCAGCCGATCAGGAGGCAGAACAGGGGTCGTCAGCCTCAGGCCGAGGAGATCGACAGGACGAAGCCGGTGGAACTGATCCAGAGGAGCGAGTCGCCTCACCGGTCCGAGAAGGCGAACAAGACCGCCGAGGCTAAGCCGGACGATTTCGGTGATGTCGAGACTCCTGTGCAGAAGGAGGAAATCAACAAAAACGCCCTGTTCCCGGGAATGAGCAAGAAGGACTCCTCGAACGCACCTCACAGCGCCACCGAACCCAAGAACGAGTTCAAGGCCGGACATCCTAAGGGAAACACTTCCAGCGGGAAGGCCGAAGGCACACCTAACGCCCGGCTGAAAGGCAGAAACACCTTGGGGGCGATTCCAAGGCCGGCATATTCAGAGCAGGACTACGGCACCGTCGTGGTGGACATCTGGGTTGACAACTACGGCAATGTGACAAAGGCCGTCCCTGGAGGACAGGGAACGACTGTGAACAACTCCAAACTCTGGGCGGCGGCAAGGGCCGCGGCCTTGCAGACACACTTCAACCAGAGCGCTGACGCACCGGCGCTCCAGCAAGGAACGATAACATACGTTTTCAAATTACAATAGAAAAACATTTTACTTATTTATTTTTAATTAATGGCGTGAGCCACAAACATTATGGAAGAAAATTTGAATGGTGGTCAAGAGAACCACGAGGAGCGTAGGGATTACGCTGCAGAAGGACCAAAAACAGGTTATTCATCTGAGGGCAGGAAACTCAGGCCAAGAAAGAAGGTAGTGCCTGCCGCTTCATCCTCCGCTGACGGAGAGTACAAGTCTTACGACAATCACAGGAGTTACTCCAGCGACAATCGTGGTGGCTACGGCCAGCGCGGTGGTTATCAGAGCCGTGGAGGCAACAGCAGAGGAGGATATTCATCAGACCGCAGAAGCAGCTACGGAGACCGCAGCGGTGGCTATGGCCAGCGCAGAAGCTACGGTGACAACGCCGAAGGCGGAGAGAGAAGATCTTCATCTTACGGACAGAGCCGTCCTTCTTACGGGGACAGGCCGTCTTACGGACAGAGAAGAAGCTATGGCAACAACTCCGAGGGAGAGGAGAGAAGATCGTCATACGGACAGAGCCGTCCTTCATTCGGCGAGGGCCGTCCATCCTATGGACAGAGAAGAAGTTACGGCGGCAGCCAGGAAGGCGGCGAGAGAAGGCCGTCATATTCAAGAAAACCGGCCGGCGGCCACGGATTCGGCCCTAAGCAGGGGGGTTTATCAGCCGGCAGAGGCGCCGGACATCAGGGACCTAAGAAGTTCGGCCGCAAGGACGAGCCGCATTTCACCGAGGCTGACGAAGCCGGAATCAACCAGATGCTTTCAAGGAAGCCACAGATTGACGCGGCGTTTTCCGACAACGACAACGTTCCTACACCTATCAAGGAAGAGATACGTCTGAACAAGTACATCGCCAATTCCGGAGTGTGCTCACGCCGCGAGGCTGACAACTTCATTCAGGCCGGCGTCGTGACCGTAAACGGCGAGGTTGTGACCGAGCTTGGGACAAAGGTCAACGTCCTAAAGGACGACATCCGTTTCAACGGAGAGAGACTCAAGGGCGAGGAGAAAGTTTACATCGTGATGAACAAGCCGAAAGGCTTCGTCACCAGTGCGAGCGACCCTCACGCCGAGAAGACCGTCATGGATCTTCTCAAGGGCTGCAAGCTCCGCGTGTTCCCTGTCGGAAGGCTTGACAAGAACACCACCGGTGTGCTGATGTTCACCAACGACGGCGAGATCGCCGAGCAGCTCACACACCCTTCCTACAACAAGAAGAAGATCTACCAGGTCATTCTCGACAAGCCGCTTGAGGAGGCCGACAAGGAGAAGATCCTCACAGAGGGTCTCGACCTCAACGACGGCAACATCAAGGCCGACGAGCTTGAATATATCGACGCCGAGGACCACAGACGTCTTGGCATCGAGATCCACTCCGGCAAGAACAGGATCGTCAGAAGGATCTTCGAATCCCTCGGCTACGACGTGAAGGCTCTTGACAGGGTTTACTTCGCGGGTCTCACCAAGAAGGGCCTCAAGAAGGGCGAGTGGAGATACCTCAGCGAGGGCGAGGTCAATGTCCTCAAGATGGGGGCCTATGTCTAGTCCGGACAAACACACTGAACACAGAGCTGGATTTGTCAACATCATCGGTAATCCGAATGTTGGCAAATCCACGCTTATGAATGCCCTGGTAGGAGAGAAACTGTCCATCGTCACGGCGAAGGCGCAGACCACCCGGCACAGGATCATGGGCATCGTCAACACCGACGACTGCCAGATCGTATATTCAGACACTCCCGGTATGCTCAAGCCGAACTACCGCCTGCAGGAGGATATGATGAAGTTCGTGGACGCCGCCATCGGGGACGCGGACATCATCCTCTACGTGACGGACGTGGTTGAAAAGAGCGACAAGAACATTGAATATATTCAAAAACTCCAGAAGCTGGATTGCCCGGTGGTGGTCGTCATCAACAAGATCGATGTCAGCGACCAGAAGACGGTGACCGACCTGATCGCCTACTGGCAGGAGCAGCTTCCGAAAGCGACCATAATTCCGGTGTCGGCCAAGGAGAGGTTCAACCTTGAGAGTGTGCTGAACGCAGTGATGAGCGGGCTTCCGGTCGCGCCGCCGTGGTTCGACAAGGACCAGTTCACCGACAAGAACCTCCGTTTCTTCGCCTCCGAGATCATCAGGGAGAAGATTCTGGAGAATTACAGCCAGGAAGTGCCTTACAGCTGCGAGGTGGCCGTGGAGGCTTTCAAGGAAGGCCGTGAAAGGTACGAGATCAGCGCCGTCATCTACGTGATGCGTGACTCCCAGAAGGGCATCATCATCGGCAAGGGAGGCTCGGCTTTGAAGAAGATCGGCACCGAAGCCAGGCTGGAGATGGAGGACTTCTTCCAGAAGAAGGTCTTCCTTCAGCTGTTCGTGAAGGTCAATCCGGACTGGAGGGAGAACCGCAAGGAACTTCGGAAGTTCGGGTACGAGGAATAGCATTGGACAAAATAATTAATAATCATTAGAGGAATATCTTGATATGGCAAAGGACGACGAGTGGGATGACATCGAGGCTCCGGAAGGAGGCAACGAGGACGAGGAACTGAACGAGGAGCCGATTGACGAGACATCGGCGAAATCTTCAGGGAAATACGACAAGCTGCTTAGTTCCGACAGCAGGAAGTACAAGCTTTCGGGAATGTTCAAGGACTGGTTCCTGGACTATTCCTCATACGTCATTCTGCAAAGGGCCGTCCCACACATCGTTGACGGACTCAAACCGGTGCAGAGACGTGTGCTTCACGCCATGTTCAGAATGGACGACGGAAGCTACACTAAGGTGGCCAACATCGTCGGCCAGGCGATGCAGTACCACCCGCACGGTGACGCGTCCATCCTCGGAGCCCTCGTACAGCTCGGCCAGAAAGGCCTTCTGATCGACTGTCAGGGAAACTGGGGTAACATCCTTACCGGTGACAGCAACGCTGCGCCCCGTTACATCGAAGCCCGTCTGAGCAAATTCGCCAAGGAGGTCGTCTTCGACCCGAAGATCACCAACTGGATGACATCCTACGACGGACGTAACCAGGAGCCGACCGAGCTTCCGGTCCGTTTCCCGCTCCTGCTCGCTCAGGGCACCGAGGGAATCGCCGTCGGAATGGCCTCCAAGATACTCCCTCACAACTTCAACGAACTCATCGACGCGTCAGTGAAGATTCTTGAGGGTGAGGATTTCACGATCTACCCGGACTTCCCTACCGGTGGCTCGGCTGACTGCAGCAACTACAAGGACGGAGCCAGGGGCGGAAGCGTGAAGGTCCGCGCCAAAATCGAGAAGATCGACAAGAACACGGTGGCCATCACCGAGATCCCTTACGGAAAGACATCCCACATCCTCATCGACTCGATTCTGAAAGCCAAGGACAAAGGCAAGATCAAGATCAAGAAGATCGAGGATATGACCACGGAAAAGGTCGAGATCCTGATCCATCTTCCGAACGATGTGTCACCGGACAAGACGATCGACGCGCTGTACGCATTCACGGACTGCGAGTGCAACATCGCCCCGAACGCCTGCGTCATCGTGGACAACAAGCCTCAGTTCCTCTCTGTCAAGGACATACTGATCTACGACACGAACCACACGAGGGATCTTCTAAAGTGGCAGCTTGACATCAGGCTCGCCGAGCTTGAGGACCAGTGGCACTACACATCCCTCGAAAGGATATTCTTTGAGAACAAGGTCTATAAGATCCTGGAGCAGAACCAGAACAGCTGGGAGCAGCAGCTGCAGGACGTGTTCACGGAGATGAAGACCTACCAGGACGTCCTCCGCCGCGAGATCCTGATGGAGGACATCGAGAGGCTCGTGGAGAAGCCTGTGCGCAAGATCTCCAAGTTCGACACAAAGGCCATCGACGAGAAGATCGCCGCCATCGAGGCGGAGATGGAGACCGTCAAGAACAACATAGAGCACATCACAGAATACACCATCGACTGGTTCAAGATGCTCAAGGCGAAATACGGCAAGCCTTTCGTAAGGCAGACCGAAATCACAGCGTTCGAGAGCATAGCCGTCACCAAGGTGGTCAGCAACAACGCCAAACTCTACGCCAACTACGAGGAGGGATTCGTCGGGCTGAACCTCAAGAAGGACGACAACGGCACCTACATCTGCGACTGCTCCGACCTTTCAGAGGTCATCGTCATAGGCAAGGACGGCAAGTACCGCATCACCAAAGTCACGGACAAAGCCTTCTTCTGGAAAGACCTGCTTTACGTCGGAGTGTTCAACAGAGGCGACAGCAGAACCATATACAACGTCATCTACCGCGAGGGCAAGAGCAGCGTCTCCTACGCCAAAAGGTTCGCGATCACCAGCGTCACCAGGGACAAGGACTACGACATCACCACCGGCGAGGAAGGGTCCAAGATCCTCTGGTTCACCGTCAACCACAACGGCGAGGCCGAATCTGTACGAATATACCTGCGTCCGCGTCCGAAGCTGAAGAAAACGCAGTTTGAATATGATTTCTCTACCCTTGCGATCAAGGGCAAGGCTTCCAGAGGCAATCTGGTGTCCAAGAACCCTATCGCCAGAATTCAGCTGAAATCCAAGGGCGTTTCGACAATCGGCGGCAAGGACATTTGGTACGACGCTGACATCCAGAAGCTTAACGATGAGCAGCGCGGTCAGTACCTCGGCGAGTTCGGCCCGGAGGACAAGGTTCTGGCAATATTCAAGGACGGAACCTTCTACACGACTTCGTTCGATGTCTCGAACCGCTACCAAGGCGAAGTGATCAAGGTCGAAAAGTTCGATCCGAACAAGACCTACACCGCCCTCTACTACGATGCGGCCGCCAAGGCATTCTACGTCAAGAGGTTCAGCTTTGTCCTGAGCGACAACACACCGCTGTCGTTCATCGCCCCAGGCACGAAATCCTATCTCGTGGCCCTTTCCGAGGAGAAGCATCCTCAGTTCCAGGTGATCTTCGGCGGGAAGTACGAGCATCGTGATCCGGAGAACATTGACGCTGAGGAATATATCGCCAAGAAGGGCTATGCCGCCAAGGGCAAGAAGTGTCATCAGTACGACCTCAAGGAGGTGAAGTTCATCGAGCCTCTGCACAAGCCGGAGGACGACAT
>ENA-OPJV01000721-OPJV01000721.1-human-gut-metagenome-genome-assembly--contig:-NODE-721-length-11992-cov-1.408897_pt1 | contig 11992 bp, 9 predicted proteins | sample MGYA00241772_ERZ501669 | MGnify/ENA primary metagenome ERZ501669 (study PRJEB25962, sample SAMEA2042290) | human gut metagenome | biome: human gut; feature: human-associated habitat; material: faeces...
CGACGCCCGGCTGTGGCGCCACATCAGCCTCTCGGCATCGTGGTACTGGGCCGACACCTACAACCAGACCTTCGATCCGCAGATCTCCGTATCGTCGGGCTACTCGACCATCTACCTGCAGACGGGCCACGTCCGCAATACGGGTGTCGAGCTCTCGGCGGGGTATGACAACACGTGGCGGGATTTCCGCTGGGCCACGAACTTCACCTTCTCGTGGAACAAAAACGAGATTGTCGAGCTGGTCCACAACTACAAGCATCCCGAAACCGGTGAAATCATTTCGAAAGACCGGCTGGAGATCAAGGGCCTTGGCAAGGCGAAGTATATCCTCAAACCGGGCGGTACGCTGGGCGACCTCTATACCAATTCCGACCTGGTCTACAACCGTGAAGGTTTCATCGAGGTGGACAAGAGCGGCAACGTGGCCGTCAAGGACGACTACATGGAGGATATCTACCTGGGCTCGGTCTTCCCGAAATACAATCTGGCGTGGCGCAACGACTTCTCGTGGAAGGGGCTGAATCTCGGGGTGCTCTTTACGGCCCGCATCGGCGGCATCTGCTACTCCGCGACGCAGGCCAACATGGACCTGTATGGCGTTTCGGAGGCTTCGGCCGCGGCGCGTGACGCCGGAGGTGTCCTCATCAACGGCCGCCAGACAATCGACGCGCAGAAGTGGTATCAGGCCATCGGCGCCCAGTCGGGACTGCCGCAGTACTACACCTATTCGGCGACGAACTTCCGCCTGCAGGAGCTCTCGCTGGGCTACACGCTCCCCGCGAAGTGGTTCCGCGACAAGATGCGGATGACCGTCTCGTTCGTCGGGCGCAACCTCTGGATGATCTACTGCAAGGCGCCGTTCGACCCCGAGGCCGTGGCCTCGACGGGGCTGAACTACCAGGGCATCGACTACTTCATGATGCCGTCGCTGCGCAGCCTGGGCTTCAACGTGAAATTCCAATTCTAAATGAACAGCAAGACCATGAAAACTACGAAACATAACGTGCAGCGGCTGCTGCTTGCGGTCATGCTGCTCGGCATGGCTGCCTGTACGGGCGACTTCGCGGATATCAACCGCAATCCGAACGAAGTGACCGACGAACAGCTGCAGGCCAACAACTACAAGATCGGAACCAATCTCAAGACCCTGCAGGGGCTCGTTGTTCCGACGCAGGAGCACATGTACCAGTTCCTGGAGAGTCTGGTCGGAGGACCCTATGCGGGCTATATCGGCGCCACGGTCGACACGTGGCAGAACAAGTTCGAGACCTTCAATGCTTCGGCCGACTGGCGCAAGTGGCCCTTCGTGAACGTCATCAGCGAGACCTACCCGGCCTACCGCGCCATCATCAACGGTACGGACGACGTGACGGCCCACGCGCTGGCCGCCGTCTGCCGCATTGCCATCATGCAGCGCGTGACGGACTCCTACGCCCGATTGCCTACACGCAGATCATGGCCGACAAGACAGAATCGCTCGAGGTGGCCTACGACACGCAGCAGGAGGCTTATGCGGCGATGTTCGAGGAGTTGGACGCAGCGATAGCCTCGCTGGAGGACAACCTCACATTGCCGTCCGATGCCTTCGGCCGCTACGACGGGGTCTATGCGGGCAATATCGCGCAGTGGCTGAAGTTCGCCAACTCGCTGAAGCTGCGCATGGCGATGCGCCTGACCTACGTGGACGAGGAGACCGCCCGCACGAAGGCTGCCGAAGCGATTGCCGGGGGCGTCATCACGTCGAATGCCGATAATGCGCGGATGCAGACCTCGGACAACCGCATGACGCTGATCTACAACGACTGGGGCGACCATCGCGTCGGCGCCGACCTAATCAGCTACATGAACGGCTACAACGACCCGCGGCGTGAGAAGATGTTCACGACGGTGCGCTTGGTGGAGAACGGACAGGAGGTGCAGGGCTACGCCGGCATCCGTATCGGCATCAACGTCTCAAGCAAGGCAACGGCCGTCTCCTCCTATTCGAACATGCTCATCACGGGGACAGATCCCTATCTGTGGATGAATGCCGCGGAGGTGACCTTCCTGCGCGCGGAGTACGAACTGCGCTGGGGCTCGGCTGCCGAGGCGAAGTCGCTCTACGAGGAGGCCATCCGGCTGTCGTTCGAGGAGCGGGGTGCGAGCGGTGCCGACGCCTACATAGCCGATGCCACGCATACGCCGGCGGCCTATGTCGACCCGATTGGCCGCTATTCGGTTTCGACGCCGCAAAGCAGCGTGACGATTGCCTGGGACGACAAGGCTACGGACATCGAGACGAACCTCGAAAAGATTATCACCCAGAAGTGGATTGCCATCTTCCCGTTGGGGACCGAGGCGTGGGCCGAACACCGGCGCACGGGCTATCCGCGGCTGCTGCCGGTGGTTGAGAATGCCAGCGGCGGGACGGTGGATTCGTCGCTCGGGGCACGGCGCCTGCCGTACCCGGTGGAGGAGTACACCGAGAATCCGACGAACCTCCAGGCGGCTATCGCCGATCTGAACAGCGAATCCGTCAACGGCGCGGGCGACACGCAGGGAACCCGTGTGTGGTGGGACCGCAAAAACCTTTAATGACCAACGCCATGAAAAACCATATCATCACCAATCTGTTCCGCTGCATGGCAGTCTCGGCGCTCGCTTTGGGAGCCGCCGCATGCAGCGACTGGACCGAAACGGAGGCTGTCGAGCAGCAGGTCCAGCGCCCCGCAGATCAGGATCCGGCCTTCTGGGCGGAGTATACGGCTGCGCTGCGCGAATACAAGCAGAGCGAACATTTCCTGACCTATGCCCGGCTCTATAATTCGCCGACCCCCTCCGCGAGCGAAAAGGACTACATGCGCTGTCTGCCCGACTCGCTGGACATCGTATCGCTGACGAATGCCGACAACTTCTCGCGCTTCGACGCTGAGGACATGGTCACGATGCACGAAAAGGGGACCCGGGTGCTCTACCAGGTGGACTACGCCGCACGCAAGGCGGAGTTTTCGGGCGATGCGGCCCTCAAAACCTATCTCGACGGCGTGATTGCCGCGGTAGCTGCCAACGATCTGGACGGCTATTCGTTCACCGCCGACCCGCTGGATGCCACCGCTACGGCCTCGATTGTCTCGACGCTTTCGGCGGCCAAAACGGACGACCAGCTGCTGGTCTATGAGGGCAATCCGCTCTTCGTGGCCGAAGCCGACCGCGCGAAACTGGACTATGTGGTCCTCGATACCGAGGCGACGACCGACATCACGACCCTGAAGCTGCAGGTGGTCAATGCCACGGGCTATGCCGGCATCGCACCTGAACGGCTGCTGCTGGCGGCTGCGGCCGGGGCTCCGCTCTACGACGAGGATGTCGTCGAACATGCCGCCATTACGGAGATGGCCGAGCGGGTCGTATCGCTGGGTCCGCTGGCCGGACTTGCCGCCTACGACATCGACAACGACTACTACGATGTCGAGCGCAACTACCCGCTGCTGAGCGATGCCATTCAACTGTTGAACCCTTCCAAATAGTGAACCATGAAAACACGGAAAAACATGCTGTTGCTGGCCTGCATCGGAATGGTTGCGGTCCAGACGGCCTGCACCAACGACGACGCCGACGACCACAAGTTCGGCAACGTGGTCTACCTCGACGTGGCGGAGACCTCTGAGGTGCAGGCGGCAACAATCAAGAATACGCTCGATGTCTTTGACCGCACCTTTGCGGCGACGCTGGCCTATCCGTCGGATCAAGATGTGACGCTCTCCGTGACGGTCGATCCGTCGCTGATTGAGCGCTACAACGCCCGCTACGGCACGTCGTGGTCGATGCTCGATGCGAAGTATTATAAGCTCTCGTCCGAAACCGCGACGATTGCCGCGGGCAAGACGACCTCCGAGACGCTCACGCTCCATCTGCAGAACCTGCTGGGTGAGGGTGCCGAGCAGACCGGAGCTCTGCCGCTCGACGAAACCTACCTTGTGCCGGTGACGATTGCGCAGTCGTCGGTCCCGACACTGGCGACCTCCTCGACGGTCTATTACGTTGTCAAGCGTTCGTCGAACATCACCGTCGCGGCGCAGCTCGGCGAGGGCAACTGGATTAACTTCCCGACGCTGGACACCTACGGGACAAACAGTCAGGCGTGGAACGGCCTCACGGCCGTGACCTACGAGGCACTAATCTACATCGACCAGTTTGCCACCTCGACCGTTACCTCCGACGGGAACACCAATGCCGTCAATATCTCTTCGGTGATGGGTGTCGAGCAGTACCTGTTGCTTCGTATCGGTGATACGAACTTCGAGCGTCAGCAGCTGCAGTTCGACGGTTCGGGTGCCGGTTCAAAATTCGGCAAGTTCCCCGAGCGCGATGCCACGAAGAACCTCTCGGCCGGGCAGTGGTACCATGTGGCCTGCACCTACGACCAGGCAACCCGCCGCGTCTGCGTCTATGTCAACGGCGAGCTGCAGAGCGAGGGCACCGAAATGGGGCTCACCTCGATGAGCGAGGATACGCGCATCAATCTCGCCATGCGGGCGCTCTATGATTACTATTTGGCAAATCCAACCCCGGACAACGAAAAGAAGTACGGCAGCTTCGGCGATGCGTACCAGTTCTTCATTGGCAAGTCGTATGATGATTATCGCCCGCTGAACGGCAAGATTGCCGAGGTGCGTGTCTGGTCCGTGGCCCGCACGCAGCAGCAAATCTGGGAGAACATGTACGAAATAACCAATCCCGAGACTGATCCGACCCTGTTGGGTTACTGGAAATTCAACGAGGGTGCCGGGAATACCGTTAAGGACTACTCGATGTACGGCAACGACGGCGTGGCCGAGACCGACATTGTTTGGCCAGACGGTATTGAAATTCCGAAAATCAACGAAACGGAGGAGTAAACCATGAAAACGCAAATCAAGATGAAAAATATCCCGAAAATTCTCTTGGCAACGGTATTGGCGGCGGGCCTTGTGGCCTGCGACGCCGATCCGGTGGATACGACACGCGGTGAACTTCCTGACAAGGAGCCGCTGGAGAATACCTATGTGTCGGTTCGCAGCCAGTTTTCTCCCGTAGAACGGTCGGTTGTCTATCTGATGGAGGGTACAGGAACGACCTCTGATCCGATGTATTGTCGTTTGAACCGCCCGGCCGAGAAAAATCTGAATCTTCAGACAGCTCCGGATGAATCGCAGGTCGAAATCTATAACACCAAATACGGGACTGATTTTCTGACCATGCCGGCCGCCAACATTCAGATTGCCGATGACGGACAAATCTCGATAGCCGTCGGGGAACGAATCTCCGAGAAAATAAAAGTGACCTTCAAGGCCGACGGGCTTGAAGCAGGGAAATACCTGGCCCCGATTGTGGTGTCATCGGACGATGTGACTATGTCCGATGAGGGTGGCATCCTCTACTATGTTGTCAAGGTCCGCAAACCGGAGGTCGGCGATTACGAACTGGACCCCGTAAATACGACGGTATTTTATGTAAATACCTCTGAATATTCGCCCCTGTTGGCTGATGTGTGGGTTATTGCGAAAGAAGATTTAATGAATTATGGAGTTCCAAATGTCTGGGAACGGACGTATGGCAATATTGTCAATCTGCGTGTGGTTCAGATTGGCTATGATGAAGCTACGGGTCGAGCCATGTTGGTGCTTAATTCGGATATCCGTTACGTTTTGGAGCATGCCGACCTGCATATCCGACCGTTGCAGGACAAGGGCCGCAAGGTTTGCCTTTCGATTGAAGGGGGAAATACGGGTTTGGGCTTCTGCAACTTGACCGATACACAGATTGCAGACTTCGTGGTACAGGTCAAGGCTTGTCTTGAAACCTACGACCTCGATGGCGTTAATCTTTTCGACCGCAACGCTGGCTATGGTGATGTGGAGGGTATGCCCGCTATGAATACCACCTCCTATCCGAGACTCATCAAGGCCCTGCGTGAAGCGATGCCTGACAAACTGTTGACCCTGTCCGATTATGAGGAGCCGACCGAATATTTTTGGGATACAGTGGCGACCGGAGGCATCGAGGTCGGGAAATACTTAGACTATGCATGGTCCGGTTACATGAGCGAGGATGAGGATGTACAGATTCTCGACCCGTGGGGTCTGATTGACCAAAGCACAGGAGAAATGATGGGAATGATGTTCCCTGTAAACAATCATCCTCGCAAACCGATTGCCGGATTGGAACAATCTAAATATGGAGCTTTTGCAGTACCTTTTTATTCAATAACCAGTTCATTCAATTCTAATATGATTGGTTTAATGAATCTTTGGGTATGGAGAATGTTAAGTTGGAGTTCTAATAATATTCTTATGTTCGGAGACCTTATTACGAATATTCAAGGAGAATACGAAGGGCAGTGGAATAATATTGTTGGAACAACTCTAATGTTATATGAATTGGATGGTATGGATGGGATGTATGGATATGGGGTATATATTTCTCATAATCCAAAAGGAAATATATTTGACGCTAATACTGTGACTTTGTACTATGGAGACTATAGAAAAGATTGGTAAATACTCGATAGGACTTATGTCCAGCCTCAAAAAATTATTCTAACCTAAATTCACAGAAGTTATGAAAAAACATCTTTTAACTTTGGCAACGGTTCTGTTTGCTGCAGGTGCTCTGTTTACTTCGTGTGCAAACGATCCGGAGGAACCGCAAAGTCATAAGATGTAAGTCTGTATATCGAGTACCCAGATCGTATTGTCGGGCCCGCGCATCTCATGGATATGCGGGCCCTTTTTATCCAACAGGCCCGGCATCCAACAGGCCCGGCAGTCGGGATAAAACGACCCCGGGCCCCTTCAGCTCCGCCCCCCCCCATACCCAAAAACAAAAAACCTGTAAACTCGTGGTTTACAGGTCCCCGGCCTCTTCGCGGCCTTGTCTTGGTGGAGAATACGAGATTCGAACTCGTGACCTCTTGCATGCCATGCAAGCGCTCTAGCCAGCTGAGCTAATCCCCCGTTGCGGATGCAAATATAAGTCATCTTTTTGATTCCTGCAAGCGTCTGCCGAAAATTAGCCGTTTTTTTCTCCCGAACCCCTCCCGCGGGAAAAATCGCCAACCTTTCCGGCCGTTTGTCCATTTCACGGCGTGAGAAAAAGCGCGATCTTTGCATCATGAAAAACAAAACCATCCACAGTGTAAAAACGGTATTCGCAACGGCGATGGCCCTGCTGGTCGGTATGACGGCGTCGGCTCAGGACCGTTCCGAATCGAAAAACGAAACGACCATGAAAGCTATCGAATTGAACGCGGCGGAGTTCCGCAAGCAGATTTACGACTACGAGAAGAATCCCACGGCCTGGAAATACGAGGGCGACCTGCCCGCAGTGATCGACTTCTATGCCACGTGGTGCGGACCCTGCAAGATGATGGCTCCCGTCATGGAGACGCTGGCGGGCGAGTACGAGGGGCGCGTGCGCATCTACAAGATCGACGTCGACAAGGAGCAGCGGCTCGCGGCCCTGTTCGGCGTGCGGAGCATCCCGACCTTCCTCTTCATCCCGCAATCGGGCGATCCGCAGCATGCGATGGGGGCGATGGACATCTCGCAGATGCGCCGCATCATCGACGAGGTGCTGCTCAAGAAGTAGTCGCACCCCGCAGCACACCGGCCGCATTGGCCGTACTGGCTGCATTGGCCGCCCCGGCTGCCCGCCGCCTCGGCGCCCCGGCCGGAACGGACCTTTTTCGGGTCCGTTTCGTCGTTTGCGGTGTCTGGAATTTCCGGGTTCGGGAGCCCCTCTCTTCGTGAGTGTGGCAATGCCCCCCCCCGCTCGTGCGGCGCGGAATTACTCGACCTCCCAGGTCTCGCCCGAGTGGAGCAGCTCGTCCACCGAGTGGATCTTGCTGGCGGCCTTCACCTCCTCGACCTGCCGTTCGACGGCCAGGTCGTAGACGGCGTCGTCCTCGACGGCGCGGATCACGCCCAGGGCAACGGGGTATTCGGGATATTTCATCGCCGCCAGCATCGAGTGCAGCGTCGTGCTCGTGGGCGTCGTGCGTCAGGATGTCGTCGAGCGTGTAGCCGTCCTGACCGACGGTCACGACCTTGAGCTTCATGTTCTCGAAGACGAGGCCCTTCTCCCGGTTGGCGCCGAAGAGCATCTTCTCGCCGTGGCGCAGCGTGATCGTGTGCTCGGCGCGCGTGGCCTTGTCACCGGCGTAGGCTGCATGGGTCTTGTCGTTGAAGATCACGCAGTTCTGAAGCACCTCGACCACCGACATACCCTTGTGCATCGCGGCGGCCACGAAGCACTCCTTCGAGAGGTTGACCTCCATGTCGACCGAGCGGGCGAAGAACGTGCCCTTGGCGCCGATGACCAGCTCGCCCGGGTTGAAGGGCTTCTCGACCGTGCCGTAGGGCGAGGTCTTTGTGATCTTGCCCAGCTTCGAGGTGGGGGAGTACTGCCCCTTGGTCAGTCCGTAGATCTCGTTGTTGAAGAGGACGACGTTCAGGTCGACGTTGCGGCGGATGGCGTGGATGAAGTGGTTGCCGCCGATGGCCAGCGAGTCGCCGTCACCGGTCGTCACCCACACCGCGAGGCGCGGGTTGGCCACCTTGACGCCCGTTGCCACGGCGTTGGCGCGGCCGTGGATCGAGTGGAAGCCGAAGGTCTTCATGTAGTAGATGAAGCGCGACGAGCAGCCGATGCCCGATACGAACGTGAAGAGGTTGTGGGGCGTGTCGGTGCGGTCGGCAATCTCGGGCAGTGCGCGCTGCACGGCGTTCAGGATGGCGTGGTCGCCGCAGCCGGGGCACCAGCGTACCTCCTGGTCGCTTTTGAAATCCGCAGGGGTGTATTTGAAGTCTGCCATGGCGTTATTTCAATAAGGATTCAAATTTGTCGCGAAGCTCGACCACCGTGAAGGGCTGGCCTTCGCACTTGTTGTACTGTTCGTAGTGGAACTCCTGCAGCGAGGAGCGCAGGTAGGAGGCAAACTGCCCTTCGTTGAGCTCGCAGACGACGATGCGGCGGAAGCGGACGAAGATCTCGCGCACGCCGCGCGGCAGCGGGTTGATGTAGTTGAAGTGGCAGAGCGAGACGCGCTTGCCTTCGGCGCGCAGTTCGTCGACGGCATTCTGGAGGTGTCCGCGCGTGCCGCCCCAGCCGACAACCAGCAGGTCGCTTTCGGGATCGCCGTAGACCGTCTGCACGGGGATATCCTCGGCGACGCGGGCCACCTTCGCGGCACGCGTGTTGACCATCTTCTGATGGTTGGCCGGATCGTGTGAGATCGAACCCTTGATGCTGTCCTTCTCCAGACCGCCCACGCGGTGCTCGAGCCCCGTCTTGCCGGGGAAGGCCCAGCCGCGCACGAGCTTCTCGTTGCGCACGTAGGGCATGAAGCCGCCTTCGGGGGCCTCGTCGACGATCGGCGGGCAGATTGTCGGGTAGTCCTTCATCGAGGGGATGCGCCACGGTTCGGAACCATTGGCGATGAAGCCGTCGGTGAGCAGCACGACGGGCGTCATGTGCTCCATGGCCAGACGTCCCGCCTCGAAGGCGTAGTGGAAGCAGTCGCTCGGCGACGAGGCGGCCACGACGATCACCGGGCACTCGCCGTTGCGGCCGGAGAGGGCCTGCAGCAGGTCGCTCTGCTCGGTCTTGGTCGGCAGACCCGTCGAGGGGCCGCCGCGCTGTACGTCGACGACGACGAGCGGCAGCTCGGTCATGACGGCCAGGCCCAGCGCCTCGCTCTTGAGCGAAAGACCCGGTCCCGAGGTGGTCGTCACGGCGAAGTTGCCGGCGTAGGCGGCGCCGATGGCCGTGCAGATGCCGGCGATCTCATCCTCGGCCTGCACGGTCTTCACGCCGAGGTCCTTGCGCTTGGCCAGCTCCTCGAGGATGACCGTCGCCGGGGTGATGGGGTACGAACCGCAGAAGAGCGGCAGCCCGGCCTTCTCGGCGGCGGCGCACAGTCCCCATGCCGTGGCGACGTTGCCGCTGATGGAGCGGTAGGTGCCCTTTTCGAGCTTGGCCGGCGCCACGCGGTAGTTGTTGGCGAACTGGTGGGTGTTGGCCGCATAGTTGTATCCCGCGTCGATCGCCAGTTTGTTGGCGGCGGCGATGGCGGGGTTCTTTTTGGCGAATTTCGTTTCGAGGTACTTGTAGGCGTGGTCCTCGGGACGTTCGAAGAGCCAGAAACAGATGCCCAGGGCAAACATGTTCTTGCACTTGACGATGGCCCGGTTGTCGAGTCCCGTCTCCTTGAGCGCCTCGCGCGTCATGGTGGTGATGTCGGGGATGACGACGTTGTACTCGTCGAGCTTGAGCTCGGCAATGGGATCCGTCGTGGCGAATCCGGCCTTCTTGAGGTGCTCCTCGGTGAGCGAGTCCCCGTCGAGGATCACCGTGGCGCCGGGCTTGAGCCATTTGCGGTTGGCCTTCAGGGCCGCGGGGTTCATGGCCACCAGCACATCGCAGTAGTCGCCGGGATTGAGTTCGCGGCGGTTGCCGAAATGGACCTGGAATCCCGAGACGCCCGCGACGGTTCCCTGCGGGGCCCGGATTTCGGCGGGGTAGTCGGGGAAGGTCGAGATGCCGTTTCCCAGCAGCGCCGAAGTGTCGGAGAAGAGCGTGCCCGTGAGCTGCATGCCGTCGCCCGAGTCGCCCGAAAAGCGAATCACGACGTCCTGCAACTCCCGCACCATGTTTTCGTTCATGTTAGTTTTGGGTTTGGTTTTAAAAACGATAACACAAATATATGAATTTATTGTTATATTGCTAACAAAACGCAAAAAATTTTAATGGATTGAAACTTTTTGTGCCGTTTTTTCTTCCGGTGCAGCTGTCGCGGCAGGTTGCGGACGATTGTCCGGTGCCGTGTCTGTATGAATAGGTGGGGGAGAGGTGTTCCGCTCGGGCGCAAGTGTGGCCGATACGGGTGCAGGAACTTTCGGAATTTGGTAGTTTCGCGGCGAAGATTTATCTTTGCAGCCGCAAAAATTTTGGACCATGCGATTCTCGGGTGGACATATCTATTTCGGAGCACGGTGCGTCGTGGCGCGCGCCTTCACGCTCGTGCATGTCCACTGGTTCAGCGGCTTTATCTGACTGACGTAAGTCGTCCGCTGCCGCATTCCTCTCGGGTTGCGGCGGCTTCCTCCTTTCAATTCATTCATTTTTGTTTCACGGCCGTCGCGGTGTGTCTGCGGTCCGGGGTGGATTGCGCTGCGCCCGGCGGCCTCAAAAAGTCAGTCAACCATGTTCCGCATACTGTTGTTTCTGTTGCTGGGAATCGGTGCAGGGTATCTGCTGCGCCACCGTCCCGTCGTCCGGCTCTCGGGCTATGGCACCCGTGCGGCCGTTGTCGCCCTGCTCTTCGTCTTCGGAGCCTCGATCGGCGCGAACCGCGAGCTCATCGCGTCGCTCTCGCGTTTCGGCCTGCAGGCCGTGGTCTTCGCCCTGCTGGGCGTAGCCGGAAGTCTCTGTGCCGTGCGCGTTGCACGGCGTCTGCTTACTCGGAAAGGAGGTGCGCGATGAAGGGGATGAAGGAGTCGCTGCCCGTATTCGCAGCCTTTCTTGCGGGTCTTCTTTTCGGCGCCGGGGGCCTCGCGCCGTCGTGGCTGCTCGCTCCGTGGCTGCCCATGGCGTTGCTCTCCGTGCTGGTCTTCCTGGCCGGCGTGGGGCTCGGGGCAGGAGATGACCTGCCGCAGCTGCTGCGCGGCTTCCACCTGCGGATGCTGCTTCTGCCGCTCTGCACCGTCGTCGGATCGCTGCTCTTCTCGGCTGCCGGGGTGTGGCTCTTTGCCGGGCGGGGACTGACCGACTGTTTGGCCGTCGGCAGCGGATTCGGCTATTATTCACTCTCGTCGGTGCTCATCGCCGAGCTGAAGAGCGCGACGCTCGGGGTGGCCGGAGCTGCCGAACTGGCGACCGTAGCCCTCGTGGCCAATGTGGTCCGCGAGATGGTCGCGCTGCTCTTCCTGCCGCTCTTTGCCCGCTGGGGCGGGCGGCTCGCCCCGATCTCGGT
>ENA-OPJV01000727-OPJV01000727.1-human-gut-metagenome-genome-assembly--contig:-NODE-727-length-11893-cov-1.690066_pt1 | contig 11893 bp, 10 predicted proteins | sample MGYA00241772_ERZ501669 | MGnify/ENA primary metagenome ERZ501669 (study PRJEB25962, sample SAMEA2042290) | human gut metagenome | biome: human gut; feature: human-associated habitat; material: faeces...
CCGAGTGGTCGAAGGTGCAGCACTCGAAATGCTGTAGACCGAAAGGTCTCTAGGGTTCGAATCCCTAACTCTCCGCCACAAAAAGCCTGTAAACAAGCCCGTTTACAGGCTTTTTAATTTTTGCCTAAAGAGCAAAGCCCGCACGATTTTCGGTTTTCAGGGGAGAAAATCAGCTGTTCTCCCCGGCACTGATCGAACTCCAGCGGCTGCTGAAGTCGCCGCCCTCCGGCAGAGCAAGCCCTGTCTCCATCGCCTGCGCCGAGGTGATTTTAGATTTGTAATCCAAGTGGGCGTAGATATTCGCCGTGGTGGTAAAGTCGCTGTGCCCCAACCACTCCTGAATGTGCTTGAGGGGAACGCCGTTGGCCAGCAGCAAGCTGGCACAGCTGTGACGCAAATCGTGAAAGCGCATCCGGCGCAGGCCGTGGTCCTCCAAGAATTTTGGGAATGCCGAGGTCAAATAATTGGCCCGCATCCGCTCGCCCAGCTCGTCCACAAATACAAAGCCGTCGTATTCATAGTTGTAGCAGTTGCCGCAGACCTGCTTGTTCAGCTCCTGTGCCTCTTTCACCTGCATAAAGTATTCCCGGAAGCTGCCGATGAGCGGCAGGGTGCGCAGACTGGACTTGGTCTTGGCGGATTGCTGCTCGAACTCCTGATACTTGCCGTCGATGATCGTTGAGGTCACGGTGCGCTTTACGGAAATGGTGCCTTGCTCAAAGTCGATGGCATCCCATTTCAAGCCCACCACCTCGCCACGGCGAAGTCCGTAAAAGGCAACCACCAGCACCGGCAGCTCCAGCTTGGTTCCCCGAAGGGCTTCAAACATCTTCTGCATCTCGTCCGCCGAGAGAAAGACCGGCTGAAAGCTGTTCTTTCTGGGCCGGTCCACCTTGTCCGCCACATTCTGGATCAGCATATCGGTCTTGACCGCATATTTCAGTGCCGAGTGAATGACGGCGTGATAGTGGATGACGGTGTTGGGCGTGACCCGCCTGAGCATTTCGGAATAAAACATCTGCAAGTGTCGGGCTTCCAGTTCCCGCAGCGTCAGCTTCTTTTTGCGGAAATAAGGGACGATGGTGCTTTTCAGCAGTCCTTGGTAGGCACCGTAGGTTGCGTGGGCCAGCCGTCCCTTGGCGATCTCCAGCCATTCCAGCAGATAGTCGGCGAACAGCATATCACTGCTCAGGTCGCCCGCCTCTTTGGGCGGTTCAAACTCCGCCCGGAGCCTTGCCAGTTCCGCCTCGGCCTTGCGCTTATTTCCCTTTTCGGAAAGTCCCAGCGAGATCCATTTCGTTTTTCGCTGCCCTCCGGCGTTTTTGTAGTTCAGCACGGCATAATACTTGCCGTTTTTCAAAGTCAGATGTCCTGCTACCATTTTGTTTTCCTCCTGTCTTTCTATTTGCAGAACAGAACTCCAAACCGACAGCATCAGTATACCACCGGTTTGGGGTTCTCTCTATTCTGCGATTTGTTTGATTGCAGCCGTATTGGTACGAATCAGCGGGCGTCCCGGTTCCGTTCTCTCTGCCGTTTCAGCAGTTCCAGACCCTTGATGATATCCCGGCGCATCTGCTCCTCGGTGTAGCCGGAGGGAAAATACTTCCGCAGCTCCTCCCGCTTGAATTTCAGCTGCTCCTGCTGGTTGGGCTTCGTCTCTGCCAACACGGCGTAGATCATCTGGTCATCCAGCACCCCCTCCTGCGCCAGCTTCTTCAGGCGGATGCTTTGGGCGTGGGATGGGGCGCAGTCGTTCAGCGCCATTGCGTCCAACACCGCCCGCTGCTGGTAAGAATCTAAGTAAGAAAGCTCCACCGCCGGGTTGAAGGCGAACTTGCCGTCGTCCACCATTGAAAGCAGTTCTGGTGTCAGGTAGGTCAGGCGGATATATCGCTGAATCTGCCGTCCGCTGTCTATGGCTTCATCAGCCATTTTCTCTCTCGACCACTTCTGGCCAACTTGTCCAGAAGTTATACCCTGATGATTCAGTGCATCCAGCTTCATCTTGTAGGCGAACGCCTTTTCGCTGGGCAGGATGGTCTCCCGCTGCAAATTGGCGTCCACCATTGCGATCACCGCTTCATCGTCAGATAGCTCCCGGACGATGACGGGCATCGTCTCGACGCCCAGCACCTGACACGCCGCCAGTCGCCGGTGTAACCGCCGTCCGGCAGCGGCCTTGCCAGCGCCGGGGTGATGGCTCCCACCTTGCGGATGCTCTCGATCATCCGCTGCATCTCCTCGTTGTTCTGCACCTTGAAGGGGTGACCCTTGAACGGGTGTAGTTCGGCCAGCGGAATATTCCGCACCCGCTCCAGCTTAGCATCGTCCCGCTCCGCCTGCGTGGAGAACAGATCGTCCAGTGTCGGTAAAGTAAAATCAGATTTTCTCATTGTGTTGTCCTCACTTTCATAGTTTTTTCTTTCGGGGTTTTAGGGCACGCCCTAACGAGTGTTTTTGCGCTCCGGCCCTGCTGGGAGTAAAAACGCACTGCTCGCTAAGATGACGCAGGCATCGCAAGCGGATACACTGTTTGGCTCCGACAGGAGTAAAAACAGTCTGCTCGCTTAGACTGCGCAGGCGTAATTCTCGCTTACTTTAATTCATTCAAAATTGCTTCCAGCCTGCTCAGAAGTTCCTCTTGCTGAAGCTGTGAAAGCTCCGCTTTCAGGCCGTTCAGCATCCGAAACAGGCGGTAATCCCGCTCCGTGATGGCCGCTCTGACCTCTTTTCCAAGCCCCAGCCGCCGCAAGTATTCCGACAGCGGCAGAGAACAGAACCGGGCATTTTCCAGCAGCTTCTGCTTCTCCTGCTCGGTCACACGGACATTGATCCCATAGTTTTTGCTGCGCATTTGTTCACCCCCTTTCTTCGGTTTGTGACGGCAATGACGGTTGTGACGGGGATTTCCTTATATAGCGATCCCGGCGTCATTTGCGTCATCGCCGTCACGGCGCAGAAATTTGATGAGTCGGCTTTTGCCTGTGCGCTTGGTGCGATACTCGACGCCCAGCGGCTCCAGCACCTCATAGGCGAACTGGCCGAGATACTTTGTGACCATATTGGGTGTGACCTCCTGCTCCTTCATTTCGGTCAGCAACTCCGTGGCCGTGCCTACCCATTCGGTGCGGCACTCCATAAAGTCCACCACCCGAAACAGAAATTTCGGCAGCTCTGCCTTGTGAATATCCTCGCTGTTCTTGCGCTCCACCAGCTCCCAGACAAGGTCGTTAAACTGCAAGGTCAGCTCCTGATATTCCACATCCCGCCCGCTGACCAGCAGCGTAGCGGCGTTTCCGCTGCGCTTACGGCGCAGGATGAAGTTGGTGTCCGCAACGCCGATGATGCCGGTGGAACCGCTGACATCGTTAAAGGGATCGTCGCTGTCTTGCAGCTTTCGCAGGTGATGCACAAGCAAAATGGCGATGTTGAAGCCGTCGGCAATGCGCTTGATGGAGGAAATGTCATCGTAGTCGTTGCCGTACATTCCCGCTTTTCCGGCGCTGCCTTTGGAGTCCCGCACCTTTTGCAGCGTGTCGATGATGACCAGCTTGGTAGCGGAATGCTCGGTCAGAAAGTCCGTGATCTGCTCCTCCAACCCGCCGCCGATCAGCCCGGAGGTCACGGCAAAATACAGGTTGTCCGGGGCGCTGTCGGTGAGGTTGTAGAGCCAATCCTTGATGCGTCGCTGAGTGTCCTCAAGGCTCAGATAGAGCACATCGCATTGCAGCGTGGGCAAACCCCAAACGGAATTTCCCTGCGCCACTTGCAGCCCCAGCCACAGCATCAGCCAGCTTTTGCCGATCTTGCTGGCACCGCTGATGACATTGACACCCTGCGAAATAAGGCCGTCTACGATGAACATCGTCTTGCTCATCGGCGTGGACAGCAGGGTCTCTGCGTCCACGGTTTTCAGTTTGTTGTCCATAGAATTCTCCTTTGTAGAATGTTAAAAGTGGATTTTGGCGGGGGCGGATGGAAACGGTCACCCGCCCCCGCTTTGCTATCCCAAAAGCTTTGGAAATCAAGGCTTTTCAGACGCTTAATGTTCGACGCTGCGCCGCCGCCTGGCCGAGTCCGCCTTCTGCTTGCGCCGGATGGAGCGCCCGCATTCTGGGCAGTATTTCTGCCGGTTGCTGCCGGGTGCAAAGGGCTTTCCGCATCGGTCGCAGAGCCGTGTGCGCTGCCGGTAAATGTCGGCATAGAGTGCCTTGCCGGCGGGCAGAACCGCCCGCCGGAAGTATTTGCACAGCAGCGAATAAGAAATCATCTGCACGCACACACAGCCCTCGCCGTCGTCCAGCGGCATGCAATTGCCGCCATCATAGTTGGCGCACAGCCTCCGGATCAGCCGGTTGCAGCGTGCCCTTTGGGCGGGCGTCAGGCGCTTGATCTCATCCAACCTTCTTCACCTCTTTCTCAATCACATAGTTGATGACGCTGATTTTCGGAATTTTCAGCGTCGTGCCGATCTTCACGGCGTGGATATACCCGTAGTCGATCAGCTTGTAGGCCAGCTTGCGACTGATGCCCAGCATCTCCCGAAGCTCTTTGACGGTCACGATGTCCGGGTATTCCGGAAACATCATCTGATAAAGCTCTCTGAGCTCTCCTTTCTTCATAGGTTTGAACCTCCTTTGCTTGTTCTGAAACCGCATTTCTGCGGTAATTTTTGCTTGCTGCCGCTCATCTGTATCGTTCCTGCCCCGGAGTCTCACCACGGCGTATCGCTTCTTTGGCGCGCTCTCGTCGCAGCAAGTTCCATATCATTCGCTTCCGCACTCGTGCGAAAGCTCATTCGTTTCACTGCTGCTCCTCTTCCCACAAAATCTTCGATTTTGCGGGAGCCCTGAATTATCGGGAAGTCGTGGCGTCACTTGCCGGAAGCATATCCTTTGGAGGCGGCGATTCAATTTTCAAGGTACACAGGGAGACAGTCCCCTCAATAGGTAGCCAGCGAGAAAGGCATTTTATAGACCCCCTCACTAATCAACTGGGAAAAATTTTTCGATTTGTACGAAGGAATTTTGAAAATTTCCTTTGAAAGCCTCTCTACTAACCAACTGGGAAATTTTTTCGGTTTTGAATGAAAAAACTTTTGAGAATTTTTCTGCGAACCCTACTACTAATCAACTGGGAACTTTTCGGGCAAATAACAAATGGGTTTTAGAAAAATTTTTTAAGTGCCCCTCCTACTAACCAATTGGGAAATTTTTTGAGATTTTGGCATAGTAATTTGAAAAATTCTCTCAACTTTTCAAAAGGTCCCTCTACTTACTCTGAATAAGAGGTGCCGTTTGGCAGGGTGTTTCGAGAAATTTCTCAATTTTTCTATCAAGACGCAAAAAAAGCGCAGCCTCCGGATTTCTCCGAAGGCTGCGCCTCTTATATATCTTTAATAATCGGTCTTAATACACCTTCAAGCGTTTGATTCTTTTAGATGTTTTTATACGGACACACCATTCTCCCAAACGCATTTATCCAGCAAACCTAGAAATTGCCTCAACTAGATTTTGAATATACTCGCGATCATAATCAGCAATTGCATCAATTCCTTTCTCAACTACAATGTCTGCTATTCTTATCTTTATCTGTGCCTCAATTCTATCATCAAAAACTCCTGGGCTTTTACTTGCTGCCTGATGTAATCTATCCGACCAAGGTTTTCGCCTATCTTTAAACGCTTTGGTATCAACAGATATGTTAAATTCATCTTTGATTATTGTTGCATATGCGTCAAACTTAACAATATCTTCCAATTCGCATCGTGTCATCCCTGCACTCTTAATTTGAAGTATTTCTGATGCTGGCTTCGTTTTTCTTGAAAGTAATTGCTCATATGCAGCTATTCCACTATCATCCATATCAAGTACTGCAAGTGTAGAGACTGCCAGGCTGTTATACAAACGAATTTGGAAATCCATTTTAGTTGCAGAATTCACACTTTCTATTCGCAATGTGCTATTAACTATTTTGGACATTACATCTGGTGCAATTGACCTACATATTGCCTCGATATAGAGCTTGTCGCTTTCGCCCTCTACAAGTACAACTTTACTAGCAGATAAGTTATCTGTTAGTCTGACTCCAAGAACCTCCCGAACATTTTCGATTGATTTGCACGGGTATACAAGGTGACCAGGAGATACTACAACATTATTCGATACATCATTCCTATCTACAAGAATAGGGGAATGCGTGCTAATTATTACTTGGACACCTTTCTTCTCGGCGATTTCCAAGAGAACATTTCGTAACGAATGAATAGCATCTGGGTGTAAGTGTGCCTCTGGTTCCTCAATGCACAAAATTAGAGACTTATCTTGTAGGTTATCAAAAGACATACTCTCAATAAGTCCAATTGCAACCAAATTTTTAATTCCGTCCCCCTTACTCTCTATTGGTGTCAAACTCCCATCATCAATATTTAGCGGTATGCTACGCATTCTGCTTGGAGCATACCTTATCTGTGTATCAATTATATCGATTCCATCTTGTAGCTTAACCGATGCAATATCTGGCAAAAAAGTTCTTAACGAAGATGTAAGTTTTGCTTCAAGGGCATCAACAATTGGTTTTTGTAGTTCCTCAATCTTTCTAAGGCATTCTTGATAAATAGGATTATTCTCTATTGTACTAAACTCCTTGTTGAGTAGTCTTGCAAAATACTCAGCTGTTAAATCTGTAGATCTTACGCACGGAATATACTCATAATCTAATTTGCTTCTGATGAACAAACCAATCTCACGCATTTTTTCTTCCATCGGTCTCTTAGCTCGACCAGGCATAATAATGTTGTATTCAGTTCTGGTTTCAAACAGTTGAAACTTCATTTGAAGGCTCTTCGATAAAGCAATTCCAAACTTCTCTTTAAACTCCGCTTTTTCTGCATCATTAAATTCAAAAGTAAGTTTGAAAACTGTAGAGGCATCTTTAACATCTCTCAATGTAACCGGGATGTCTGTTTCCCATCTGTAACCCTCTCCACTATATGTATAATAAAACTGTCTACTTCTTCGGGTTCTCTGAAAATCACCTTCTAGGGCTATAGACAATGCAATGTAAATTGCGCGCAGCAAATTAGATTTCCCTGAGTTATTAGGCCCAACAATTGCACAGTATTTCTGAATATCCTCTAAAGTTGCTTCTATAATAGATCTATACGACTTGACATAAAAAGTGCGCAATCTCATACGCAATACATCTCCTCTTTTTTTGATCAGTTAGATTTCCTCATCTCCCGATACACCACATCGGCCAATGCGCTCATAATGGCATTATACTTGTGCTGATCCTCAAAGAGCGAGGTATAGGTATCCTGCGATTCCAGATAGCTGTCCTGGGCCGCTGCACCGAAGGCCTTAGGGAAAATGCTTTCCACAAAAATCTGCGGATCTGAGGTCTGCGCCATCTTGGTCAGCTTCTTGTCGGCCATCAGACGGCTGCGCAGAGCCGTCAGCAGCACTTTGTCTCCCTCGGTGAATTCACCCTTGTACTTTTCGTTGATCTTGGCGATGATCTCATCCAGCGGCGACTTTGTGTCCAGTCCCATTGCACCCTTTTGCTTGGCCGGTTCGTACACGCCCTTCACCTGTTCCAGCTCAATGCTTCCGGCGAAGGTCTTTTGCAGCTTGTAGTATTCCAGCTTCAACTTACCCTCAAGGTCCACCATATCCGTGGTTTCCGCAGGCAGCAAATTGATCAGATAACAACAGAATACATATTCCTTGTGCAGTTCCTTATCGAACATCCGCAGGATCTGCGAAATATAGCCGTACCACTTAATGAGATTGCGCACCTGACGGCGGAACTGATACCGCTCGTTAGGCGTTTTTTGATTATAACGGTCTGCCACCGGCTTCAATACGCTGGTCATTCGCCCCATCGCCCGGGCATCCTGCCGGCCTGTGCTGAAATACTCCTTGGCAAAAGCCTCAATATCTGCATCGTTATAGACCGCAAATCCCCGCAGCTCCTTCTGCGTCTGATAGATCAGGTCAGCGTTGACCTCCTGCGAAAGCGAGGTTTCTTGATAGAACGGCTGAAACGCCTCCAAAATGTCCTCTTTCTTGTTGGCGAAATCGAGAACAAAGGTATCCACCTTGCCGGTGCAGGTGCGATTCAATCTGGACAGCGTCTGCACCGCCTTGACACCCTTCAGCTTCTTGTCCACGATCATCGTGTGCAGCAGCGGTTCGTCAAACCCGGTCTGGTACTTCTCGGCAACGATCAGCACATTGAAATGGTCGTGGAACTCCGCCTTCGTCTGCGTTTCGGCGATGTGCGTCCCATCCGCACGAACATTCAGTTTCGGCTCAGTGTATTCTGTATCACCGTCCTGCACAGCACCCGAAAAGGCCACCAGCACCTGCACATCGTTGTACTTCTGCTCCTCTATGTAGCGTTTGACATCGTGGTAGTAGCGCACTGCCGCAAGGCGGGACGAGGTAATAACCATCATTTTACCCCTGCCGCCGATCTTGTTTCGGGTGGTTTCCCGGAAGGTCTCCACGATGATCTGTGCCTTCTGCGAGATGTTATACGGATGCATCTCCTGATATTTGCGGATCACCTTAGCTGCACGGCTGGCAGGCACATCCGGATTATCTTCCGAGGTTTTGACGATTTTGAAGCAGGTGTCATAGGTCATATAGTTCTGGAGCACATCCAGAATAAAGCCTTCTTCAATGGCCTGCCGCATACTGTAAATATGGAACGGATGAAAGCTGCCGTCCTCATATTCCGTGCCGAACAATTCCAGCGTCTTGTCCTTGGGCGTCGCGGTAAAGGCAAAGAAGGATAGGTTCTTATGCCGCCCCTGAACGGTCATTTCCCGCATCAGGCGGTCGTCCGGGTCCAGCTCTTCTTCGGCCTTGCCCTCGATCTCAGCGTATTCCCGCAGAGCGTCCTCGGTATCCGCAAGGGCGGCTTTCAGTTTCAGAGCCGAGCTGCCGGTCTGGGAAGAATGGGCCTCGTCTACGATAATCGCAAAGTTCCGTCCCGCCACTTTATCCACTTCCTGATAGATGACCGGGAACTTCTGCAAGGTGGTGACGATAATGCGCACGCCGCCGTTGATGGCATCCCGCAGGTCCTTGGAGGTCTTATCTTCCCCGATGGTCTCAATAGCGCCGAGGGTGTGGTCAAAGCCGGAAATGGTCTCCTGCAGCTGCGCATCCAGCACGGTGCGGTCGGTAACGACGACCACGCTGGAGAACACCGGCTTGTTCTCCTCGTTGAACAGCGAGGCCAGCCGGTAAGCCGTCCACGCAATGGAGTTGGACTTGCCGCTTCCGGCGCTGTGCTGGATCAGGTAATTATGCCCCGCTCCATTCTGTCGGACATCGGCCAGCAGCTTGCGCACCACATCCAGCTGATGATAGCGCGGAAAAATCAGCGTTTTGCCGTCCTTCAGGTTCATAAACTTCTGGACAATGTCCATCATACTGTCCTTCTGAAAGACATTCTCCCACAGATAGGCCGTCGGGTAGCCGTTTGGGTTTGCCGGATTGCCCTTGCCGCCGTCGTTTCCGGCCCCGTTGGAGCCCTGGTTAAAGGGCAGGAAATAGGTGTTCTTTCCGGCGATCTTTGTGGTCATCCACACCTCGGTGTGATCCACACAAAAATAGGCCAAAATACGCTTGTTGAATTGGAAGCAAAGCTCCCGCGGGTCGCGGTCATACATCCACTGCCGCTTGGCGTCGTCCACCGTTTGGCCGGTGTACTGGTTTTTCAGTTCAAAGGCGAACACCGGGATGCCGTTGAGCACCAGCACCATATCCACGCTCTTTTTTGTATCGGCGGAGAAGTACCACTGGCGGTAGCACTCGATGGTGTTTGCCGCCCACTGGGCAGCCGCCGCCTGATTCAGGGCAGACTCCGGCTTAAAATAGCACACCCGAAAACGCAGACCACGGTGCTTGAAGCCGTGGCGCAGGACAGAGAGCAGCCCCTCCGTCTCGCAAGCCGTGTTGAACGCTGTGCAGAACTTCCGCACCGGGTCAAGCTGATTGGTATTTTCAAATCGTGCCCATTCCTTGGGCTGGGTGCGCTGGACAAAGTCGATCAGGGTGTTCACATAGAGCCCCTGTTTGGCTTCATAGGTGTCTGCGCCCTTGGTATATCCGCCCGCCGGGGAGAGAAAGAAGGATTCTATATCCGCTTCAAAGCGTTTTTCGGTGGTAATCATAGTTCGTTCCCCTTATGAAATATTATCCTCTGTTGTGCTTGCTAAGATATGCAAGAAGAATCGTACAAAACTCCTCATTGGCAGCATTTTGGTATGCCGGTTCGATTTTATCAAGACCATCCAAAAAATCATACAATGCTTTTGCCGTATCCTGCACCTGCTTGACCTGCGAAAAATGGTGCTCCGCCTGTGCCTGCTGCTGAATATAGTCATAGTTCCAAATGTTGTAGAACTGGTTCATTTATACGATCTCCTTCTTGCCCGTCACATACTCATAAATCAGGGATTTCTTGTAGTTTTCAATTTCGGTGAGGTATTGCTGTTTCTTTGCTATTAGTGCATCTAACTTTTTACTCTCCGCATCCAAAAAGGCGACAATGTGCTCTTGCTCAGACACGGATGGCACAAGAACTTTTAGCCATTTGACACCGTCCCAATTTAGTCCCTGCCTTACGCCTGCGCCCATGCCATAAAAGCCTTTTGCAATATCAAAAGAGTGCAGATAATAGTACAGGTATTTAGTGCACATGTTACTTCGATTTCTTATTGTCAAATACGCTGAGGTTATAATCCCTCGTTCTTCTGCGAGACCCACCCTTAAACTTGTATGGTCGTTTTGGAGGTCTGTGAGTCTTAAAACAATATCATCTTTTTCAATAATGTTATATCCATCAAAGCTTTCCGGCAACAGCCCTTCAACCGTATCAATACTCTTTCGCTTCACTTTGCCATAGCTTAGTGAAAGCAAATTTTTCTCCTGCAACCTAGTATTTTTACATTTTACTTGTGAACAAAGTTGGGCGATAGTGTTTGAGCCCCAGTCCTTTTGTATAGCCCCAATCCATTCAATCCCGCTATCCTTCATCGGCCTGTCGCCACGGATGCCCTTGGTGACCGCCTGCGTAATGACCGCCTGTTTCAGCTTTTTGTATTCTTCAATGGACGCACGGGTCTTTTCCAATACAGTGTCGATCTCGGCACACTCTGCATCCAAAAACGCCGCAATGCGCTCTTGCTCGCTTCTGCATGGTACGGGAATTTTGAACTTCACCACATCAACAGAATTGATTGCCGGATAGCTAATTCCTGTTGAGTGAGACTCAACCAAACTAATAAAAGATTCAGACAAAAGTGCATAATTCATAAATCTTGGAAGAACCTTATGAGGCCTTATAACAATAAAGCCAGTTGAAGCAATAAGCGAATTATTACAAGCTGGAATTGTTGCAACAGCCTTAAGATAGGTGCGCACCGTGGATACTATAATGTCATCCTTGCGGACTATTCGTCTTGCTCGAGAAGGCGCATTTTTGAACTTCATGTGCTCCGTATAAATAATGCCTCTTCCATATTGAACCGAACCAATTTCGATATAATCAAATTCAAATTCGTCATCTGTGTTTTCACTGAGTACCTCATCATTATATGAAGCGAGATATTTTAACGGAATCATTTTCCACGTTTCTGGCGTTGCACCAATCCACATATTTCCGCTATCTTTCATTTCACGCATAACATCACCTTAGACATACCTTTGCAAAATCTCTTGCAAAATCATCAAGCTCCAGTATCCCCTTAGAACCTACTTTTGCTATATAAGGCTCTCCTGTTATTTGATTCGCCCATGCTTTGAGAGATTCGATATAACTATTATCGATCAGCTACCCCCCCCCCCCCCCCCCCCCCCCCCCCCCCCCCCCC
>ENA-OPJV01000731-OPJV01000731.1-human-gut-metagenome-genome-assembly--contig:-NODE-731-length-11788-cov-1.290292_pt1 | contig 11788 bp, 12 predicted proteins | sample MGYA00241772_ERZ501669 | MGnify/ENA primary metagenome ERZ501669 (study PRJEB25962, sample SAMEA2042290) | human gut metagenome | biome: human gut; feature: human-associated habitat; material: faeces...
CTTGGCTTTTTTTGCAGCTTTTTTTGCCTGGCTCTCACTCCAGAGCTCATCGGCCTGTTTCTTCCATACCTCTGCATAGTGATCACATTTTGCACAGAGATGCTCTGCTGTTTCCGGAGACTGAAGATCTGTAGATTTCGCTCCTGCACGCTCAACCATCTTGCGGAGAAGCTCAGGATTTTCAAGCATCGGACATGGACGAAGCATGTTTTCGTTGAATGGCTGGTTATCACGGTAAGCCATAAACAACGGCTGCTTCAGACACTCAAGCAGGGATTTCTCGCGGATGTTTGCTCCAGAGTAGTGAATAAATACACATGGCTCTACATCACCCTTCGGGTTAATATGACAGTAGTTACGTCCTCCGGCGATACATCCTCCAACGTATTCACCGTCGTTCTGGAAATCCATAACGAAGATTTCTTTTCCACCTTCAAATCCACGAACTTCACGCAGTCTGTGGTAAATATATTCTCTCTGCTCCTTGGTCGGCATCAGTTCCGGTGAAGCCTTCATTCCTACCGGCATCAGATGAAAATACCATGCGAAACGGCTTCCATGCTCGATCAGAAGATCAAAGAACTCATCACTGGTAACCGCATCCATATTCTTGCTTGTATAACATACACTGTTTCCAAAGATCAGTCCGTTCTCATGTAACAGATCCATTGCGTGAAGGACTTTATTGTATACACCTTCTCCACGTCGGAAATCGTTGGCATCTTCAAATCCCTCAAGGGAAATGGAAAGGGAAAGATTTCCTACACGCTTCATATCCTCGCAAAGCTTCTCATCTACAAGTGTTCCGTTTGTGTAGCAATGGAATGCGCAGTCATTGTGTTTCTCACACAGACGGATGATATCAGCCTTACGTACCAGTGGTTCTCCACCGGTCATCATATAAAAATATACGCCCAGTTCCTTACCCTGTGTAACAATGTTGTCTAACTCATCAAATGTCAGATTTAATTTATGACCATACTCTGCTGCCCAGCATCCTGTACAACGGAGGTTGCATGCACTGGTCGGGTCCATAAGAATGAGCCACGGAATATTGCAGTTCTCAATTTCTCTCATTTTACGAATCTTCTTGGTTCCTGCAAACGCTGCCTGATATCCAAGATTCAGTGCTGTCATCTTGGCAACATGCGGATCTGTCTCATCCAGAAGACGATTTACATAACGCATCCACTTGCTGTCCGGATTCTGAATCATTTTCTTTGCGCCTTCGTATGCCTCAGAACGGAAATTGCTTCCCATAAACTTCTGTGCGAGGTTTACAATATTGAGCAAACCTTTCTCTCTGTCCTTATTCAGACTCTTTAACGTAGCATCGATAGCGAGCGAAAACGCCTGTCTTTCTGCCGCATCTTTTAAACTTGCCATTTTCTTACTCCTCCGTTTTCTTTCTTGTGTAAATAAATCATAAGATATTTCATCCATTGGAAGTATAGTTGTTTTTCCACCGAATGAACATATTCAATCACAAAACCATGTATGTTTGCAATATACAATCTTCTGAAAATGTCTAAAAAAACATGATTTGTGGATTTTTCCAACGATTTTTGGATATAATTTTTGTTGCAGACTCAAAACGTAGTTTTGAATACTACGTGACATTATACCACTATCTTATGTAAAGTCAACCTAAAATATTTACATCTGCTGAAAATTGACCGAAGCAATAAAATATACTATAATGCTGTTGTTTCTTTAAAAAATTGATTATTTACTGAAGATTGGAGTGATTGTATGCCGGGTTTTACCACCCACTATCTGTTTGGCATAGACGCATGCAGACGTCTGACCTCCACATCCATGCACAATATGATCCGACGCGATCACAGCGCATATGCACTTGGTCTGCAGGGACCTGATCTGTTTTTTTACTATCTTCCCTCTTACCTGATGCATCGAAAAAATATTGGAGATCTGGCACATCGCAAGGATACTGTCCAGTTCTTTGCCAATCTGCTGCAAAGCCGCAAACTTTTTGCAGGGAAAAAACATTCCCTCTCTATTGCAGACGCTTACATCTGTGGATTTATGGGTCATTACACACTGGATTGTACGATTCATCCCTATGTATATGCATTTACAGGCTATAATGCCCAGACCCCACCTTCCAATACGGAATATTTTGGTCAGCATGCTTATTTCGAAACGGAACTCGATTCCGAACTTTTATATGAGAAAAAGCATCTGTATCCTTCCCAGTTTCATCAGAACGCAACGATTCGTCTGACGACGCTCCAGCGGAAAGTCATTGTGCGAATGCTGTGTTACGCATACCGGAACACCTATCCGGATATTTCCGTGAGTGAACTTTTCCTGAGCGGTGCACCATTCTGGATGAAACTTGGAACCCATTTACTGAATGATCCAAGCGGACAAAAGAAAGTATTATCCCGTCTCATCGAGAAAATTTTCCTTGGACGTGCTTTTTTATCACCGATGGTTGCCAGCGATTATTATCGTTTTATAAAAGATCCGATGAATCTGCACCACCGCGTCTGGATTCATCCATGGACAAAGAAATCTTCCACGGCTTCTTTTCCAGAGCTTTATGATCAGGCTGAAAAAATTTATCATCAACGTCTGGTCCAATACGCGCATCTGCAGCACTCTGGTTTCCCGCAAAAAGAAACCGCACGCTTTCTATCCGCGTACGGTAATCTTTCGTTTCTGAGTGGTCTGCCTTGTGATGAATAAAAGAGTTTCTTCCTATTATATAAGAGACATATGATTATAATATAATCTGATTTTGGAAATCCGCAATCTGCTGACAGATAATTTCCATCAAACGCGTGCGTGCTTCCACGCTTGCCCAGCCAATATGAGGAGTGATAATTAGCTTTTCGCTGTCTTTGATTTTGCGAAGAGGATTATCCTTCCGCATTGGTTCTGCGGAAAGGACATCCAGCCCCGCACCCGCGATTTCTCCGGCCTCAAGCGCATCCGCCAGATCCTGTTCCACAACAATCGGTCCTCGTCCAAGATTCAAAAAAACTGCAGACGATTTCATTTCCCGAAATGCTTCCCGGTTCATGAGTCCCCGCGTATTTTTATCAAGAGGTGCATGAACAGAAACAATATCTGATTGTTCCAACAACGCATCAAATTCCACACGTTCATATCCCTGCTGAGAATTCTTACCGGAAGTGGAATAATAGATCACCCTGCATCCGAATGCCTTTGCAATATCCGCCACACGTCTCCCTATATTTCCCAGACCAATGATTCCCCAGGTTTTTCCGCTCAGCTCATGAAACCTTTTCTCAAAATGGGTAAACATAACATCTCCCACATATTTCTCCGATTTGACATACTGATCATAATACGCAAGCTTTTCCCAAAGATAAAACAACATGGCAAACGTATGCTGGGCTACGCTTTCCGTGGAGTATCCTGCAACATTACGCCATTCTATGCCACGGCTTTTTAAATATTCCTTATCCAGATTGTTTGTTCCCGTTGCCGTCACACAGACAAGTTTCAGTTTTTTTGCTTTTCCAATCGAATGCTCATTAATCTCCACTTTGTTTAACACGATCACGTCTGCATCCACGGTCCGTTCCAAAGCTTCTTCTGTAGTGGAAAAATTATATGTTACCACCTCTCCCAGTTTTTCAAATGCAGACAGATCAATATCATCTCCAATTGTTTTTGCATCCAAAAATACGATTTTCATTTTATCCTCCTACCCTATTCTGATTCCAAAAGAAAAAGAGGCTGCCTTTTCTAACATCCTCTTCCCCTTTACATCCTGTATTTATATCTATGCAATCGAAAATGCATAGACCGTTTTTGTATCATATGATTTTCCGGCTTCTGTCAATGGTGTTGTAAAATTTGGCTCATTGATGGAATTTGGAAAATACTGGGTTTCAAAGCAGACACCGTTTCTCTTTGTGTACTCTACCCCTTCTTTTCCTTCTTTGCATACTGCTCCGCCCTGCACTTTCTGTCCCTGAATGAAATTCGCCGTGTAAAGCTGCATACCGATACAATCCGTAATCACGTCCATCTTTATGCCACTCTTTGTACTGTATGCGGTGGCAATCTTTTCAAGCCCTGCCCGCTCCTTATCCAGAACAAAATTATGATCGTATCCATGGCCGTAAGAAAGCTGATCATTTGCCTGCTCAATATCTCTGCCCATCGGCTTTGCTTCCCGGAAATCAAACGGTGTTCCATCCACCGAAGCAATCTCACCGGTCGGAATGGATTTTGCATCAATTACCGGCGTGTAATGAGACGCGCGGATCTGCAGAATCTGTTCCATGGCACTGCCGCTTCCGGCACCATTCAAATTGAAATATGCATGATTTGTCATGTTAAAAATCGTTGTCTTATCCGCTGTTGCATGATATGTAATGGAAAGTTCGTTCGCTTCAGTTACTTCATACGTTACTTTCATAACTGCATTTCCCGGATATCCCTGCTGACCTTCTGCATCCTTAATTACAAATGTAATTTTGTCTGCCGTCTGTTCCTCAGCATCCCACAGACGTCTTGAAGTCGCCTGTGAACCACTGTGCAGATTATTTTCATTATCGTTTTTCTCAAGCTGATAGGTAACTCCATCGATCACAATTTCCGCATTTGCAATACGATTGCAGTTTCTTCCAACAACTGCTCCAAAACTGGCCATCTGCTGCTGATAAGTCTCTGCATTTTCATAACCAAGGACCACATCTGTATTTTTTCCGTCCTTATCTTTTACCACAAGTGATACAATGGATGCTCCAAAATCTGTAATCTGTGCATACATCCCCTTCGTATTGGAAATAGTATAAAGTGTTGCCTCTTCTCCATCTGCAAGCTTTCCAAATGCTTTTCGTTCCATAACTGTAATTGCCTCCTGAATTCATCTACTCTGTTCCTGTCTATATAAAATATTTTACCTTGTTTGGGTTAAGAAGTAAAGAACAAGTGCCGATGTAAATAGTAAAAATATAGAAATTATAACCTTTTTAAGAAAGGATGTTTATTATGTCCACAAAAGTTTCCTCTGGGGTATCATTATCCACGAATTATTTTTTAAGAAACTTCTATACAAATAATCAGAAAGCAGCCAAAACGTCCGGTCGGTCCGGTTACAGTAATGTGGAGCTTTCCTACGAAGACAGCCGTGCTTTAAACAGGGCTGCCAAGCGGCTTTCCAAAAGTGATTTTGGTTCCGACACGGATGAGAAAGACGATGATCTCAATGATACATCGAAGGCTGCCATTGAAGCCTTTGTGGATACTTACAACTATACGGTCACTTCCGGGAAATCCAGTTCCGACTACGAAACCAAACGTTATGTCAAGCAGCTTAACACGCTGAGTAAAAAACACGCAGACGAACTGGAAGATTTAGGTATCACGATAAACAGTGATGGCACTTTGGATCTCAACAAAGACCTTCTGAAAACCCGCCAATAATTCCAAGGCACGAAAGCTGCTCTCTCCGGATCAGGAATATCCGCAGAAGCTCGTCAAGCTTTCCCGTAAGATGAATTCCGCTGTACAGGAGAACATTATGTCCTTGATCAGCACGCAGAATATGCATATTGACATCTCCTTATAAAACGCAAAACAAAAGCAGGTGATACGGTTCGTATCACCTGCTTTTGTTATTTCACTGTTCTTATAGGAACTCATCTTCTTTTGGCCAGAGATCTCCCTCATTTAATCCGTGCTCAGTCAGCCAGCTGTCCTCCACAGAAAAACAGGTTTCTTCTTCTTTTTCATTGATCAGAGTCACCGACACCTTCGGCTGCTGTCCTTCCGTCAGTTCCTCACACCCATACTCTCCGTCAAAAATGTGTTTGATCTTCCACATATGACACTCCTTTTTTCCAGACATTAAAAGATTTTTCTAAAATCGAACGCTTTCTATTGTACCACATGTTCCTTCACAATCACAGTTGTCAGATATCCTTTTGCCTGTTCCAGTTCATCCAGGCCACAATACACCTGTTCATTCTCCATGCCGCAATTGGATATTCCATAAATGTCCTGGTGCACTCTGCTCTCTTTATCCTGCATCGATTCCCGGAGCACCCGTAATAACTCTTCGAGTTTTTTCCCGGATTTCATATAAATGCGTGTACCGTGAAAACCGAGTGACTCACGCACGTCATACGCCGCCGGGATAATATGAATCTCCTCGTTTTTTTCTCCCAGGGAAATTCCCAGTCTTGCCGCTACTGCACAAAACGACGGCACACCACTTACGATCCGCGCCTCCCAGCCGGCATCTGCTGCACATCTGTGCATATACATATAGGTAGAATATACTCCAGGATCTCCAATTGTGAGCATTCCTATCCGCAGTCCCTGCCGGAGATAATCTTCCATGGCATCATAAATCCGTTTGTGTGCCAGTTCCAGTTTCTGTGCATCTTTGATCATCGGAAATGGCATGCAAAGAAGTGGCATATCTGCAATTTCCGGACAAACCTGCTCCACGATCCGATACGCATAACATTCCTCTTTTGACACTGCCGGAAGCACAATGAGATCACAGCTGCGAATCGTTTCCAATGCCTGTATGGTCATAAGTTTCGGATCTCCCGGTCCCACACCGATTCCATAAAGGATACCCGGACGATTTTCTGTTGTTAAATCACAAAATAATTTTTTCGTTACCTGTCGCAAATGAGTCAGATACACCTCCCGGACAGCCGGATACTCCCCAATTCCCCGAATCACACATTCCGGCTGGTATCCGGCCGTCTGCAATTTTCCGGCAAAGGAATCCGCATCCGGCTGCTCCCCGTCCTGCATGCCGCCCCTGCCATATCATTATTTGCATGGTCTCCCGCCACCAGCATAAACGGTGTAAGAAGCACTTTCCCGTTCTGTCTGCTCTGCAGCCCGGACTTCATCCGTGCAATCACGTCTTCAATGGTAATACTTCCCTCCACTGTTGCGATATAGATTTCATGCTTTGCATAAGCACGCAGCGACTGTTCCATCATCGCATAACTGGCATCTGCCGCATGTTCGGTTCCATGCCCCATCAAAATCAATGGGAAATCTCCCACCTCTTCCTTCAGCGACTCCCACAGTGCTTTTGCCACATCCTCATAATCCTGCGGTTTTGCCAAAAGCGCATCGGCAACTGCAATCTGTTCGAAAGCACCGGCATATTTTTTCGCCGCTTCCTTGAGTCTGTGATTTTCAATTCCGTCAATCACATGGGTAGGAAATACAGCTACATGCGTCACTCCCTGTTTTTTCATACTTTCAAGAGCTTCCGTCGGACTCTTTGCTTCTATATGCTCGCGCTTTTTCATTGCGTTACGCCCAGCTGCCTCTACCACGGCATCCGGATACAATGCCCGGACCTGCCGCGTGATGGCTGCAATATTTTTCTGCCGGGTATCCGGATAGGTTGTTCCAAAACTCACAATTAAAATTGCTTTTTTCATGTTATTTTGCATTCCTCTCTCTGTGATATAAGCGTGCTGCCTGTACAAAGTGTTCCACAAATGCCGGATTGGACGGATAATACAAATGTGGATAACCCCACCAGTTTCTGTCGTCCTCGTGGATACATGTCCAGGATGTTCCGCTTACCGGTTTGACCGCCACGCAGCTTTCTCCGTTGTTATCACTGTCATAGTAATGAAATTCATGTGCACGGACAGGTTTTCCCGCCAGGAAATGGGACGTCTGTCCCATCACATTCACATAGCCAAAACGTACAAGTTTTCCCCGGTTATGACAGTTGCCCGTTATGACCCCTGCCATCGGCCAGTTTTCTCCTTCTTCATCTGTCATGGATTCATGCAAATACATAAACCCGCCGCACTCTGCCACGGACGGCATACCATTTTCAATTGCCTCCCGGATGGAATTGCGCATGGAGACATTTTCTGAAAGCTGCCGGGCACACAGCTCCGGATAGCCTCCTCCCAGAAGAAGCGCATCCGCTTCCTCTGGAATTTTTTCCTGTCCAAGCGGCGAAAACCAGACGAGTTTTCCACCATACGCTTCCAGAAGCCGCAGGTTATCCTCATAATAAAAACAAAATGCCTCATCTTTTGCAACTGCAATAACCGGACATTCCTCCTGCTGTTTTTCCTTTTTCTGTAAAACCCCTTTGTCTTTTCCCGGTTCCTGTAATTTAGGCAGTTTCGTTTTTCCGTCCCGAAACGCATGTAAAAGTGCCCAGCTTTGCAACAGCTGCAGCATCCGATCCAGATCTGCGGTCTCTTCCAGTTTTTCCGCAGCCTGATTGACCTGCTTGCGCAGACCTTCCATTTCCTGTGGCATTTTCAAACCCAGATGCCGGCTCTCCAGATGCAGATTTTTCTGTACCGGAAAACATCCCAGCACCGGAAGGCCCAGTTCTTTCTCAATCACCGGCGTCATTGTCCGGCAGAACCCTTCCGATGTGCGGTTTAATATCACACCAATGATCCGGTGATCCCTGTCATACTGTAATATCCCTGCCAGAAGTGCCACCATCGTGCGCCCCATCCCACGGGCATCCAGCACAAGCACAACCGGCAGATCCAGAGTCTGCGCCAGGTGATAGGCAGAGCCCTCTTTTTGTGTGCCCCCAAGACCATCGTATAATCCCATCGCTCCCTCGATCACCGAATAGGTGAAGTTCTCCCGGTCATATCCATACAGTTCCCGGATCTGATCTGCCCCTGAAAAAAACGTATCCAGATTGCGCGACGGTACACCAATCACCTGACGGTGAAACATGGGATCAATATAGTCTGGTCCGCTTTTGAACGCACGAACTGCAAATTTTCTGTTTTTCATTGCTGCCAGCAACGCACAGGTGATTGTCGTTTTTCCACTGCCACTTTGCGGCGCTGCCAGTACCATTCCACTGTGTAACATAGTTCTCTCCTCATTATGCCATCGTCAGCACACAGATATATACGGGGTTCTCAGCCTGCATCAGATGATAGGTTCCCACGGTTTTTGCTCTGCTGACCTGCACCTGTATGATTTCTGTCTGCATTTTCCCTGCAGCAAGTTCTGTAATCTGAGCCACGGTTTCAAGACTTATGGCATTGACAACCACACGTGTCCGTGGATTCTTCTCCCAGATGACATGCAGAATATCCGCAAGGCGTCCACTGCTTCCCCCAATAAATACATGTGTCGGAGGTTCCAGGGATTCCAATATTTCCGGTGCTTTCCCATCCACCGGAATCACATTTGCCAGATGAAATTTTTCCAGATTCCGGCGCAAAAGCTGCTGTGCTGTGGCTTTTTGCTCAATGGCGTACACACGAATCCCCGGACTGCATTTTGCGCACTCCACTGCAATTGATCCGGTACCGCTCCCCACATCGTATACCACAGCATCTTCCGTCAGGCCAAGTTTACATAAGGAAAGCGCGCGCACTTCTTCCTTGGTCATCGGAACTGTTTTTTCCCCTTCCACGACACGCAAAAATGATTCATCGGACATTCCCGGAACAAGACGTCTTTTTTGCACATTTTCATTGCATAATAACAGGGTATACAGGCCCTCTTCTTTTGTATTTTTTGCCTCTTCATACGATAGTTCGCGGATTTTTTCTCTGTCATAAGAGAGCTGAAACCCAGCAATCATGCGGGTTTGCGTCAATTTTTCTTCTTCTATCCAGCATCCAATTCGTCGGACATCCTCCACTCCGGAAACCAGCAAAAATGTTTTGGAAAAGTGCCGGATCGCATCGAGAACGAGCGCTCTGGTCTCCGCGGTATCTTCTTTCCCATGAATACTTAAAATTTTTGCATCCTGCCAGGCAATTCCTGTTGCCGCAGAGAGGTAGGAAACGGATGAAATTCCTGGAAAAATACGAATTTTTTTGTAATTATTTTTATTTAATTCTGTTTTTATTTTTTCCGTTCCACTGTAAAATCCAGTATCTCCGGAAAATAATATGGAGACTTTCAGTTTCTGGCCATCCATTTGGGATTCCTTTTGTCTTAAAACCGGTAAAATATCTTTTGCGAGATAAAAAGGATAGGTTTACTTACTGCTTTCCACCACTTCGAGCATCCGTTCTGCCCCAAAAACCACATCAGACTCTTCCAGCGCTCTTTTTGCTTCCTGTGTCAGTGTCGCTGCACTCATACCGATGCCAATCAGGGAAATTTCCACCTCCGGACGACCGGAAATCGTATGTCCAAGCAGACGGGAAAGTGTTTCGGTTACCTGTGCATAAGACATTCCCTGTTCCTGTTCCTGTTTCCCGATCACGCATGCCGTAATACCTGCTTTCTGCGCTGCCGCAAGTTTTTCCTGAAATCCGCTGTGCGCACCGCTGGCTTTTGTAACCAGATAGCGGATCGAAAACTGATGGATCATTGCCAGATTCATTTCCTCCGAAAACGGGCCCTGCATCGCAAGAATCTGCTTTCCGCGGATACCCGCCTTTTCACAGAGACCGATACTCTCCAATCCGGGAAGCAAACAACCGCTCCTTCAGGGGTGCAAATACCGCCAGCTCTTTGCTTCCGGTTGTCAGAAGAATGTTTCCGGATGTGTCCGTAAGTGCCTGGACACAGCTTTCATAATCGGCAAACACATGCACGGTTCCAGCGCGCTCTTTCATGCCTTCGTTTTCCGGTATGCTACAGATTCCATCGTCCATTCGCCGCTGGAGCCGCAGATATGGAATTCCACTTCCTTTTGTACTCTCCCGGATGTTGGCAGACACTTCTGTGGCAAACGGATGCGTAGCATCCACGACTGCCGCATAGTTGTTCTGTCCGTTTTTTTTCAGCAGGGCGCGCATTTCCTCTACGTCCAGTCTTCCTACACAGACCTTCACCCCGGCAAGTTCCGGCATGACCATCTGACCGTATTCGGTTGCTACATGCACATCACAGGCAATATGTGCCCGTGAAAGTTCCTGTGCGAGAAGACGACCTTCCGTTGTTCCCGCATAAATTAACACTTTCTCTGCCATCTTATTCCTCTTCCCCGTTTTCTGCTGCTATATATGGTATCCTCTCGGTGTCACAAGCTTTCCATCAATAATTTTTGTCTGGGAATTCCCGATAAATACCGTGGTAAACATGTTCACCGGTGTATGCACCAGTTCCTCCATGGGAAGTGTTACGGCTTTCGTATCATCGCGTCCGATATTTTCCACATACCCACAGGCACGCTCCGGTTCCACCCCGTGTTCCATCAGAATTCTGCAGGCACGCTCCAGATAGTCTGCCCGTTTATGGCTCGACGGATTATAAATTGCCATTGCAAAATCTCCCTCTGCCGCTGCAATCAGCCGCTTTTTAATCCTCTCCCACGGGGTGAGAAGATCACTCAGGCTGATCACGCAAAAATCATGGTTGAGAGGAGCCCCAAGCACTGCCGCACCGCTGCTTGCTGCTGTTATTCCGGGAATTACTTCAATGATACAATCATCATATAATTTTCCGATTTCCAACATCAGGGATGCCATCCCGTAAATTCCGGCATCTCCGCTGCAGATCAATGCCACTTTTTTGCCTTCTCTTGCCTTCTCGAAACACATCTGGCAGCGTTCCCGCTCCTGCCGCATCGGTGTAGACAATAATTCTTTGCACCCGAACCGTTTCCCAAGCAATTTCAGATATACGGTATAACCGATGATCACATCACTGGCTTCTAACACCTGCATGGCTTCCTGCGTCATCATATTTTCCTGTCCCGGTCCCATACCTACCACATAAATCCGGTGTTTCATTTCTTTCTCCTTCCTTTCGTCTCACACAAACTGCAATACGATTTTCTCCCGTTTTGCCACGGCAATTGTCACGCCATCCATAGCCTGCTTATGTATCAGCAAAC
>ENA-OPJV01000740-OPJV01000740.1-human-gut-metagenome-genome-assembly--contig:-NODE-740-length-11667-cov-2.089735_pt1 | contig 11667 bp, 8 predicted proteins | sample MGYA00241772_ERZ501669 | MGnify/ENA primary metagenome ERZ501669 (study PRJEB25962, sample SAMEA2042290) | human gut metagenome | biome: human gut; feature: human-associated habitat; material: faeces...
GATCATAGGAGTCGGGGACGACGACTTTTAAGACAGTCTCCCCCCCAGACTGTCTGAAAAGTGCATTTTCGGAAGTCGTTGAGAGTGGTGTATTATAGATAAGTTACCATATTTATTTTCTTTTTTGAATATGCGATTCTCAGAGGGTTTACCCCTCGTTTTCGCACAATATGTTCATCGAGATGGATATTTTTGTTACGCCAGTGCTTTTACCATATCTTCAACGCCCTTGATTGATATCGCACGCCTCAGATTATATGACAAAAACATCAAAGCAGTCTCTCCGATGACCTTCGTTTTACCTTTCAACAGAAGATATGACATTCCGACAGCTCTTTTGACTGTGCCAAAAGGATGTTCTGACAGACATTTTCGTTCATTCATCTTCTTTTCATCCAGTTTGAAGCGAAACCTGACCTTTTGTGTGGTCACCACCTTCTTGCTGACCTTGATTCCGGTATCAGGCTTGTCATTATCATTGTGATTATATCCTTTGACCTTCATTACCAGTTTATCCTTTGAGAAGTCCGCTTCACGGAACGGGGACTTTGTACACTTGTTCTTGCAATGCTTACAAGCCAACTTGTTACAATATCTGATATCTCCATTGCGTTTGATTGACTTTTGACGAAGTATGGCGCCTTCGGGACAGATAACCAGATTTCTATGAGGGTCACGAATTAGATATCCCTTCCGAGCTTCCTCTACCATCTGCTCCTGAGTCATTTTCAGAACCGCATCATCTGCTATTGTATACTCAGTGCTCTTGACTGAGATTATCTCCGGATTACTCAAGATGCCTCCATAGACATCTGGTATAGTGCCAGCCTGAAGACATTTCTTTACATCGTCAGGGGATGTGCTGCTCGGAATCAATTCTGTTGATTCTGCAGGATTGTATTCGAAGTCTACTGTCACTTCAGTCTCACCATCACGCTGGATAACATTCGGAACGACACCATTTTCTAGTGCTTTGGACATGTCTTCCGGTGATTGATAACCTTTGTCGGCAACGGCCTCGATCACATCCACGCCCACGTCGGTCTTTACTTCTGATGAGAGTTCGGTTATCTGCCCGTGATCTGTAGGACTGTCGGTAACCTTGAAGCCAACAATCATATGGCTGCCATCTTCAACTGCCGTTTGAGTGTTATAGCCCACACAGAAGCCTTCGTTACACTTCATCAGTTTGGCGTCAGGATCTGTAAGGGACTTCTGCTTCTGACCTGTTGCCTCCATCTCGCGGAGATATCCTTCATAACGTTCCTTGCGTTCCTGAAGAGTCTTGAGTTTAGCCTCAATTTCTTCCCTTGTCAGATTACGGTCATTGTCCTCATTGTCCGCTTCCTCCAAAGCTGAGAGGTAATGCTTGATGTTTGAGTCCAGCCATGCAAGACGATCGTCAAGCTTGTTCAGAGTGAAGTTTCTGTCCTTGGCATTGACCGCTTTGAACTTGCTGCCATCAATTGATATAAATGACTTTGACAAGATTTTCAACTTGAGGCAGTAGCGGTTGAACGCCTTGAACACTGACTCCATACACTGAATATTATCTTTGCGGAAGTCTGACAGTGTTCTGAAGTCAGGCATAAGCTTGCCTGTGAGCCACATAAGCTCAACATTGCATTTGCACTCCCGTGCGAGTCTGCGTGACGAACGCACTCCATAGAAGTAACCATACAGCAGGACCTTAAGCAGATCTTGCGGATCATATGATGGTCTTCCCATCATCTCAGGTACAGCTTTGGCAAATCCAAGCTGTTCGAGATTCAGAGAATCAACGAAGGCATCAAACAAACGCACCGGACAATTGCTCTCAACATAATCGTCCAAATACTCAGGAAAGAGCAATGCTTCGTTTCGTTTGACTTTCTCAATGTATCCCATTTTGCGTATCTTCTTAACTATTATAAAGTTACGAAAATAATCGCATATCTCAAAGAACTATTTATACTTTCCTAATATGTATCAATCAGCTACTTTTCGGACAGTCTCCCCCTACAAGCCTAGTATTAATAAGACAAACGCACAATCATCAGTTTTTCCTCGATTTAAGAGATGCAAGATTGGAATATATGCGTAAATTTGTATGTTTTAATATAGTAAGCATACAAATTCGAGCTATTGCTTATTTACATAACTACGAAGGAAGCAATAATTTAGATATATGAAAGCAATCATTGACGAGCAACTTGAAGGAATTCTGACAAAACTAGGGGTGTGGGAGGAATTCTGTAAGGGCACGATTAAGTGTTCTAGATGCAAACGGGTTATTGACATAAATAATATTGGGCTTTTCATTCCTCAACGGGGGGAAGATGGCAATCGGAAACTCGTTTTCTATTGTAATGATCCTGATTGTATTAACGATGTATTGAACGCATAATATGGACATTCTGATAAAGACAGTAATAAGCATTTTCGGTGGACTAGGCGTTCTTGGCTTGGTGATTCTTTTCATTCTTTTCTTCCCAGAAAAGGTCAAACTTATTCAGGCATCAATCACCCAATTGTTTGGGCGTATCTCTTTTTGGGCTAGAAAGAGTACGATAAAGAACAGAGTGGAAGGTTCATGTGACGCCGCTATAAAGGAGTTTCATAAAGAATTGCCGGACATTTTTATACCAAATCTAGTTGTTGAATGGGTGAATGGCGATGATTTTGATACGAGGGTAAAGGATAATGAAGCAGTTGTACTTCTTCGTTATTCTAAAAATGATACTCTTAATATTGTAACGGCAACGACTGCTTATGTCAGAGATGCTTTTTTGATTCATGCCAAGCTATACCTTAGTGAATCATTCCGAAAAGGCTTAGACCTTTCCATTATCCGTTTTGTCTTAAGCCGAGTTAAAAATAATAATAAAAGCGTTGTAAGCAGATTCGTTGAGAACAATTGTGAGGCAATTCAAGCAAGCAGTGCGATTATCAATAAGATAGAAAGCATAAACGATGCAGGCCTCTTTACGAGACTGATGATACGGGAACTTGATTGTTATGGCAATGCTTTACTGGGTAGAGTTCCTGCTAAGGAACACGCGGATGAAGCGGATGATTTTCTAGATTATTTGTATAAGATAGCAACGAGAGAACCTGACGAGTATACTCAATTAGCTTTTGTGCGGCCTGATATTCGGGTTGGTGTTCTTCTCGTTGCAAAGCTTGATAATTATGTTCAAAATGGCCTAAGACCCTATTTGAATCGGATAAAAAGAGGGTTCGCTTTGGGAGTCGATACATTTTATCTCTTAGCAAGGGATAAACACATTAGCATTTTAGATGATGTGTTCAAGGGGTTAATGCTGACTGGTAATTTTTTGTTATTGAAGAAACCGAAAATCTATTATGACAGACAAAGAAAAGAAGTGAAGTGCTATTGCATTAAGGTTGACAAAGAGGGATCGATCAATAATGCATATGATCAGATTAACAAAGCGATGGCGGACGGTGATGAACTCGAAGCCATAATAACTCATATCCGAGAAGACAGGATAACAATCAGCTTCAATGAGCTAACAGGATATATAAATAAGCAGAATTTTAGCAACAAAGATATTTCATCTCCTACAGATTACTTTCTAGTTGGGTCCTCTATATACGTAAAGCCTATTGAAATTAATGGAGATGGAGATGTGGAGTTCTCAATTGCGGGAACGGCCAGTGATCCCATGAACCTTTTTTCCGCCTATAAGATTGGGATGCAGATAAACGCGGAGGTGACATATGCTGATGACGCGTTCGTTAAATTCATTGTTCCAGGATCAAATACAACTGCTGTTGCATTCAGAGACGATTTAACTTATAGTAAGTTTTTATTACTCCACAAGAAGTTTAAGATTGGAGAAATCTTCACTATGATAGTTAAAGAACTTGAACCTGAGAACAATAACCTAATACTGTCTCTCCATGACCTTAAAGATCCATGGGCGGATATGATGGTAGAAAAAGGAGACACAGTTAGATTAGAGATATGTAGAAAAGACGCAAATGCCTTGGTCGGTGAGTTGAATGAAGGGCTCACTACAGTTTTACATAATAGAGATTTGTCTTGGAATGAAAAGCAAGCAGAATCCATAAGAAAGGGTATTCGACTTGGAGACAGTCTTGATTGTATTGTTGATCGTGTTGATAAAAAACAAAGGGTAGTATATGTCACTCTGAAAAAACCAGAAGATAATCCATATGTAAGTTTCTTCGAAGATAATCGGGGGAAAGATGCTCAGGCATTAATTGTTTCCGATGATGAATGTGGTGTATATGGCCAAATTGAGACAATGCGTCTCTTTATCCCGATAAGTGAGACTTATAGAGGTAAAACACAATTCACTTACAAAATCGGAGAAACGGTATCTGTTCGTGTCAAAGATATTAGTGAGCGTAAAGATACAATCATAGGGTCATTTATTCCTTTTATCCATTCAGCCATCGATCGTTTTAAACAAGCGTATTCTGAGGGAGATGTTATAGAGAATCTAAAGCTGGAAAAGAGGGAGAAGTATTATCTTAAGTTTAGGAAAAAGCATAATAATGATGTCTACGATTTGTATCTTTACATTTCAGACATAGCATCTGAAGGATTCGTCGATGACCTACCATCATTATTCAACCATGTTAAATCGTTACCTTTAATCATAAAAAAAATAGATTCGGATCGTGATCAAATATTTCTATCCTTAAAAGACAACGTCAAAAAGGGGGATGAGGCTTCAAAAGTATTTGAATATGGTCAAGAGTACGAAGGAATTATAATCTCGAGAAACAGATCCGGGTACAGAGCCTTGGTGCTAAAACAACTCCGTGAAGTTCAATTGCATTCTCAAAAGCATTATAATACGGGTGATAGTGTTATGCTTATACCTGAAAGGTTATCCTCGCCTGTGTCATTTATGGACAAATACTAGTGCTTTCCACTTATATTGAAAACGTTTTATAGGGGGGCGCTTCATTATTAGAATTTAATAAAGGCAAAGCATATAGTCTTAGTCCCATGTAGATAATGCCCGCCGGAATCTCTTGACTCCAGCGGGCGTTCGGTTTAGGTTCTGTCCCGTGAGACTTGACCGGTTTAGGCTTCCGGAGTCCAGGACGTCTTAGCCAGCATGGTGCCGGACTTCTCGCCGGTGCAGGAGTTGACGTAGTAGTAGCGGAAGAAGATCTTCGGTGCTGCGACGCTGGTGGCTCCGTTCTTGGCCACATAGTCGGCACGGATGTCGATGGCGGCGTCGGTGGGTTCCTCGACCATCTTGATGGCAGAGGCCTTGGAGTGAGCTCGGCTCACGCCGTTAGACTGACCTTCGGTGGCCTCGATGACCAGGAAGATACCGCCATTGTCGGCAAGGGCCTGGTCCAGCTTGAAGGTGAAGGTGTCGCCCTGGCACACGATGGTGCCAGAAGACAAATTTAAGAATTGAAATAGCTTAATCAACATACTCGTTCAAACTGCTCACAAGTTTGTGAACCGTTGTTGACGGGTTGGTCTCGGAAGGTTTCATTCCGTTGTGTCCGTCCATAAGAGTCTCAGCATTTTTTATTGCTTTACTCTCAAGAGGTTTCAGTATTTGATATAGTTTCTTGGCAAAGCCACTCTGCTTGGTATATGGGATACCGAGATATTTGCTGAGAAGCCTAGCATAATTACCCCTTGCAACAGGATTTACAAACAAGCTGAAATGGAGGAGGAACGATAGAATGTTCCTTCCTGGGATTATAATTTGCTCTCATATCTCAATGCTTTGGAAAGATCCTCAATGATTGGCGTAGCTCCGTACTTGCCCAAAAGGTAGTCCTTCTCATAGGAGGCGTCACTGCGCACCTTATAATCGGACAGAGAATACAACTCGCTTTCCCCACGACCATTCTTCTGGGTGAACCATATCTGGTCGCGTCTCAAAAGACTGTTATTGAGTATATTGGTGTCGTGAAGCGTCACCATCAGCTGAGCTTTGTTCGGGTTTCCTGCCTTTGTATTGAATAAAGAAATCACCCTCGTTATCAGCAGAGTATGCAGTTTTGAACCGAATTCGTCAACGATGAGACGCTTGCCGTGCTCCAGAGTGTCAAGAATTGGATATGCCAGGGAGAAATACTTCACCGTTCCCTCTGACTCGCTCTCCTTCATTGAAAAAGTCACCGACGCAGTCTCCCGGCCTTCATCATCATACTGGGTATGCGATGTGAGCACACCTAGTTCGCTCAAACTGATATCTTCGATTCCCAGGTCAGCATATCGAGAGAATTCTACCATTCTATTCCTGGTTTCCGGATTCTCCATTGCTTTCAAAGCTATTGCCCATATTTCCGTCTCGGAGTTTGCAGTTATGATGGTCGTATCATTAAGCCAGTTCATTATTGTCTTGGCGTATGGATCATTGAACTGTCCGGCCAGTGATAACAGTAAGGCATTGTCCCTCACCATGTTCTTATCCGCAAGTTCCTTTCCGATCGAGAACTTAGGATGAGTCTCGAAACGCTTGCCGTCGCGGTAGAACAGTTCTATTTCCTTTGACCTTTTCTTATCGCTTTTGATATACAGCCACTCGCGACATACCTCTTTCGTGTTAACCTCAAAGCCATATCTGTAGGTGTCGCCGTCAGCAAAGATCATTATCTCGAACAGGCTAGGCTCGGCTACAGAAACGCTTGACAGGGCATAATTCCTGACAGGAATCTCTTCGGCGGCCTGCACATCCTTAGAGGAATTCATAGTAAACCATTTGAAAAATGCCAATGCCTTGACAACATTGGACTTGCCGGATGCATTGGCCCCGAACAAGGTGCAGCACCTGTTCAAGGAAATAGCAGAATCTTCTCCAATGCCGAATGTAGCATCGCCTACATCAGCCTTTCTGTCCCTTAAGGCCGTTGCAACCATTGAGATGGTCACCTTGTCTCTAAAAGATAGAAAATTTGCGAATGAGAACTCCAAAAGCATAGCTAAACAACTTTATTTGTGAAATTTTCACAAATATAAAAGTTAAATTGAAAATAATACAAGGTTAATCACACTGGAATTGATTCGATTATTTCAATTCACGTCAATTTTATCTATCTTTGTCCAGCCTTACCGCTGACTGTTTTCCGGCGCGGGATTGTGGTCCTTCGGTATCGATGGTCATCACCGGCAGGCCTCGCCATTATTGCGTAAGTCCTTCGCAATCAATCTGTTATAAGTTGATGTATCGGAAAATAATAACATCTTCTCGCGTCTGGTACAACTTCTGGTACAAGTCCGGCAAAACTCGTTGGAAAAATTACGGCGAACTGCCGAAAAGTCGTTAGAAAAATTACGATGGGTATTTGAGAAGTCGTTGAAAAAAGTGTATTTTTGCTTCCAGATAAAGTGTCATACTATGCTGAAAAGGAAAATTGAAGACGATCTCATTGCGTGGAAAAACAAGCCTGGGCACAAGCCTCTGGTAATAATGGGTATCCGCCAGTGCGGTAAAACATATATCTCACGGCACTTCGCTGAGCAGAACTACAAGAATGTCGTCTACATGAACTTCATCAAGCAGCCGGAGCGAATCAATGCCTTCGTCGGATCAAAGGATGTGGACAGCATTCTGCTCAACTTGTCGGCGCAGATCAAGGGCGTCAAGTTCATCCCCGAAGAGACCTGCCTGATCTTTGATGAAATCCAGGAATGCCCCGAGGCCAGGACTTCGCTCAAGTTCTTCAAAGAGGACGGCCGCTTTGACGTGATTGCCACTGGCTCCCTGCTGGGCGTCCAGGGCTACGGCGATGAGCTCAAGAAACGGCGTCGCAAGATGATTCAGAAGAAAGATCTGGGAATCAACTCTGTTCCTGTAGGCAGCGAAGACATCATCGAGATGTACCCGCTGGACTTCGAGGAGTTCCTCTGGGCCAACGGTATGAATCCGGATGTCATCGAGGCTCTCCGGAAGTTCTACACGGAGGAAACGCCGGTTCCGGAAGGAATCCACGTGGCTATGAGGCAGTATCTGAACCTCTATATCGCTATCGGTGGTCTCCCCGCCCCCCTCAACGCATTCCTGACCACCAATAATATGAACGCCGTCAGTGAGGAATACAAGGGTATCTTGAAGGAGTACCGCGACGATATGGTTAAGTATGCTCCGGACAAAGACAAGCCCCATATCCGCGAGTGCTTCAATTCCATCCCCAAGCAGCTGGCCAAGGAGAACAAGAAATTCCAATACTGCAAGGTTAAGTCCGGCGGACGAGGTGAAACCTATCTTGGCTCTCTTCAGTGGCTGGAAGACGCCGGCATTATCTGCCGCTGCTACAATACCGATATCACCGGTCTCCCGATGGAAGGCAATGCCAAAGACAATGTGTTCAAGGTTTACACGGCAGATATCGGTTTGCTCATCGAGATGCTGGGCCCTGGGACCAGGGCGGATATCCTGCAGGGCAACCTGGGAGGATTCAAAGGCGCCATCTTCGAGAATCTGATGGCAGACACTCTTCACAAGAAGCAGCAAAGCCTGTACTACTTCCTGAAGGACTCTGGCCTTGAGCTGGACTTCCTCGTCCGGATGAAAGGCGAATGTGTGCCACTTGAAGTGAAGGCCAAAACGGCCCAGGCCAAGAGCGTCCAGACTGTCTTGAAGCATGCGGACAAATACCATGTGAAACACATCATCAAATTCGGCGACTACAATGTCGGCCGGGAAGGACAGCTGCTCACACTTCCCAACTACATGCAGTTCCTCCTGGACCTGGAGCCAGAAAAAATCGTCCTCGAACCAATCGATGTGGACGCCGTCAACGCCCTAGCAAAGAAGATCCTTGGCTAATTTGAGAACCCTCCTCGTGCTCTGAAACTATGATGGAACAATACTACTGATGCGATAAATTTTGGTTTAAAAGTTTAATTCAAGTTCATTGACATTTTGATTTTGAGTGAGTGTGGCTGGAACATCCAGCAGTTCGCGGAGATCAGTCTTGGTAAGGAGCGATGCTCCTACCACCTTTGAGACTTCCGTAATGGTCAGCGGGCTTTTGATCGCAGCTTTCACCCAGGCGAGCAACAGATAAGTGCTGATTGCGACCCAAAGATGGATCTTGACAGCATTCTCCGAGTATCCACAGAGGGCCTTGATGGTCAGGTTGCCCTTGATCCATTTGAAGAACGACTCAATCTGCCATCTGTTGCGGTAGATGTTGGCAATTACAAGCGGTCCGAGTTCAAAGTTGTTGGTAAGGAAGATGATGACCTCTTCTTTCTCAGCATCATAGAACTCAACAATACGCAAGTCTTTAGGATACTTTTTCCGGCTGGCATAGCCTGTAAAGCGAATGGTCTTATCTCCAACGATACCCACCAGGTCATTGATGTTGTAGTTGGTCTCAACCACCTCATACTTCATGGGAGTCTTTGCCCTGGTAACGAAGTAGGTCTCATTCTCGGTCATCCGGTAAAGGGCTTCCAAGTCCACATAGGCCTTGTCCATCGTATAGATTGCCCACTTGTAAGGCTCATACACATCCAGATAGTTGCTATCATGATATCTGCTATCCGTTATGTAGATGGAGTCGGTATGCTTCCGCGTAAGTCCAAGACAGTATGCATCTTAACGCCGCCTTTCGAGTACTTGCCAAGAGCCCATTCAGCCAGCTTGATGCTGCAAGGAATGGTGGTGGAGTCTATCGCGAAGATCTCCCAGCCGGGAAGATGGACGTCAGGAATATCCTCCTTTGCGTACATCGGACGCACTTTGCGGATGAGCCACATGCCAAGTTCCTCGAAGATCCTGTAGTCCCGCACCTCGTTTGCCTTGGACAAGGACGAAGGGTCAACAACCATTGGAATACCAAGGTGATAGGCTGCCTTTTTGATTGACCTTAGAACTAAAGCAATGTCTTTCAAAGACTTGCATCCGGCCATTTGACCAAACATAAGATGAAGACAATGACTGTAACTGTTCAGATTCTTGGCGTGGAAGTCTCCGTTGTACTTTTCAACGGAGACTTCGAAGACCCATCTGGGGAAGTATGTCATTACTTGCGAGAAGACATATTTGCCTTGGTTCATAATTTGCGGCTTTTAGCAGCCACAAATTTAGCCAAACGCTCACTTCAAATCGTAAAATGTCAAAGAGCTATTTAAATAATTTGTAGTTAAGGACTTGCAACGATGTCGAATCGATTTATCGCATCGGAAAGCGATTCAAATCGTGAATAAGCCAAAACATCAGTAAACATTAAATATTAATAAGTTATATAAACAGCGCATTAAATTAACGCATCACTAGTATTGTTCACATCCATTGTTGTTAGTATGTAATCACATTATATCTGAATGAATCCGCAACCGCCAGAAGCCGCGTTTTATCATTTTAATGCTCCCGCCGCACGCATTATTGTCCTCGACGGGAGCAATATCGTATGTTTTTGCGCCACCTCTGTTCGCCGTTCAAACTTCGGCGAGTAAATTTATCATTTATAGTCAACCCATATAGATAAGCATAGGATATTTATCGGATTATCATTAAATTCGCTACCGAATAAAACTAAAATATCCAAAACAATCATGGAATCCGGAAAAGGTTATGTTTACATATTGACAAATCCTTCATTTCGTGAGGATTGGGTCAAGATCGGCAAGAGTTCACGTCCTGTGGATGTTCGCTCGAAGGAATTGGACAACACTGCGGTTCCACTGCCGTTTGAGGTTTACGCCACGCTTTACACCAGCAAATACAGCAAGGTTGAAAAGCAGATTCACAAGCAGATAGACAGGCTGACGGATTTGAGGATCCGCCAGAACAGGGAGTTTTTCAACATCGCACCCGCTGTGGCACTTGACATAATGCGTGATATGGCCGATCTTCTGGACGATGCGGAACTGGCCATCTATGTTGACGGAAAACCGGTAATATCCCAGAATAAGGAACAGGACAACGCCATCAAGAACGAAGAGTCGGAGAAAAAGAAGCGGATAGCCAGGCCAAATTTTAAATTCCATATGGTTGGAATAAACATAGGAGACACAGTCATATTCGATGAACTGAATATTCCATTAAAGGTCGCGACGGATGACAAGGTTGAATATGACGGGCGGCTTTATAGCTTGTCAGCCTTTACGGGAACGTTTCTTCCTGTTGAAAAGCAGAACACTTCCGGAGCTTACCAAGGTCCGAAATATTTCAGTTTCAAAGGGAAGGTTCTTGCGGATCTACGTAATGAGATCGAAAAGGAGCAGTGTGGAGGCGATAATTAGGCGGCAAGAATAATCGCTTAAATATGAAACGGATAGCGGTTGTCATATTCATAATGATCCTTGCTTGCGTGGTGGCGGACGCGCAGTCTTACATCAGGCGCGGGAAGGATGTTTACTCGGCGCCCTTGTACAATTGGGACGGAAGTTGCCTGCGGGCGGGGAACAGTAAATATTCAGAGGTTTTGATTAATTTCGATGGTGAATATATCCGCGGGGGTTGCAGCCGCTACGGTGAGATTCTATACAATTGGAACGGGGTGGAGCTCCGTGGCGGTCGTGGCAAATATGCCAAGGTGCTTTTCAGCTGGGACGGGAAAAACATACGCCAAGGCGACAGCAGATATTCCACCGCGCTGTATAATTCTGACGGTCAATATATTCGCAAGGGTGAGGATAAATATTCACAGCCACTGATGAATATTTCAGGACCCGTTCCCGCGGCGGCGGTGTTTTTCATATTT
>ENA-OPJV01000745-OPJV01000745.1-human-gut-metagenome-genome-assembly--contig:-NODE-745-length-11636-cov-0.995596_pt1 | contig 11636 bp, 9 predicted proteins | sample MGYA00241772_ERZ501669 | MGnify/ENA primary metagenome ERZ501669 (study PRJEB25962, sample SAMEA2042290) | human gut metagenome | biome: human gut; feature: human-associated habitat; material: faeces...
AATGTATCACGGGGGGCCCCTCCCGCCTGATCCGCGAGCGCATGGACAACAGCCAGGGGTGCGCCTTCATGGACATGTTCTCCCCGTCGAACGTCAACATCGAGTCGGGCAACACCGAGGCGCTGTGGGTCATGCAGTGGGAGAAGAACGTCGTGGGCGGCGGCAACAACCTCATGCGCTTTTCGCTGCGTCCGAAGTTCGACACGGCCGACAAGCTCGCTTCGGGCATCACGATCTCCTATGAGGACGAAAGCCGAGGCGGCCGCGGATTCGCCCGCGCCGCCATCACGAAGTGGGCGCTCGAGCTCTACGACAAGTCGAGCGACTATGCCGCCGGTATTATTGACGACCGCGGGTCGGAGTACGCCATCGCGAAGTATTACGTCCTGACCGACAAGGACACCTTCTCCGGCGTGAACGCCTACACGGGCGAGCCGTGGAAGATCGGCGACCGGGTCTTCATCGGGGCGTCGAAGGATGCCGATGCGGGCAATCCCGAAGTGAGCACGCTCTACGGTTTTGCGGGGCTCAAGTCCGGCAGCAAGGAGGGCGACAACAGTAACTGGCCCTACACGCTCAAGTACAGCTTCTGCGACTCGGGTTACCCGAAGAACAACGAATCGCACAACGACCAGGTCTACATGCGGCTGGCCGAGACCTACCTGCTGCGTGCCGAGGCGGCCTACAAGCGCGGCCTTGCGGGCGATGCGGCCAACGACATCAACGAGCTGCGCACCCGGGCGCATGCCCTGACGGTCAGCGAGAGCGACGTGACGATGGATCTGATTCTCGAGGAGCGTTCGCGCGAGCTGCTCGGCGAGGAGCAGCGCCGCTACACGCTGCGCCGCACGCTGGATGCTCCGGCCTTCGTCGAGTGGATCACGGCCCGCAACGGCAAGGATGCGGGACTTTCGGAGCGTGACTACCTCTTCCCCATCCCGCAGAGCGTCATCGACGCCAACGTCTCGCGCCCCATGGAGCAGAATCCCGGATTCACCGGTTCGGGCAGCGGCAGCAACTGATCGTACAATCCGAAATTCAACAGCAATACGATATGAAAAAACTGGTTTTGGCCCTCGTCGGTGCGGCGTTCTGCGTCGCCGCACCGGCGCAGGAGAATTGGGTGGAGCTCTTCGACGGCAAGACACTCGAGGGGTGGACCCGCATGGGCGGCAACGCCTCGTTCGAGGTTGTCGACGGCGCGATTGTCGGCACGACGGCGCCCGATACGCCCAATTCGTTCCTCTGCACCGAACGCGAGTACGGCAACTTCATCCTCGAGATGGAGTTCAAGGTCGACGAAGGTCTCAACAGCGGCGTGCAGTTCCGCAGCCGCTTCGTCGACGGACTGGTGCGCGGCTATCAGTACGAGATCGACCCCGACCGCACGACGATGTACAGTGCGCTGCCTGCGAACCTCGATGCCGAGGGGCACGAGGTTGCACCCGGCACGGCACCCCGCAGCTGGACGGGCGGCATCTACGACGAGAAGCGCCGCGGCTGGATCGGCGACCTGACGCACAACCCCGCGGCCCGCGAGGCGTTTCGTCCGGGCGAGTGGAACCTCCTCCGCGTCGAGGCGCGCAACGACTGCCTGAAGACCTGGATCAACGGCGTGCCTGCGGCGACGGTCATCGACTACATGACCCCCAACGGCTTCATCGCCCTGCAGGTGCATGCCGTGCCCGAATACCGGAAGATGCGGATTGCCTGGCGCAACATCCGCCTTTGCGACCTGGGCCTCAATCCCGACGAGGGCGACGTGATCGACCCGAATTTGAGCGAATGGAAGGATGCCTCGACGGGGTGGCTGGCCCAGGTCTATAAGGACCGCGAGAGCGGTGCCTACAAGGTCAACCTTTCGGACGAGCCCTATGCCAACAAGCAGCCCGTCGCCGTGCTGACGGGCCGAATGACCGACGAGGGGCTTCTCTTTGAGAACGAGGCGGGCTGCACGGGCCGCATCGTCCGCAAGCGCCTCGTTATCGAGGGGGATGGCCTGCACTTCAACGGACAGCAGCTTCACCGCGTCTCCCCGACGCTCGGAGCCGAGGCTCCCGAAGGGGCGCTCGTGCTCTTCGACGGTTCGAATCTCGACGCCTGGGGTGCCGTCGCCCACAAGGAGTGGCTCCACGCTACGGGCGAGGCGTCGGAGGCCGTGCGGATCGCTCCGGGCGGCGTCATCGAGATGATCCCCGGCAAGGGTTCGATCCTCACCCGTCGCACGTTCCGCGACTACCACCTGCACCTGGAGTTCCGCCTGCTGGGTCCCGTGACCAACGGCGGCGTCTACCTCCAGAGCCGCTACGAACTCAACATCAAGGATTCGTGGGGCATCGGACAGGGCGCCTCGACCGGTGCCTTCGGCAACGTCTCCTCGCCCGCCTACCCCGATCCGGCGTTCAACTACGCCCTGCCGCCGATGGTTTGGCAGACGCTCGATGTCGACTTCCGGGCTCCGCGCTTCGATGCTTCGGGTGTCAAGGTCGAGAGTGCCCGCGTGACGGCGCGCCTGAACGGTGAGTTGCTCTACGAGGATGCCGAGGTCGACGCGGTCAAGGGGGCTGCCGGACGCCTCGGTGTGGCCGAGGAGGGCCCGGTCTACCTGCAGGAGCACGGCACGGCCTACCAGTTCCGCAATATCTGGATTCAGGAAAAATAAATGACAATACGACAAACCCGATTTCAAAACAAATAACGATCAAATAGCCATGAAAAAGACGATTGTAACCCTTTTCTCATCGCTGTTGCTGCTGTCGGTCGTTCCCGTGACGGCTGCGGCCGGCGATCAGGAGCCCGCCCGCAAGGAGCAGAGCGAGCGCAAGCCGCGCGATCAGCGCAAACCCGCCAACCGCGCCAAGAAACGGCAGAAGCAGCAGGATGCGGCTTCCGCCGAGGTCAAGGCCGCCCGGACGTCGGGCAAGTCCGACACCGCACGGAAGGCGAAGGCGGAGCGTAAGCCCGCCGGCAAGAAAACGGAACGGAAGTAACGCTTGATGGGAGGAGCAGCTATGGAAAAGAAAACACTCAAGGCCGGATTCATCGGCTCGGGCTTTGCGGCCCGGTTCCATTACGAGGCGCTGCAGCACGTCTTCAGCACGAAGGTCGAGGTGGCGGGCGTCTATTCGGTGGCCCGCGGCTAGGCCGTGGCCTTCGCTGCCGAGCGCGGCATGAAGGTCTACGATACGATGGAGGAACTTATCGAGGATGCCGACATCCTGCACGTCTGCACGCCGCCCGTCACGCACGAACCGATCGTGACGGCCGTGCTGTCCCGGGACAAGAACGTGATCGTCGAGAAGCCCTTCACGGGTTACTTCGGCGACGGAACGCCGGAGTTCAACGGCGAGACCTTCCCCCGCGAACGGGGACTCGAGGTGACGCTCGAGAGCTGCCGCCGCATGCTCGACGCCGAGGCCCGCAGCAAGGGCCGCATCATGTATGCCGAGAACTGGATCTACGCTCCGGCCGTGCAGAAGGAGCGCGAGATCATCGAAAAGACCCGTGCGCAGGTGTTGTGGATCAACGGCGAGCAGTCGCATTCGGGTTCGCACTCGCTCGCCTACGGCCAGTGGCGCCTGTCGGGCGGCGGTTCGCTCATCGGCAAGGGGTGCCACCCGCTGTCGGCGGCCATCTACTTCAAGCATGTCGAGGGCCGCGTGCGCTCGGGCAAGCCGATCCGTCCGGTCAGCGTCTCGGCTCGCACGCATGCCCTGACGCGCATGCCGAGCTTCGAGGACAAGGGCTTCCTGAAGACCCATTACAAGGATGTCGAGGATTTCGCCATCGTGCACGTTGTCTTCGAGGACGGCACGCTCGCCGACCTGATCGCCAACGAGCTGAGCCTCGGCGGCACGAACAACTGGATCCGCGTCAACGCCAACAACCACCGCACGCTCTGCAACATGAGCCACAACGATACGATGCAGACCTATACGCCCGACGGCGAGATCTACAAGGAGGTCTACGTCGTCGAGAAGACCGAGACGAAGGAGGGCTGGTCGGAGATTTCGCCCGACGAGGGGTGGTTCCTCGGCTATCAGCACGAACTGGATGCCTTCTACCGGGCCGCGGCCACGGGCTGCCACATCGAGAGCAACAGCCGTCTGGCGTCGGACACCGTCGCCACGATCTACGCCGCCTACGTGTCGGCCGCGCGCCACGGCGAGGAAGTGAAAGTGGAAAACCTCTGACGTCATGAAGCAAAGCAAGACCGATACGGCGCCGATCGAAGGACGCGGCGCGCAGGCCATGCCGATGTACAAGGCCGGGGACCCCGAAGTGGTGCGGCGCGAAGTGGCCGAACTGCGGGCCCTCGAGACCAAGGGCCGCTGGGCGCGGATCAAGTGGTACTTCTCCAAGTCGGGACCCGGCTGGATGCAGAGTGCCATGACCCTCGGCGGCGGCAGCGCCATGGCGTCGCTCTTCTCCGGAGCCTTCCTCCAGTACGAACTCCTCTGGGTGCAGCCCGTGGCGATGCTCATCGGCATCGTCATGCTCTCGGCCCTGGCGCATCAGACCCTCTGCAAGGGCGTGCGTCCCTTCCAGGCGATGAAGCAGTTCGTCAGCCCCTCCGTCGCGTGGGCCTGGGCGATCTGCACCATCGTGGCGACCATCATCTGGCACTTTGCGCAGTATTCGCTCGCGGCGGGCATGACGCTGGACCTCGTGCAGGTCTTCGGCGGCTTCGAGCTCGAGGCGGGGTCGTGGGGCCAGACCGCGGCGCTGCTGGCCATCGCCGTCGTGATCCTCTGCCTGGCCTGCCGCATCGTCTGGAACTACGGCAAGGGCAGCCGCGGCGTCAAGGTCTTCGAGAACATCGTCAAGGCGATCGTCTGGTTCATCATCTTCGCCTTCGCCGCCGTGGTCATCGTGTGCAGCTTCTCGGGCAACGGCATCGACTGGGGTGCCGTGGGACGCGGCTTCCTGCCCTTCTCGTTCGACGGAGGCTTCCATCTGAACATTCCCCAAGGCACGACCGGCATCTCGATCTTCATCGCGTCGCTCAGCGCCGCCGTGGGCATCAACATGACCTTCCTGTTCGGCTACTCGTTCCTGGCCAAGGGCTGGACGCGCGAGTACCGCGGACTGGCCCACTTCGACATGCTGACGGGCATGCTCATCCCCTATACGATCGCCACGTCGCTGATGATCATCGCCGCCGGCACGACGATCCACTCTCCCGAATTCGTCGCCTCGGGCGTGACGAACATCTCCCCCATCGCGGCCTCGTCGATGTTGGAGGCTGCCGGCCTGCCGCCCGTGGTCTCGCGGCTCGTCTTCGGACTGGGAATCATCGGCATGTGCCTGAACGCGATCATCCTCCACATGCTCGTCTGCGGATTCGCCGTGTGCGAGATTCTCGGCATCGAGGCGACGGGCTGGAAGTACAAACTCGCCACGCTGCTGCCCGTGCCGGGCGTGCTGGGCGCCGTGCTGTGGAGCAAGATCGGCACCTGGATCGCCATTCCGACCTCGGCCATGGCCCTCATCATGCTGCCCGTGGCCTACATCGGCTTCCTGCTGCTGAACAACAGCAAGCGCTACCTGGGTGACGACATGCCGCGCGGCCGCGTGCGCTTCTGGTGGAACACGGCCATGATCGTGGCCATCTCGATCACGCTCATCAGCGTCATCTACTACCTCGTAACCGTCGTTCCGACCTATTTCGATTGACCAGACCATGATCCGTATCAGTGCATTTTCCGATGAAGTGTCGCCCGCCGTGGAGGAGCAGATCGCCTATCTGCGCCGTGCGGGCGTGAAGTGGATGGAGGTGCGGTTCGTCGACGGACGCAACATTACGACCCTCTCCGAGGAGGAGGCCCGCGCGCTGCGGCGCCGCCTCGACGAGGCCGGCATCGGCGTGAGCGCCGTGGCCTCGCCCATAGGCAAATACCCCGTCGACGCGCCGTTCGGGCCCCATCTCGAACTGTTCCGCCATACGGTCCGCCTGGCCGGGATTCTCGGCACGCGGCTCATCCGCGTCTTCAGTTTCTACGCCCCGGAGGGCGGGCGCATCGACGACTGCCGCGACGCGGTCGTGGAGCGGCTCGGACGGCTGGCCGCCGAGCTCGAGGGAACCGACATCCGCATGGCTCACGAGAACGAGGCCCGCATCTTCGGTCACAGCGCGGCGAACTGCGTGGCGCTGGCCGAGGGCGTGGCCTCCGACCGCATGACGCTGGCCTACGACCCGGCCAATTTTGTCTGGGGCGAGGCAATAGCGGACAACGTCGAGAGCTGCTGGCCGCTGATGGCCTCCCGCGTGGAGCACGTGCACATCAAGGACTGGAAGCTCGGCAGCCGGGACCTCGGGTCGCTGCCCGGTGACGGTGACGCCCAGATCGGGCGGCTCTTCGAGGAGCTTGCGCGGCGGCGTTACGACGGGTTCGTGACGCTCGAACCGCACATGTCTTCCGGCGGGCAGTTCGGCGGCGAGACCTCGCCTGCACAGTTCGACGCGGCGCTGGCCCGCGTGCGCGGCTTCTGCGAACGCTGCGGCCTCGAATACGAATAAGCAACCCCTAAAACCCAAAAACTACCATGAGAACCTTGTTTCATACTCCGATACGCGCATGGGGCGCCCTTTGCCTCGTGCTGACGCTCGCCTGCACGGCGTGGTCGTGCAGCGACGCTTCGTCGGAGCTGCCCGAGAAGCCCGAAATGTCCTTTTCGGGCAAGCCGATTCTCTTCTCGGAGGAGGGCGGCGAGCGGAGCGTCTCCTTTACGACGAACCGCGCATGGACGGCGCAGCTCATCAACAACCTCGACGCCGCGCAGCAGCCCTGGTGCACGCTGTCGGTCGAGTCGGGCGGTGCGGGCAGCCACCGCATCACCATCGAGGCGCAGCCGCTCGAGGGCGACTACCGCGAGGCGATTCTGATCCTCAATGCTTCGGCTGCCGGCGGCGAGATCACGGTCATGCAGAGCGGCCAGCCCGTCCTCACGACGGCCGACGCCGTCGCGGTCGACGAGTCGGCGGCGACGCTCGGCGGCAGCTGGATCTACTCCGGCGAGCTGGACGTTGCCGAATTCGGCGTGGGCATCCGCAGGCAGACCGAAACCGAATATACCTACCATGCCGTGGCCGAGCGGGCCGAGGATGGATCGTTCTCCGCGCGCATCGATGAGCTGGAGAGTCAGACAACCTATCTCTTTGCAGTCTACGTGCTGACGGCCGACGGCGTGCGCTATACGGGCGAGGAGAAGGAGTTCACGACCGACGTGCCGCCCGTGCGGATCTCCATCGCCGAGCTGAAGGCCGCGGGCCGCCTCGTTGCCGAGGGCGGACAGCAGACGCTGACCGAGAGCCAGTATGTCGAGGGCGTGGTCATCGCCTCCTTCATCCCCGAGCCCGAACCGGAGCCGACACCCGAACCGGAGCCCGAGGCCGCCACGCGGGCGCTCGTCTCCACGGAGGCCTATGTGATGATCGTCGATGATACGGCCTCCGATTCGGGCATCACGCTCTACTTCGACACGCCCGAGGAGAACATCTACGCGGTGGGCGACCGCCTGAACGTCCGGACGAAGGACGGTGTGATCCGTCACGCCGCCTCTGGGCTGGTTGACCTCCGTCCGCTGACGATCGGCATCCGCGTCGTCGGAAGCGGCCAAAGCGTCGAGCCCGTCGTGATCGACCATACGAAGCTCGCCGACTACGAGTCGATGGCCGTGCGCATCGAGCATACGCAGCTCACGCGCCTGTTCACCGATACGGAGGTCTATCCGACGTGGGGCTCCGCAACGCTGTGGAACATGGAGGTCGAAGAGAGCGAAGTCTCCTACTCGCTCTACGTGCCTGCGGAGAGCGAACTCGCCGCACAGACCCCCTCGTCGGGCAGCGGCACGCTCCGCGGCATTGTCATCGGCGGCGACGCGAACGACTATGTCGTCCGCTGCGACGAGCCCTCCGATGTGGCCGGGCTGACCGGCGCGCGCTTCGAGTCGATGCTCGAACTGAAGTTCCTCGCTCCCGAATATCAGGGGACGCTCTCCGTGGGTGAAGCCGCGACGGGCGATCTGGTCATCCCCTACCGCAACGGGGACAACTCCGTGATCCAGGGCACCATCCGGGCCGAGGTAACGGGCGATCCGGCCGTTGTCGGCGATCTGTCGGTTGCGTCGGTCAGCGATGTGCAGATCGGCACCGGCACGGGTGACATCCGCCTGGCCGTGAGCGGCACGCCCGGAGCCGCCGGTACGGTGACCTTCACGGTATACGGGCTCGACGCCCTCGGTACGGCGAACAGCTGCACGGCCGAAGTGATCGTGCCCGAGGTGCCCGATGTGGGCAACTTCGAGGCCGTCTGGGATACCGCCACCTCGAAGGGCGACACGCAGATTGCCGGAACGAGCACCAATTCCTCGATCACGGTGACGGACTTCGTGCTGACGGCTTCGGCCGAGAACATCTCCGGAACGAAATGGGCCGACTTCGCCGCCGTGGGCTGGGATGTCAATACGGCGGCCAACAAGCTCTCGTCGCCCGTGCAGTACTATCTGACGACGCTGACCGTCGGTTCGGGCAAGTTGCTCGCCTTGAGCGGCATGGATATCGAGCAGCGCATCAACGGCGGGGACGTCACGCTGAGCGTGCAGTATGCGCTCAACGGCGGCGCCTACACCGAGATCGAGGCGATCCTGCTGACCTCGTCGAGCGAGCCCTTCACGGTGAACCTCGGCAAGGTGCCGGCCCTCAAGTCGCTGGCCGAAGGGACGACGGTGACGATCCGTCTGGTGCCCATCGCCACGAATGCCTCGACCAAGTGGGGCATCAAGAAGGGCAGCCGCCTGGCCATCTACGGCAACGCCGAATAGCGCGGCCGGGGATTTTCGCGATGCGGGACGCACGATTCGGGTGTGCGTCCCGCTTTTTTGTCGCACGAAGCGGACCGCATCCGCCGCCCGGCCCGTGCCGGCCGCGTGAATCCGCGCGGCCGCCGTGCTTTTGTGTCTTTTTTATGCGGATTTTTGTGTTTTTTGTGCCGCCGGGTTTGCATCGAAACGACAAAAAAACTATCTTTGTTATCATTTAATACGTCATCTATGTCTCAGAAGATAAGGATCAAGGACATTGCACGGCTGGCGGGCGTGTCGCCTGGTACGGTGGACCGTGTATTGCACAACCGCGGCAATGTCTCCCCCTCGGCCCGCAAGGCGATCGACGCCGTGCTCGAGCAGGTGGGCTATCAGCCCAACATGCACCTTTCGGGCATCTCGCTGCGCCGGCATTACCGCATCGTCGTCACCTTTCCCGAGTTCAAGAAGGGCGAATACTGGGAGAGCACCTACAAGGGAATCATGCGGGCGATCCGCGTGTTCGAGAATATCAATATCGAGTGCAAGTTCATGTACTACAACCAGTTCGATCTGTATGCCTGCCGCAGTACGTTTGAACAGATCACCACGCTCGAACCCGACGGCGTCATCGTGAGCCCCACGTTCCGCGACGAGACGATCTACCTCACGACGATCTTCGAGGAGCGCAACATCCCCTACGTCTACGTCGATTCGGCCATCGACTGCACCTTCCCGCTGGCCTACTTCATCGCCGACCCGTTCAAGTGCGGCTACCTGATCGGCAAGCTGCTCGACATGATAACGCCCGACGACGCTGAGTTCGTCCTCTTTCAGGCCATCCGCGTGGGCGATGCCAGCGCCAACACGACGATCCTGCGCAAGCAGGGTTTCATGACCTACCTCTCGGAGCACGACAAGGTGCGGGCGCTGCACCGCCTCTCCTTCTCGGTGCTCGAACCCGAGCGCAACGACGAGCTGATCGGCGACTTCTTCGAGCAGCACCCCCAGGTGCGCGGAGCGGTCGTGTTGAGTTCGCGCGGCAGCGTGATCGCGTCGTACTTGCGCAAGCACCGCATCGACGGCGTGAAGCTCATCAGCATCGACCTGACGGAGAACAACATCCGCGAAATCCGCAACGGCATCATCGACTTTGTGCTCGGACAGCGTCCCGAACAGCAGGGGTACATGGCCGTGAAGACGCTGATCCAGTACCTGATCTACGGCAAGAAGGTCCGGGTCGAGAACATCATGCCGCTGGACATCATCACGCGCGAGAATCTCGACCTGTACAACGAATTCAGCGAGATCGCCTACATCGACATGAAGTGATGGCGCCTGCCGACACCGGACTGCCGGTCGGGAGCGCCCGCAATGAAAAAGGCCGCGTTGCAACGCGGCCTTTTTTTCGGCTTGCCGGGGCGGAGAAGCGCCTTCGCTGCCCCGGATGGCTTCTGCCGGGGGCTATTCGTCCTCCCGGGGCGTGTATTTCATCGGGACACCGGTCGACGAGGGGGCCGGCTTTCCGTCGATCGTGTGATCCTCCATGATCTCCACGCGCGTGCCGTCGATGTTGTAGTAGTTGACCTGCCGCTTGCGGTTGATGCCCGTCGAAATGGGCGACGGCTCGGGGCACCCCTCGGGCAGCTGCCGGCCGTCAAGCACGGCCCGTGCGGCCGCCACGTCGTTGACCTCCAGGCAGATGTGGTTCATGCTGCCCATGCGCTCCCACGTGGGCTTCTCCTCGTAGAGCATCAGCTCGATCGTCTCGGTGCCTTCGGGGACCTGCAGGTGCACCCACTTGACCTTTTTCGGATCGGGCCCGCCGCGCCACGTCTCGCGGAATCCGAGGATGTCCACGTAGAATCGGACGGCCGCGTCGAGGTCCGGTGTCATGAAGCCCACGTGGCTCATGCGGGCCGAGATCCGCGTCGCGGGCAGGTGCTCTCCGGCATCCTTGCAGGTCATGCCGTCGGGTTCGTACTGGACGATCTCACAGATCGTGCCGTTGGGATCGCGGACAAAGTAGTTCGAGTTGCCGGTGCGGCCCCTGGGGGTCGTGGCGGGCACCTCGCACCCCTTCGATTCGAGGTAGCGGCGCATCGCCTCGGCGTCGTCGGTCTCGATGGCGAAGTGGTACATGCGGTTGGTGGCGGCTTCGCGTTCGGGGAAGAGTTCGACGAACTGGCGGTCGTTGATCTTGATGACCGTAAAGGCGGTCGTCCCCTCCTCCTTGCCCGGCATGACGATCGTCTCGTCGTAGCCCATCAGCTCCTTGAAGAAGCGACGGGTGTTGTCGAGGTCCTTCGTGAAGAATGCCGCGTGGGCCACACCGGTGATTCGGGGACGGGCCGGAGCCGCCTCCTGTGCCGCTGCCGGCATCGCGGCGGCGAGTGATAGAGCAAGACACATAAGTAATCTCATGAATGGTTGTTTTAGGTGATGTTGTACGTGCACAATTTCAAGCACGAATATAAGATATTTTATTCAAAAAAGCACGGAAAAATGGCGTTGATTTGAAAAAATATGCTATTTTTGTGGTGCGAAATCGGTTTGAGGCCGTTTTTATGGTGTGTAAAAACACAGTTTGAAAGAAAAAGAACCTGCCAACTCCTATATGTATTACTAACATCATGCATCGAATGAAGAGAAAGATTTTCACACTTCTGACCGCGCTGGCGCTGCTCGTCGCCGTGCCGGGCGTTGCCGGCGGTGTGGCTGCGGCTTCCGACGGTCCGGGGACCGTCGTGCTGCGGGAGGCTGCGCCGCATGGCGCGACGTTTCGCGAGCGGATCGCGCGCGCATCCCGAACGGCTCCGGGCGACGTGCGGCGG